>ERZ773214.1067-NODE-1067-length-16520-cov-123.157182_pt1 | contig 16520 bp, 15 predicted proteins | sample MGYA00511238_ERZ773214 | MGnify/ENA primary metagenome ERZ773214 (study PRJEB29015, sample SAMEA2738157) | human oral metagenome | biome: human oral; feature: human-associated habitat; material: saliva | place: China | collected 2259 ... | reverse complement strand
GGGAGGGGTCGGCGGTGGCGATGATGCTACTTGCCTGCAGGCCGATGAGGCCGAAGGCAACACCGGTCATGAGCAGCTCAATAATCTGCCAGAAGGAGGTGGAGGAGAGGCGTTCTTCAGCTTCGAGTGCCGCCATGTATTTGGTGCTGGTGAACTGGATAGCGCCGATAACCACGGCAATAACGCCGGAGGCGTGCACGCTTTCAGCAGCGAGGTAGGCGCCGAAGGGGATCACGAGGGTCACGGCGTTGCTGGTGACCACGTCGTGGGCGCGCTGGCGAACGTAGCCGCCGAGCCAGCCGAAGATGTAACCAATAATGACCGCTAGGATCGAGCCGAGCACGAAGTCCTTAGCGACGGAGAGCGGGTCAATGTGGTGGCCGCTGGTCATGGAGTGGATTGCGGCGTGGAAGAGAACGATTGCGATAGCGTCGTTGAAGCTACCTTCGGTCTGCAGGGTGCCGATGAGTCGTCGGGGAATACCGACGGGCTCTGCGACTGCTTCCACGGCGACGGGGTCGGGCGGGGAGACGGCTGCACCCACAGCAAGGGCGACGGCGACGGTCATGCCGGGGACCCACCACATGGCTGCGCCGGCAATTGCCAGGGCGGAGACGGTGGTGAGCAGGACCGAGTAGAGCAGTACGGATTTCCAGCGACGGCGCAGGGTACCCCAGGAGAATTTAATGCCAATGGCCCACAGTAGTGGCGGAAGGAAGATCGGCAGGATGATGTCGCTGTCGATCGTAAGGTCCGGCCGGTTGGGGATGAAGAGTGCGGCGGCACCGAGCAGGGTCATCATGACCGGCCAGGGGAGGTTGAGTCGGTCACCGACGCTGACCATGAACACGGTCGCAATCAGGATGATGACAATAACGGAGAGGTAAAGCATTAGTCCGGTGTTGTTCCTTTCGTGCGGCCAGAATTAGTCGGCTACGTCTTTCTACTCTACCGGAGCGGCGCATACCGCTTTCGGGATATGGGGGCTCTGTAGCGTTTTATTCTGGTGTTGTTTACCTCTAAGCCTAATGCCTTCTGTAGAATATAGAGTTTTCCCCTGAATAACCTTGCTTTTTGGCAGGTTATTCAGGGGAAAATTCTATATTTGGAATATATCGATTAGGGTAGTTACCCTAGCGGGCTACTTGGAGCCGCAACCGCCAGCACCACAGCCGCAACCACCTGCGGGAGCTTCCTCCACGACCGGCTCGGGCTCGTCGTGGCCACCGCAGCAGCCACCTTTTTCTTCCTTCGGCTCGTCGTGGCCACCGCAGCAACCGCCGCCACCGTGGGAGTGGCTGTGAGACTCAGCCGGAGCTTCAGCGGAGGAACCGCATCCACCCGAGCCGCAACCGCAACCACCGGCGGAAGGTGCCGGCTCGTCGTGGCTACCGCAGCCACCCGAACCACAGCCGCAGCCACCACCATCAACCGAGCCGCAGGCGGAGCCGCGTGCATCGCGGTGACCCATGAGGTCCACGCCCAGGTCGGAGAGGTAACGCAGGTAGCCTGCGAGAGCGTCACGTCCACCGGTGCCGGAGATGACGATACCGCCGTGGCGCAGTGCCTTGAGCACCTCGTTGACCATGGGCCACTGCTCAATGTCGTCGGTGATGGTGATAGCGCTGACCACGTGCATTGCGAGGGAGGTCAGCGAGCGCAGGGACTGTTCGTAGCCTTCGGGCAGGTGGATGACCTTGGCGGGTGCTGCCAGGCGCAGGATGGACAGCACGCGCATGAGCATCATGGGTACTGCGTTTTCGGGCAGTAGTACGGTCACGCCGATGGCAGAGGATTCTGCAATACGTTCGATGGTTGCCGCGAGTTCTTCGGAGTCAATATCGCGGGAGATGTCCAGAACTTCGTAGGAGTCCACGGCGATGGAGCGGGTGCCCAGCGCATCGGCGAGCGCTTCATCTTTGGTGTGGATCGCAATCATGTTGCGGAATTCGTTGCGGCGCACTACGGAGGCTGCCTCGATAAGGGCGAAGTCCTGTCCTTCACCGTCCACGAGGAGGGTGTGGATTTCTTCGCGGTTGAGGCCTTCACCTGCGGTGGCGCGCTCGATTAGTTCAGAAAATGCGTTGCTCATACCGAATATTAAACACCCCCTTTTGCCCTGTGCGCCCGCGAGGTTTGCCTGTCTTGGCTGTTTTGGGCGGTTTATGACGTGTTTTTATGCCAAGAGCGTGGGAGTGGCTGTTTTTCTCTGCTTTGTGGGGTGCGCTCTGATGTAAAACTCCCCCGTGAAACGCGAAACGTTCGCTCCGGGTGAGTGAGAATCAACATTGGTTTTTGGGTTTGTACCGCGTATTTGTGGGGTTTTTGTTTGCCGCGGGGTGCATCTTGCTCACGTTACAGATTTGAACACCCTAAAATGAAAGGGTGGTACTTTCCCGTGAAAAGATTCTAGATACCGCCTACGAGGTCTTGGCGACCTACGGTTTGGCGGACCTTTCCATGCGCCGACTTGCTCAGGAGCTTCACGTGGCTCCCGGCGCTCTGTACTACCACGTGAAGAATAAGCAGCAGCTTCTGATCCTGTTGGCGGATTACATTCTGGCTCGTGCCCCGAAGTCGATGTCTGAGGAGGCTGAGCCGAATCCGGAGGCTATTCGCGCTTCGATGATTCGCCGCGGTGATCTTCTGTTCTCTCTGCTGTACCCGATTCGTGAGTGCCCTGAGGTGGTGCGTTTGAGCCTGGCTCTGCACCCGCGTGAGTTGAAGCCTGTGGTGGCGATGGCTCATGAGTTCCAGGCGCTTGGTTTGGGTCATGCGGAGGCGCTGCGTCGTGCTCGTTTGTTGACTCATATTGCGTTGAGCCTGGTGGAGGAGTATCAGACTCTGCCGCTGATTTCGCCTCAGGAGGCTGTGGCGAGTGGCGATGTTCCTCTGATTGAGAATGCATTTAACCGTTACCGTCAGGATCTGCTGTCTGCGATTGATTCGATGATGGTGGTGCAGGAGCCCTATACGCAGGATGCGTAATCGCTTGGCCTTTCTTTTGGTTTATTAGTTATGTATGGTGCCCCGTGCCCCCTCGTGGGGGTGCGGGGCTTTTGCGTGCGTTGGCTGCCCTGCCGCGCGCTGATACCGGTGCGGTTTGGCGGCTGAGTCGATGTTCGCTGGTTTTCTGCTTTAGTCTAGAGGTGACACGTGCTCACATCCGGGGTGTATCGGGTGCGGGTGGGGTGTCGTTGATGTCTTAGTGCCCTGTTGGGCTTTATCAGAGGTGTTCCATGTCGATGACCGCTACCGCCCAGTGGGCGGCTCTTCCGGACCATAGCGCGGAGATTGCCCGCGTTCGTGAGGAGTTTATTACTGCGTATGGTTATGAGCCGGATGGTGTGTGGTCGGCACCTGGGCGTCTGAATCTTTTGGGCGAGTACATTGATTTTTTGGGTGGCTCGTGCCTGCCGATGCCGCTGCCGTACCGCACCTATGTGGCGGGTGCGTTGCGTCGTGATGGTGTATTGCGTGCGGCTTCTTTGCAGATGCCCGGCGATGAGCGCACGGTTGTGATTCGCGATATTCAGCCGGGTCATTTGAAGGGCTGGTTCACCTATGTGGCGGGTGTTGCGTGGGCGATGAATCAGGAGGGCGGCAGGGATATTATGCTGCCTGATGAGTTTGGCGCTGACCTGCTGATTAATTCTCGTGTTCCGGTGGGTGGCGGTTTGTCATCTTCGGCGGCTTTGGAGTGTTCGACGGCGTTGGCGTTGTTGGAGCTTTCGTGTCCTGTGCGTAAGGATTGCCCGGACGCGGATGCTACCCCGGCTGATAGTGATGCGTTGCGTGCGCGTCTGGCTCAGGTGTGTATTACGGCTGAGAATAAGGTGGCTGGCGCGCAGACGGGTGGTCTGGATCAGACGGCGTCGTTGCGTTCGCATCCAGAGCAGGCTCTGGTGGTTGATTTCCGTGATTTTTCGATTGAGCCGGTTGCGGTGGATATTGCCCAGCACAGCCTGAGTTTTTTGGTGATTGATACGAACACCCCGCATGAGCTGACGGATGGCGGTTTTGCGGCTCGTCGTGCGGCGTCTGAGGCCTGCGCTGAGGCTTTGGGTCTGCGTTTTTTGCGTGATGCTTTGCCGGAGGATTTGTCCTGTGCGGGTATGGATGCGCGCGCGGCGAAGGCGTGGCGTGCTGACCTGGTGGATTCTTCGGTGAATCGTGCCTTGGATGCTCTGGAGGACGCGGGTCGTCCGTGTTCGTTCCCGCGCGGTTGGGTGCGTCATGCGTTCCACGATATGACTCTGGTGGGTCGTGTGAGCTATCTGCTGCAGCATGCTGATGAGTTGGGTTTCGCAGCGTTTGAGGAGGCGGGCCGTATTTTTACGGAGTCTTTTGTGTCGATGCGTGATGAGTTGCGTGTTTCTCGCCCTGAGATTGATGTTGCGGTGCAGGTGTGCCTGGATCAGGGCGCGCTGGGTGCCCGTATTGTGGGTGGAGGTTTTGGTGGCGCGGTGATGGCGCTGATTCCGACCTCTCAGCTGGAGGCTGCCGCGGATGCGGTAGCGACTGCGTATGCTGTGCGCGGCTATGCGGCGCCTCGTTTTTTGCCGATGGTTGCTGGTTTTGCGGCGTCTCATGATTGGGCTGAGGGCGCTGCTCCTACGGATATTCCGGTGTTGTAGGGTTGGGCGCTGAGGTTTGTCAGCTGAGGTCTGTCATAAATCGGCGGGGTGTCATAGGGGCGTTTTTTCGGGGTTTGAACGATATTCATAGCTGGAAGTTTCCTGCGAGTTTCTGTAATTTTCCTCCGGTTATCCCCTGCAATAACGCGCTGATAAGCCACAATTTTTTGGTCATTGATCAAAAGTGGCGCCACGTTTTCTGAGGGTGGTTTTTCTTGCCCTCGCGGGTATGTACACTTATCGACGGACGCAATCCGTGAGCTGTAAAGTTTCGATGCGCATAGTCCGGCATATGGATAGCATCTGCACTTGGGTTCTACCGTCACATACAAACCCAGCTTGTAGGTTTCGTCCACCAAAGCATCACACTCCGATTTCGCCAGCACGGCGAATCACCCCTCACCACAAGTGAGGCTTTAGAGCGCGAAAGCGCAGAAAGGAGGCCCCCGTGGGCTTCGATATCAAGGGCACCGTTGAGCAGGGCCTCGACAAGGCTCAGGAAGTTATCAACGAGAAGGCTGGCAAGGAGGTCGTCACCGACGAGCACGTTGCCAAGGTTGAAGAGGTCGTGACCGAGAACGTCTCCAAGCTGACCGAGAAGTTCGGCAAGTAAGGCGATAGCCTCCTTAGGATTGGCGCCTTACCTCGCCTCCTCATGGGGTAGGGCGCCATTCCTCTGGGTTTGCATTTCAGGCTTTCACTCAACATCTCTCTCGAATAATGGGGTATTCTGCCCCGCCTGGGTTCTTTCATTCACCGACTCACTCGGCATATCGCTCAGCTTCGGTTACCGCCGGGTAGCCTGTTTTCACTCTTCTTTTACTCTTACTCGACACAAGTGCTCGCGCTTTCTCGCGAACTGTATACGCCCCGCATCATTGGTCCGGCAACCTTGGTGTGGGGCGTATGCCGTTAATGCGCGGGATGAAGGCTTCTGGGTCGGGGCGAAAGCTTCTGTAGGAGTGTTGCACGGGCTGCCGGGGTGCGGCGCGGGCGTTCGCCCTATGAGGACCTCTCCCCCGCCCCTGTAACCTCAGGCTATGCTTGATATGTCAACTTATTGAGCTGCGCCCTCAGGTAGGTTTCAGTGCCTCCTGAAGACCGCGGAGCACCCCGTCTATGGAGGAACCATGTTTGAACGTCAGCAGTCCGATCAGCAGAAGGCACGCGAGGTCATGAAGGATGGCGGCGTCGTCATTTATTGGCGCCCCGGCTGCCCTTATTGCGAGGCTCTGGATTCTAAGCTGGGCGAGCTGGGCGACCACGCTACCTGGGTTAACATTTGGGAGGATCCGCAGGCTGAGGCGCACGTGAAGTCCCTCAACGACGGCAATGCAACCGTTCCCACCGTGGACACCGGCGACACCCACTTTGTGGTCGCTGACCTGGTGAGCCGCAACAAGGTGAAGAAGCTGATTGAGAACACTCTCAACTCTGGCGGCGAGGCTTAAGATGGCTCGCCCGGCGCTGAACCGCGATACGACGGTCTGCATTTCTCTGTCTGGTCGCCCGTCGAATCACGGTATTAAGTTCCACAACTACCTGTACGAGAAGCACGGTCTGGATTACCTGTACAAGGCGATGACCACCACCGATATTGAGGGTGCTATTGCCGGCGTGCGTGCGCTAGGTATTCGTGGCTGCTCGGTGTCGATGCCGTTCAAGCAAGCTGTTATCCCGCTGATGGACGATATGGACCACTCGGCTGCGGTCATTGGTGCGGTGAACACGATTGTGAACACTGACGGCTTCTTGAAGGCGTACAACACGGATGTGATTGCGGTGGCTTCCCTACTGCGTTCGCATAATGTGGATCCGTCGCTGCCGTTCCTGCTGCGCGGTTCGGGCGGTATGGCTGCTGCTGTGGCTGGCGCGTTCTTTGACGCGGGCTTCTCGCAGGGCATGATTATTGCCCGCAACGAGGAGACCGGCCGTGCGCTGGCTGAGCGTTACGAGTACGCCTGGGCGCCGGAGGTGGGCAACCTGCGAGCGCCGATTCTGGTGAACGTGACTCCGATTGGCATGGCTGGCGGTGAGGAGAGCGAGGAGCTGTCCTACCCGCAGGAGGCTATTGCTGAGGCGCAGGTGGTCTTTGACGTGGTGGCGATGCCCGTTGAGACTCCGCTGATTCGTGCGGCTCGTGCGGAGGGTAAGGAAGTTATTCACGGCGGTGAGGTGATTGCTCTGCAGGCTGCTGAGCAGTTCCGCCTGTACACCGGCGTGGAGCTCACTCCCGAGGAGGTTGAGGAGGCGGAGGCTCAGGCGAACTAGGTTCGCACCCGCTGCTTCTTCGCCCCGTAAGGGGCTCGATACGTGAAAGTGCCCGGAAGGTTGATCCTTCCGGGCACTTCTGTTGTATCCGGTGCGTAGCACCGGAATTTTTGTAATTACACACACCCTGGTGTTTAAGGTTTTCCACATCTGTGGAGAAATCTGGGGAAAACTCTTACATCGCTGTAATTCACTCCGTGTAATTCGGTCACTTTAGCCTGTATCCACAGGTTTTTAACATGTACTCACAATCATGGAATTACACGAATGTAGTTATACACAGTGTGGAAAACTGCTGTGGATAACGTGCCTGTGGCGCGGATTTCCGCGGTTTTTCAGGCTCAATACCTGCCGTTGAGCCACTGCTGCGGACTCTGCGGCGGCGGATTCGAGGACTCGGGCTTCTTCACGAACGGGATAATCAGCAGGGTTGCTAGTGCACCGCTGACAAGACCGCCAAAGTGTCCCGCGTGGGAAATATGCGGGATGAAGAGGTTCTGCACCACACCAATGCCGATGAGCAGCATAAAGAGGCGTGCTGTGTCCTTTTGCCTCCTGAGAAGCAGGATCACGAAGAAGGCACCGTAGAGGCCGTACACGCCGCCTGAGGCGCCCACGGCACCACGGTAGTAGGCGAAGATGTACACGCTGAGGCCAGCACCCAAGGTAGCAGCCATATATACGAAGAGGAACTTCCAGCGCCCCATCATGCGTTCGAGAGATACACCGAAGATGAAGAGGTAAATCATGTTCCACACCAGGTGCATCGGGTCATTTTGCGAGTGCACAAACCCGTGCGTGATCAAGCGGTAGTACTCACCGCTGTGAACACGAGGACCCGACATCATACCGAGGTTATACACCCAACGGAATGGAATGATCTGTTGCAGGCCGTACACCACGACATTAATGAGAATGATGGTATACGTAATATGCCAGTGGCGCACCAGGAACGAGCCTTTCGCCTTCGAGCGGCCGCCCGTGAGTTCGCGGTAGCAGTCGGGGCAGACTATACCCGCATCCTGTACCGTCTGGCATTCGCCGCAGATAATTCGGCCGCAGCGCCCACACCGGGTGTAGCTGACCCGGTCGGGGTGGTTAACGCAGACCGTGGGGCTCTGCCCGTAGCCTGCGTAGTTGGGAAAGTTCTCCACTGACCCTCCAAAGATTTTTGTGCCGGATTTTCCGAAGATTTTCCACGTATTTTTAGGCTTAGTACCTGCCGTTTTGCCACGGCTGAGGGCTCTGCTGCGGATTCGAGGACTCGGGCTTATCCACAAGCGGGACGAACAGCAGAGTCAGCAGCACACCACCGACAAAACCACCCGCATGGCATGCGTGGGAGATATTCGACGGGGTCATAATGCTATAGATGATGTTCGGGGCAGTAATCATGACGAACACTCGTGCGGTGTCCTTCTGCTTCCTAATAATCAGTATGGCCAAGAACGAGCCCATGAGGCCGAATAGACCACCGGAGGCACCCACCACGCTCGTTCCAGGAGCCAGCACGTACACGCCTAATGCGCCAAAGACGATAGAGCCCAGGTACACCACGAGGAACTTCCAGCGCCCCATCATGCGTTCGAGGGACACACCGTAGATGAAGAGGTTAATCATGTTCCACACCAGGTGCATCGGGTCATGTTGCATGTGCAGAAAACCGTAGCTGATGACGCGGTAGTACTCGCCGTGCTGGACGTAGGGCCACCAGATGTTGCCGTGCCTAACCACCCATTCGTTGGGAATGATTTGTTGCAGACCGTACATCGCGACGTTCATCAGAATGAGCGTGTACGTAATATGCCAGTGGCGCGCCAGGAACGAGCCCCGTGCTTTCGAACCCTTCGAGCTGCCGCTCGTGAGGTCGCGGTAGCAATCGGGGCAGACCATGCCCACGTCCAGCGCCACCTGACATTCACCGCAGACGGTGCGGTTGCAGCGCTTGCACTGGGCGTAGCTAACGCGGTTGGGGTGGTTGACGCAGACCGTGGGACTCTGCCCGTAGCCTGCGTAGTTGGGAAAGTTCTCCACTGAACCTCCAGGGGTTGTGTACCGGTTCGTCCGAAGGTGGTGTACGTGGGCATATAAGCGCAGGGACCCACCGGAAGAATCCTGGCGGGCCCCTGAACTATACGTGTTTTCTCAACACCTTCAGCAGAATGGTCGTATGAGCCTTCTGATGGGGTTTATTAGAGCTTTTCGATGTCGATCGAGGAGATGACAACGTCCTTGACCGGGCGGTCCTGGAAGCCGGTCTCAACGCTCTCAATAGCGTCGACAACCTTCTTGGATGCCTCGTCGGTAACCTCACCGAAGATGGTGTGGCGGCCGTTCAGCCAGGGGGTCTCAACGGTGGTGATGAAGAACTGAGAACCGTTGGTGCCGGGGCCTGCGTTAGCCATTGCCAGCAGGTAGGGCTTGGAGAAGGAGAGCTCGGGGTGAATCTCGTCCTTGAACTGGTAGCCGGGGCCACCAACGCCCATGCCCAGGGGGTCGCCACCCTGAATCATGAAGTCCTTGATGATGCGGTGGAACACGACGTCCTTGTACAGGGGGGTGTTCATGATTTCACCGGTGCGGGGGTGCTTCCACTGACGGGAGCCGTCAGCCAGGCCGATGAAGTTTTCAACAGTCAGCGGTGCGTGGTTGCCGAAGAGATCGACGACGATGTCACCGTAGTTAGTGTGGATAGTTGCCTTAGCAGTTGCATTAGTCATGGCTCTATTGTGGCACGGGGTGGCGCTCATTCGCCATCTAACATGTTTTTTCGCCCCGGGCGCACCGTTGGGCGGGCTTTTTGGGCGGGAATTGAATATCCTGAGAGGTGAACACTACGCGCGCGGCGGCGTTTTCTGGCTGCTGGCGCATTTCAACCGATGGAGGTCACCCCATGTTCTGTTGCAAGAAGCGCAAGGCACGCAAGGCTGCTAAGGCTCAGGCTGTTGTCTCTTCTCTGGCTGCTGTTGAGTCCGCGCTGGAAGGCAAGACCGCTGAGATGTTCGCTGAGAAGCTGACCGGCAACAAGAAGGCACTGAAGAAGGCTCGTAAGGCTACCGCGAAGACCGTTCGCGCCGCTGAGAAGGAACTGGCTCGTATTGAGCGTAACGGCGGCAAGCGCCCCCGTAAGGGCCTGGCATTCCTGGGCCTGCTGGTTGCTCTGGGTGTTGCAGGCGCCGCAGCCTACAACGCAGCTCGTCCCGTGGAGGATCCCTGGAAGAACGCATAAGCGTTCCCGCATTTTCTTCTCTGAAGCGTTCTGAGATAGCTTTCTGAGGCGCCGCTAGCGGCGTGAGAGAGCGCCCAATAAGAGACGATGAGAGAGATAGCCGCCCGCTAGAGTTTTACTCTGGCAGGCGGCTATTTTTGTCTGATTTTGGGGATGGGGAGAGAGGAGGCGCTGCAGATAGAGCGCTGAATCTCCCCGGGTACACCCTGCGGTATTTCCCTGACATACCCGGATATACAAAAGAACCCCATGTCTTTCGACATGGGGTTCTCGGTTCAAAAATAAACCGGCGATGACCTACTCTCCCACACCCACAAAAGTGCAGTACCATCGGCGCGAAGAGTCTTAGCTTCTGGGTTCGGAATGGAACCAGGCGTTTCCCTCTTGCTATAATCACCGGAAAGTGGAGGCGAGGGGACTCGAACCCCTAACCCTCTGCTTGCAAAGCAGATGCGCTACCAATTGCGCCACGCCCCCGCGGTGCTTTACTAGTCTATAACACCTTTTACGCCTTCACCAAATCCTCAGGCACATTTTTTGAGTTAGACCCGTCACACCATTGAGGTCTTTAGGGAGGTTTCAGGAAATAACCTCGCCCGGAACCGTCGCCTCACGCTTCGTCAGAGCCTGCAGGGGGCCACTGACTTCCTGCAGATACTTACGAATCGCGGTGCGTTGCGCCTCCTTCGCGGATTCTTCCTTCGACTCAGGAGCCGTGAAACCCAGCTTGAAGGCATCCCGCTGGCCTGCAGAAGGATATTCTTCACGAGCATTCCACACCAGCGAGAACGACGCCAAAGTATTCAGTTCCTTCTTCGTGGCGGCCTTCGACAGCACATCAGCAACCGTTGCCACACGCGAAGACTCGGCAACACTCACCGAAATCTTCGACTGCGCGCCCGAGGGCAGGCTCAGCACCTTCTCCGGAGCCAACTGAATATTCAGGTGAATCTGTTGCACCCGCTCATTCTTCAAATCCAGCTCAGCCAGCGCACGGAAACGCTTCAACAGGGACTCATAGTTCTCATCAATCACCACGGCATTCAGACGCAGCTCATCCGCCAGCAGCCCCACCTGGGCGTAGCTCACAGTCGTTCCCAACGCCGCATTAGCGGTCAGCACCTTCAGCCACTGCTCTTCCTGCAGGGTTGCCGAGTCGTTCACACGCAGCGGGCTCACCGGCGCATCCGTCACCGTATGAGCAATGTTCTGCGGGTCATTCGCCAAGTCCACACCACCGTAGGTGACGCTCAGCCGATGCAGCGAGCCGTAGACAGACAGGTTCGTCAGCGCTGTAGCAGCCGCCGCCAAATCGGCCTGCGCAGCCTCCGTGAGGGAGAAAGAACCCACCAGACGCAGATCCTGCTCACGACGCCCCCGACCCGCATAAACACGCCCCAGCGACTCAATCTTCAGGTAGCGGGTATCGATATTCTCGCGCACCAGACGCTCACGGCGCGCCAGCAACTTCTCGGTCGAAACCACCACCGCAGCGTCCTCACCCAGCACACCGGTTGCCGCGATCTGCGGCATCGCGGCAATCACCCCGGCGGCAGCAACCACGCCACCGGTCAGAAGCAGGGAACGGCGGGGCACCACGAGGCGGCGCATCTGCCCCACGATGGCCTCTTTAGCGGCATCGACACGGGTAGAGGGGGTCTGAGCAACAGAATCCTCAGCAACAGGGTCCTCAGTGGCAACGGATGCCGCCCCAGAAGAGCCCAGAGAGGCTTCTTGAGCGGACGTAAGGTGAGAGTTCTCGGGTTCAGAGGTAGGTGAAGAAGACACAGAATCTCCAAAATGAGGGCGAGCGCAGAACCCGCCATGAGTTTGAGGGAGTGAGTCTCTCTAGAATACCGCTCGCGCCCTTGCGCCCGCTGAAGAATCGCGGCGCATCAATCGCAAAGGGCATAAAGAAAACCTATGGGGTGGACTCAGTCCACCCCATAGGTCACAAGCTTCATGAGAGCTCTCAACTCTCACCGCAGTCTATTTAGTCGTCCTGCGCAGCAGTAGCATTCGGAGCCGGGATATTAGCCGACTCAGCAGCCAACTCAGCAATACGAATCTCACCGGTCGTCGGATCATCGTAGGTCACGTACTCGGTACCGCCAGCCGTAGGCTCGGCGTCCTCATTCACGTGGTTCTCCGCAATCAGGAAGCCGTGCGCGCCAAGAATCTTAGCGACGCGGTCAATATCCTGCGGGGTCGGGGTATGATCCACCACTCGACGAATGTACTCGTTAATGCGCTGGTCACTCACGTACGCCTCACCACGGGCAGCACGAGACTGCATGAGCTGGCGAACAACTTCCTGCAGCTGCTCATCGGTCAGACGCATCTTCAAAATAGCCATCACTGCCGCGCGGTCCTGCACCGGAACATCCTTGGGATACCCGACGCTCAGCCAGTCGATTACTCGAGAGATTATGCTCTTATCAGGCATCGAGCCCCTCCTTCGAAGCAGTCATCATATGCAATTTAGTGTTCACGGGATTAGTGGCCTCCACCGGTTACGCCGAAGATATTCCAGCCGAAAGTGTGGTCGATAAAGTCCTTAGCGACCCAGAGAATACCGATGATTACGATTGCTACGATAATAGCAAAAATGCAAGACGCGGCAATCTTCGCCACCGTTCCCGGAGGCTCAATTTCAACGAGCTTACCGTCCGCAGTGTACTCGGTACGGCCAGCCAGCAGACGCAGACCCAGCGCATACAGCGCCGGAAGGCCCGCACCAAAGAACAAACCGGCAATCAGCACCGGAATAACCTTGTTCACAATGTCCATCAGATATTCCACGGCTACGAACCTGCCTTCTCAGTAGCAAGAGTCTGATCTGCGGATGCGTCAGCGCTGGTGACTGCAGCGCCTTCCTTTTCATCCCAGTCGCCAGTCACGTTCGAAGCGTCAATGTTGTCCTTCTGGGAATGACGCCACATCAGGAAGCAGAAGATCACCAGCAGAGCGAACACGGTCATTTCGCCAACAAACTGGGTGCCGGTCAGAGCGTTCAGGCCGTGACCAATCAGCCAGGTCAGAGCACCCACAATTGCGGCAGCCGGCAGGGTAATCAGCCAAGCAACCACCATGCGGCCAGCAACAGACCAGCGAACCTCAGCGCCCTTACGACCCAGGCCACTACCCAGAATCGAACCGGACGCCACGTGAGTGGTGGACAGTGCCATACCGAAGTGCGAAGAGGTCAGAATAATCGCAGCGGACGCGCCGTCAGCAGCAACGCCCTGCGGGGTGTCAACCTCAACGATGCCCTTACCGAGGGTGCGGATAATGCGCCAGCCACCCAGGTAAGTACCCAGAGCAATAGCGATAGCACAGGAAGCCTTCACCCACAGGGGGATCGCATCATCGTTGCTCAGGGTGCCCGAAGCAACCAGGGCCAGGAAGATCACGCCCATGGTCTTCTGTGCATCGTTAGTACCGTGCGCCAGAGACATCAGGGACGCGGTTGCAACCTGTCCCTTACGGAAGCCACCGTGCTTGCGATCATCAGCCACCGGAGCAGCAATACGGTAGACCAGCCAGGTGCCGGTTGCCGCCACAATAGCCGCAATGACGGGGGAAAGGACCGCGGGAACAATAATCTTGGACAGAACACCCATCCACTGCACGCCGTCAAAGCCGATCGCGACAATAGCCGAACCGATCAAGCCGCCAAACAGAGCGTGCGACGAGGAGGAGGGCAGGCCCAGAAGCCAGGTCAAAACGTTCCAAAGAATGCCGCCCACCAGGCCGGTAAAGACGATGAGCATCAGCGCCGGACCATCCGTTGTTACATCGATACGGTCCAGGTTCACGATGCCGCTACCGACCGAACGTGCCACCTCAACAGAGAGGAACGCGCCAACGAGGTTCAGGGACGCAGACAACGCCACGGCGGTCTTAGGCTTCAGCGCACCGGTCGCAATGGAGGTTGCCATCGCGTTACCGGTGTCGTGGAAGCCATTCGTAAAGTCGAAGGCGAGCGCGGTCAGCACCACGATCACGAGAATAATGAGTTCTGTAGTCACAAGAAAATTATCTGTCGGTTTTCGCGAAATCTAAAGTATTCCGAATTAACACGAAATAACAGATAAACCCACAGTATTGAGCGGGTTTCCATGAGGGTTTTACTACAGATCCCATACTTTAGGGTCAAAACTCCCGATATTCCGCGGGAAAAAGGGTACACCCATCAGAATGTTTAAGTTGGTTTATGTGGCTTATGCGAGAGCGTGGGAGAGAGGGTCGATTATATCCATCAAGAGGCTAAAGTGTGTTCACCAAGTGTTCACTTTCAGGAACCTCCCAGGTTTCTTTTTGTGACACACCTTTATTATTCAGACCTCATTTAGCCCCCATGCACACCCAAGCTGCACCCTTTCCGCTGCAGACGTGGGTTTCGATCAGCTACACCTGCCAGCACACGCCAAGCTCACCAAGCTACAGTCAAGAGCTACTCCAAAGACTGTAAGCACACATGGGGCAGATACAACGTGGGACAGGTACCCGAATTGTCATATACCAGCTTCGGCATATAACAAAAGACCCCGCATCTTTCGATACGGGGTCTTTTTCAAAAATAAACCGGCGATGACCTACTCTCCCACACCCACAAAAGTGCAGTACCATCGGCGCGAAGAGTCTTAGCTTCTGGGTTCGGAATGGAACCAGGCGTTTCCCTCTTGCTATAATCACCGGAAAGTGGAGGCGAGGGGACTCGAACCCCTAACCCTCTGCTTGCAAAGCAGATGCGCTACCAATTGCGCCACGCCCCCGTCTCAGCGGAAACCACTGTTTAGTTATTTTTCCAAGCCTTCACGACTTCATTGCTCTGGTACTTTTTCAGAACCATCACAGTGACACACGAAAGAACAGCAAGAATCAATAATTTCTTCATTATTGCCTTTCATAGTGTGGAGTGGGCGTACCAAGAATCGAACTTGGGACCTCTTCGTTATCAGCGAAGCGCTCTAACCGTCTGAGCTATACGCCCTCCCTCTGCGGAATTTCTTCCGTAGAACGAGATATAACTATACAGGTGTTTACAGGTAACACCAAATCGAAAAAGCATGTTCTGCATCACACTTTAATTTTGGGGGTTCCCGCGCATACAGAACGGGGCATGCAGAACGGGCGGCACCGCCTCCACTGGAGACAGCACCGCCCGCACACAAAGCTCAAAAGCTACAAACTAGGACTCATCGCTCAGAGTCAAGGTCACGCCACCAACCAGCTTCGCAGCCAGGTTGTACAGAATCGCGCCAATCATACCCAGCAGAGTAAAGACCACAGTGTTGACCACAGCAAAAATAGTAGTCACCAAAGCAACCTGACCCAGCGAAATCATCTGCGAAATATCCACAGTGGTCGAACCGGTACCCAAAGAGCTAATCAGCTGGTTCACACCGGCAAACGCGCCAGAAGCCTGCAGGAACAGCCACAGAATCACCGAAGCCACCACAGTCACAATACCCAGAGCAATAGACAGCAGGAAGATGAGCTTAGCCACCGACCACGTATCAACCTTCTGAACCACCAGACGCGCGCGACGAATCTTCGAACGCGGCGCCGGACGCACCAACTGACGGCGCGAACCGGTCGGACGCTTAGCGTTTACAGGGCGCTTGCCGGCAGGACGCTTAGCGGTACCGCCAGGACGAGCCTGGCCCGAACGCGACTGAGCCGGGCGACGCGCGCCAGCCTTAGCCGCACCCGAAGACTGGGATGCTCCAGCCGACGCCGAACGCTGTGCCGACGCAGGAGAGGAGCTCGCGGGAGTGCTGCTCATTAGTTACCTCCAGTAGCGGTGAGATCGGCAGCTGCCGCTTCACCCTCGTTGTCCGTACCGGGCGCCTCAGAAGACTCCGAAGCCTCGGTGTTCTCAGTGGTTTCATCGTCGCTATCATCCAGCTGACGATCCTGGTTGCGCGCAACACCAATAATAGAATCGCCCTTACCGGGCTTTGCAAAGACAACACCCATAGTATCGCGTCCCTTCGCAGGAACCTCATTCACATTCGAGCGAACGACCTTGCCGCTGGCCATAACCACCAGCACCTCGTCCTCTTCATCCACAATGAGGCCACCCACCAGGGCGCCACGATCCTCAACTAGCTTAGCAACCTTAATGCCGAAACCGTTACGACCCTGCACGCGGTATTCATCCACGCTCGTACGCTTCGCGTAACCACCCTCAGTGACCACAAAGACGAAAGAGCCCTCAGTAACCACATTCGCAGAAATCAGCTCGTCGCCCTCACGGAACTTCATACCGGTCACACCGGAGGTGGAGCGACCCATCGGGCGCAGCGACGCATCATCAGCGTGGAAGCGCAACGACATACCGTTACGCGACACCAGCAGAATATCGTCCTTATCCG
>ERZ773214.1062-NODE-1062-length-16673-cov-9.690396_pt1 | contig 16673 bp, 13 predicted proteins | sample MGYA00511238_ERZ773214 | MGnify/ENA primary metagenome ERZ773214 (study PRJEB29015, sample SAMEA2738157) | human oral metagenome | biome: human oral; feature: human-associated habitat; material: saliva | place: China | collected 2259 ... | reverse complement strand
GTTACTATGAAAATGGTAATATAGAATATGAAGAAAATTATAAAAATGGTGAATTTAATGGTTTAATTAAAAATTACTATGAAAGTGGAAAATTAAAAGCAGAAGTTCCATATAAAAATGATGTTACATCAGGTTTAGGAAAACAATATAATGAAAAAACAGGTAAATTAATGATATAAAATTTTCCTGATTTTATTAAAAAAACCGAAAAAATATATTGACAAATATTTTTTTAGATGATAAAATAATGAAAATAAATTTTAAATTTGAAAGAAAGAGTAGAAAATTGAAAGTTTAAGAGAGTTAGTGGTTGGTGTGAACTAATACGGAAAATTTTTGAAAATCATCTTTTTTAAAGGATTCGTGAATAAAGTAAGGAATCCCGCAGTGGTTTGCGTTAACAAAACCCTACATTGTTAGATGTTTGAGTGTTTCATTTTTTGAAAAATTAAGGTGGTACCGCGGAAGTTATTTCGTCCTTTGTCTATTTGACAAAGGACTTTTTTATTTTAAAAAATAGCTAACCATCATTTACATAATGGGAATATTTAAACAAAAAGTCAAAGAAAAATTTTAGGAGGTTTGTATGAAAAACAATTTAACAAAAGAACAATTTTTTAGCGTAGCAATAATGCTATTTGGTTTATTTTTCGGAGCTGGAAACTTAATATTCCCTCCACTATTAGGAAAACAAGCTGGTGGAGCAACTTTCCAAAGCTTACTTGCATTTGGTATAACTGCAGTAGTTTTCCCAATCTTAGGTGTAGTAGCTGTAGCAAAGACAAAAGGTCTTTCTAACTTAGCTAGTAAAGTAGATAAATATTTTGCAATAGTGTTTACAACAATGATATATATGGCAATAGGACCTGGACTTGGAATACCAAGAGCTGGAAGTCTTCCTTTTGAAATGGCAGTTGCTCCATTTTTACCAGAAAATGTATCATTAAGTCTTTCAAGACTTGTTTATACTTTTGTATTTTTCTTAGTTGCTTATTTAGTTTGTTTAAAACCAAATAAATTAGTTACAAGAATGGGTAAATTTTTAACTCCTGCTCTTTTAGTTTTAATAACTGTAATGTTTGTAGGTGTTCTATTTAAAAATCCAAATGCTGTAACAAGCCCTGTTGGCGATTATGCAACTTCTTCAACTGTTAAAGGTTTCTTAGAAGGTTATAACACAATGGATACAATAGCAGCTTTAAACTTTGGTCTTGTAATATCACTTGCTGTTAAATCTTTCAAGGTTGAAGATGAAGAAAAAGTTATAGGATATACTGTAAAAGTTGGTTTAGTTGCTGGATCTTTCTTATTTGTAATATATGCAATGCTTGCATATATAGGAATGACTACTTCAGGATTAACTGGAGATGTTAAAAATGGTGCTGAAATATTAACAACTGTTTCACAATATGTTTTTGGAAAATTTGGTATAGTTTTACTTGCTAGTATATTCACTCTTGCTTGTTTGACAACTTGTATAGGTCTTATAACTAGTATAAGTAAATTCTTTGAAACTATGACTAAAGAAAAAGTTTCATACGATAAATGGATAGTATTTTGGACTTTCCTTTCATTCTTAGTTGCAAACTTTGGACTAAACACAATATTAAAAGTTTCAGTTCCAGTTTTAGTAGCTATATATCCAGTTTCAATAGTTTTAATATTACTTGGACTTACAGAAAAATATTTTGGATACAACAAATTTACTTATAGATTAGTATGTTACACAGTAACTTTCATATCAGTTGTTGAAGCATTACTATCTGTAAAACTAAATATTCCTTTTGTAACAGAATTAGTTTCAAGTCTTCCTTTCTTTAGCTTAAGTCTTGGTTGGGTATTACCAATGGTATTAACTTGGTTAGTAGGAATGGCATCTAAATTAGTTGAAGGAAAAGTTTCAGCAGGAAGTGCTGCTTTCGACGAATAATATTGATTTTTAAACCTCCTTATGCTACAATTAAGTCTAGCTTTAAATAAGGAGGTTTTTTTTATGGATAATGTTTTAAAAATAAGAGGCCTTACCAAAACTTTTGGTCAAACAAATGCTGTAGATAGAGTTGATATGAATATCGAACTTGGTGATATCTATGGGTTTATCGGAAGAAATGGTGCTGGTAAAACAACTCTTATTAGAATTTTATTAGGTCTTTGTGAACAAAATTCTGGTGAAATAGAACTTTTTGGTTCTTCAAATATATTTGAAGGAAGAGATAAAACTGGTTGTATTATTGAAAATCCTGCATTTTTCCCAAAAATGTCTGCAAAAGATAATATAATCGCACAGTCAAAAGTTATTGGGGTTAAACTAAGTAATGAAGAAATTGAAGATTTACTTAGAACTGTTGGTCTTGAATCAACTGGTAGAAAAAAAGCAAAAGATTTTTCACTTGGTATGAAACAAAGACTTTCAATTGCTCTTGCACTTGTTGGAAATCCAGAATTTTTAGTTCTTGACGAACCAACAAACGGTCTAGATCCAGAAGGTATTAGAGATGTTAGAAATCTAATTTTAAAATTAAATAAAGAAAAGAATATTACAGTTTTAGTTTCAAGTCATATCTTAGGAGAGCTACATAAATTAGCTACAAGATATGGAGTTATTGATAAAGGTAGATTAATAAAAGAATTTACTGCTAAAGAACTTGATGAAAAAACTGAAGATGGTTTTGAAATCAAAGTTAGAGAAGAAGATGTATTAGCTGCGAATGAATTTTTCACAGAAGCTAATATAAAATTTACATTAAATAATGAAAAATATGTATTTACAATCTCCAGTGAAGAAAATTCCAATGAAATTCTAAAACAACTTACTGCAAAAGGAGTTATTCCAACTTCTTATGGTTCAAAAAATGTAGATTTAGAAGATTATTTCTTGGAATTGATAGGAGGTAAACATGAATAGAGTTTTAAGTTATGATAAATTTAAATTACAAAAATCAAAATATTGGTGGATTTGTACTTTAATAGCAATAGCAATGAATACAATCGGCATAATTGTATTAAAAAACGGTATGAAATATTTGGGTGGCTCAAAAAGTTTACCTTTTGATGCATACAGAAGCATTACATCTCCTGTAACTTTTCTATTGGCTATAATTATATGTTTATTTGTAGGAACTGACTTTAAAACAGGCACTATTAAAAACATTGCATCTAAAGGGATTCATAGACATGAGATAGTTCTTTCAAAATTAATTTGGAGCTATATTTTATCTTTTATTTTTATTACTTTAAGTGTACTTGCAGGTATTGTAACAATTATATTACTAACTAACACTTCAATAAAAGGTAAAGAATTTGCAGAGCTTATAAAACTTACAGCAATTAGTTTTGTTGCGGTATGTGCTTTCTCATCACTATTTAACTTAATTAGTTTTACATTTAAAAGTTCTGGTATTTCTATGGCTATTTCAATCATATTTATTATGCTAAGTGAAATTGTGATTAGCTTACTTGAAGTATTGTTAAAAATTAAAAATCTAAAAATATATTTCCCTAATTTTATATCAACAATCACAGTAAGCGGAGCTTCTTCAAAAACAATTACAACATTTATTATTTCAATGATTGTTTGGACTGTAGTTTGTTCTGGACTAACTATTTTAATTTTCAAAAAACAAGAAATTAAATAGGATTTATTCCACAATAAGATAATTAATTATGGGAGTCAATAGACTCCCTTTTTTATGAAAATTACAAAGATAGAGGTGATAAAATGCAAGATGTTTTATGGTTATTTCCAGTTGTTTTTATGGTTCATGAAATGGAAGAGATAATAGGACTTCGAATTTGGCTTGAAAAAAATATAGATATTAAAAAAAAATACAGCAGAATTTCAAAAACTTATCAAAATATAACTACAGAAGCTTTTTCAGTTGCTGTTTTAGAGGAGTATTTATTAACTATAATCATAACTACTGTAAGTATTTATTTTAAGATTTATCTTCTTTGGATTGGAGTATTTATTGCCTTTGCAGTACATCTAGTTATCCATATAATCTCAAGTATTATAATAAGAAGATATATTCCAGCACTTGCAACTAGTATTCTACTTTTACCTATAAGTTTATTTTTAATAAACAAAGTAATTATAGAGCTTCATTATTCAACATTTAGTGTAATTATAGCTTCTTTATTGTGTTTTATAATAATGCTAATTAACTTAATATTTATTCATAAATTGATGAGAAAAGTAAGTGAAAAATTTAATAATTAAAAAATAATTTTAACAAAAATAAAAAGCAGACTTAATTGTCTGCTTTTTTATTTTTATTTTCCATTTAGATTCATTTCTTTTGCATTTTTTGCTTCTTCAGGTATTGAAAATTCTTTAACTTGATTTATATCAGAGAAAGTTGTTTTTGATTCTGCATCAAATGAAATATTACCTTGTTTATCATGTTTTATAATACCTTTAATATTTGTTTGAAATTCCACTGGATAAAAAGTATTTTTATCTATTACATATTTTATCTCATATTTTTCAATATCCATATTTTTAAATGTACTTTCTAAAGTTGGTTGTGATGAAAGTGAAAGTTTAAGAAGAGCTTGTTTAGCTGTTTCATCATTTCCTTTATAGCTTATTATATAATTTGAACCTTCTTCAGTTATTACCGTATCTTTTTCTATTATTTTAAATAATTCTGGTATAACTTCTAAATTTCCAATATCTTTTTGTTTTTCAAAAACTTCTTTGAACTTACCATTAGGAACTTTTGCCCATTCTTTAGTCATAGATGAGTAAAAGTACATTTCATTCTCTGAAAAATACATTTTATAGTCAGATGAATTTTCCCCCATTATAGTTTTACCTTCTAATTTAATTAGAAGTGGATTAGAACTTGATGTTATTTCAGTTTCTATGTTAATAGTTATACCTTTGCCGAAAATATCGCTAGTTGATTTGTTATTAAGTTTTAATTTAAGGTTTTTAATTGTTTTTGATGCCTCAATAAATTTATCTCTTAGCTCTTCTAATGAAATATTAGCTTTTTTTGTAGTTTCTTCTTTCTTTTCAGTATTATTATTGTTGTTATTGTTATTATCACCTTTTGATGAGCAACCAACTGCTACAAGTGAAATTGAGCATAAAGCTAATGCCATTAATAATTTTTTTACTTTTTTCATGTTTTACCTCCTAATTTGTATCTCAATTGTAATATATTTTTAACAAAAAGTAAATACTTTTATCATTTTTACAATAAAAATACAGACAAATTGCGTTTGTCTGTATTAAAAATCTATTTTGGATCTATACTTTCTGCATTTTTTAGTTCTTCAGGTAGCACAATTTCATTAACTCCATTTATATCAGAGTAAGTTGCTTTATAAACAAAGTCCCAATTTATAAAAGCTTGTCCATCTTTAATCGCTGCATAATTAGCTATTATATCAAATTCTTTTGGTATAAATGTCTTAGAATCTATTGTAATTTTTGCATTCATTTGTTGTAAAGTCATTGCCTTCATTATTTTATCTTCTACAACTGGTGTTACTAGCTTTGCAATTTTTAAGAAAGAGTCTGAAGAATGATTGTCATTTCCTTGGAAAGTAACTTCTATAACATCGCCTTTTTCTTCAACTTTTAAATTCGCTTGATTTTCGCTCATAAATTCTAAAATAGAGTCAAAATTTACAATTTTTCTTTTTCTATCATAAACATCTCTAACTTCTTTATGAGTTGCTTTATACCAAGCTTTTGTACTAGCCTTTTGAGCATATGTTGTATTATCAGTAAGATATTGCATATCTTCTATTTTCTTTCCATCAATGTTAGCTTGATTAGTAATTTTTACAGTAAAAGCTGGTTCTTTTACCATAGAATAATTAGAATCAAAAGAGTTGTTTACTTCTTTAGCTGAAGTCTTGAATTTATAAGAAAATTTAGTATTTGCATTCGAACTTTTTACAGCTTTTGATGCATCTGTAACTTTTTGTAAAAGTTCATTAGAAAGAGCTACTTTAGTTTCCTTCTTTTCGCTAGTATTAGCATTATTTGTTGTAGTATTAGCTTCTTTTTTATCTGTATTTCCTTTCTTTTCTTGGCATCCTACCGCAAAGATTGAAAGTGAACACAAAGCTAATGCTAATGATATTTTCTGTACTTTTTTCATAAATTACCTCCTGATTTGTATCTCAATTGTAATATATTTTTAACCAAAAGTAAATACAATTATAATTTTTACATAAAAAATACAGACAAATTGCATTTGTCTGTATTAAAATTAAACTCTATTTTGGATCTGCATTTCTAGAATTTTTAACTTCGTTAGGAATTACAATTTCTTTAACTTCGTTTATATCTGAGTAAGTTGCTTTATATGAAAAATCCCAAGTTAAAACAGTTTGTCCGTCTTTAGCTTTTGTATATTTAGCTATTACATCAAATTCTTTTGGTATAAAAGTCTTAGCATCTATTGTAATCTTAGCAGTCAAATTTTCTAGACCCATTTCTTTTATATTTCCTTCTATAACTGTTGTTAACAGTTTTGCAATTTTTAAGAAAGAATCTGAAGCAGTTTGATCATTTCCTTCGTAAGTAACTTCTAGAATATCGCCTTTTTCTTCAACTTTTAAGTTTGCTTGATTTTCACTCATAAATTCTAAAACAGAGTCAAAATTTACAATTTTTCTTCTTCCATCATAAACTTTTCTAAGTCTTTCATGAGTTCCATGCATCCACTCTTTTGTCTTAGCATCTTGAACATACATTTTATCATCAGTAATATATTGCTCATTTTCAAGTTTTTGTCCATCATTGTCAGCATGACGAGTTAATTTTACAATAAAAGCTGGTTCTTTTACCATAGAAAAATCAAAATCTAAAATTGTGTTTAATTGTTTAATTGAACTTCCGAATTTATAAGTTAAATTAGCTTTTGCATTCGCACTTTTTACAGCCTTTGATGCATCTGTAACTTTCTGTAAAAGTTCATTAGAAAGAGCTACTTTAGTTTCCTTCTTTTCGCTAGTATTAGCATTATTTGTTGTAGTATTAGCTTCTTTTTTATCTGTATTTCCTTTCTTTTCTTGGCATCCAACTGCAAAGATTGAAAGTGAACATAGCGCTAATGCTAATGATATTTTCTGTACTTTTTTCATAAATTACCTCCTTATCGGTAGCTACATTGTAATACATTTTTAACAAAAAGTAAAGACTTTTGAAGTTTTTTAGTAAAAAAACAGACAAATAATACTTTGTCTGTTTATTTTTTATCTCGCTTCAAAATCTTTTGCATTTTTAACATCATCTGGAATAACTATTTCTTTAACTTCATTTATTTCAGAATATTTAAAGTTTAAACTCATATCAAATGTTAATACTTTTGTACCTTCACTAACTGTCATCTTTGTCTTTATGTCATAATCAACTGGTATAAATGTATTTTTATCAATAAGTACTTTTATTTCTAAATTATCAGCTTTTGAAGATCCAAGCATTCTACCAGCTGCAGGTTCAGTTGAAATTATTGTATTTTTTAAAGGATTATTTATTTCATCGTCATTTCCTGTATAAGTTACTACAAAGTTTGATCCTTCTTGTTCAACTTTAATTTTATCTTTCAGAACTTCCAATAACTCTACGATATTTTTAAAGTTTACAGAATTTTCTTGCTTTTTATATATACTTTTTAATTCATCCTCATTAATATTAACCCATTCTTTAAGTTCTGAATCTGTTAAGTAAACATTATTTTGTGTAAAATAAATACTAGCTTTATAAGATTCACCATCTGTAGTTGAAGTGCTATCAAATTTTACAGCAAATGGCTCTTTTGTCATAGTTGACTCTAATACTAAATCAGTAGTTACTGTTTTGCCTGAAATTTCTCCAACTACTTGAGTTTTAGCATTAACTTTTGCGCTTTTTACTGAATTTGTAGCATCAGTAACTTTCTTAACAAGCTCTTGTGAAGTAATATTAACTTTTTCTTCTTTTTTTTCTGTTTTTGTTTCTTTAGCTTCTTTTGTTGAACAACCAACCACAAAGGCAGAAATTGAACAAATCGCTAAAGCTAATGAAATTTTTCGTAATTTTTTCATACTTACCTCCAATTGTTTATCTATTATTTTTTACCCCAATTTTTAATATAAAAACTGTTGAAATTATAAGGAAAAAGCCAATATAGTCAATTAATTTTAATTTCAAATTAAGTAAAACTACACTAAAAAATATTGCTGATAGTGGTTCAAATGTATTTAAAAGACTTGCATTCACAGATCCGATTAAATTAACTCCACTCATAAATAAGAAAAATGAAATTACAGTTCCAATTACTACAAGTCCTAAAAATGCAAGAATAGTTAAAAAATCTAATTCAACTAATATTGTCCAAGGTCTTAAAAGTAAAGTCAAAAAAATTCCCCCAATAAACATTGAATAACTTAAAACTGAAAAGCAATTAAATTTTTTAAGTAATACAACTGGTGTTAAACTATATGCAGCAAGTCCAACTCCTCCAAGCAATCCCCAAAATAACGCCATTTTGTTAATTGAAAGAGAGTCTAAATTCCCATGTGTTGTAATTAAAAATGTTCCAGTTATTGCAAATATTAAAGATACTATTTCTATTTTACTAGGAAATCTTAAATTTCTCAAACAAACATATACAACTAAATAAGATACTCCTAAACATTGTAAAACTGTTGCTGTTGCTGCATTTGAATAGGAAATCGCCATAAGGTATGTAAACTGAGCTCCTACAAGTCCAAATATTCCAAAATTTATAAGTCTTAAAATATCTTTTTTATCTTTAAGTGGATCAAATGTTTTTTTACCAACAACAAAAAGAGATAGAAAAAATAGAATTATAGATGCAGTCAAAAGTCTTATGGGAGAAACCCAAAGTGGAGATATTTTCTTAACAGAAAATAAATAATCACTACAAAATCCCGAAAATCCCCAACAAATCGCGCCGGAAATTGCATATAAAAATCCTTTTGTATTATTGTTCATTTATTTCATACACCTTCTTGTTTGCTAATGCTTCGTCAATAAGACTATCCACATCTAAAAGAGATAAACTGTTATTTATATCTTCAATCTTAGGTTTTGTAACTGGATGTTTTGGTAAAAATACAGTACAACAATCTTCAAAAGGTAAAATACTTGTTTCATAAGTATCAATAGTTCTTGCAATATCAATAATTTCAGTCTTATCCATTGCAATTAATGGTCTTAAAATTGAGATTTCAGTAGATTTATCAACAACTGTAATTCCTTGAATTGTTTGACTTGCAACCTGTCCTAAACTTTCTCCAGTGATTAATGCATGATAATTTTGTTTAATAGCAAGTTTTTCAGCAATTTTCATCATAAAAATTCTACCTAAAATAGTAATTTCTTTTTCAGGACATTTACTTGCAATTTCCTTTTGAATAGGTAAAAGATTTATGCTTGTCATTGTAAATTTCCCAACATAATTTGAAAGAATCTTTGCTAGGTCCTTAACTTTTTCCTCTCCTCTTTCACTTGTAAAAGGATATGAATGAAAATGAATTGCACCAATTTCCATACCTCTTTTTCCCATAACAAAACCTGCAACGGGACTGTCTATTCCACCTGAAAGAAGTAAAAGTCCTCTTCCGCTTGAACCAATTGGAAGTCCACCAAAACCTTTATATCTTTTTACATAGACATATACATATTCTTTAACATCTACATAAATTGGCATTTGTGGATTGTGAACATCTACCTTTAAAAGATTTCCAAAATTTTTAAGTACGACTCCACCAAGATCTCTTGAAAGCTCTGGTGATTTTGGAGTGAATTTCTTATCAACTCTATTTACAAAAACTTTAAAAGTTTTTTCTTCGTTTATCTCTAAATCATTTACTAAAACTCTTGTAGCTTCTCTAATATTTTCAAGCTTTTTCTCTGTTCTTAGAACTTCGCAGATATAGAAAATACCGAAAACTTTTTTGATTTGTTCAATCATTTCATCAAAAAGTTCTCTATCAGCTTTTATATAAACTTTTCCTTGCTCCTTGTAAAATTCTTCAACTTCAAAGTTTTCAATCGCTTTTTTTATCTTTCTAATTATTCTATTTTCAAAATCTTTTCTATTATCTCCCTTTAAAGTCAACTCTCCAAAGCTTACACTGATTAAATAATCCATTATCTTCCTCTTTTCATAATCGTTCTAATTTCATTTACATGTTTTTCTAAATTTTCAATAAATATTGCAATTTCATCTTCTGTATTGAATTCAGATAGTGAAATTCTTACAACTCCGTCATTGTATTTATTATCAAGACCTATTCCGTCAAAAGTTCTACTCTTTTTACCCTTACTACAAGCAGAGCCTGTTGAAATATAAATCTTTTCACTCTCTAAGAAATGCAAAAGCACTTCACTTCTAATATTTTCAAAAGCTACTGTTACAATATTTGGAACTCCATCTTTATTTGTTAAAAATTTATGGTCTTCTATCTTTGAAATTCCAGCAATCAGAAGATCTCTTAAATGTTCTAAATGTTTTTTTCTTTTTTCTAAATTTTCATACATAAATTCAGTAGCAACCTTTAAACCCATTATACCTGCAACATTTTCAGTTCCAGATCTAAAGTCTTTTTCCTGACCACCACCTAAGACAAAAGGTCTTAAATTTATATTTTTATTAACGTAGATTGCTCCTATACCTTTTTGCGCATGAATTTTATGCCCACTCAAAGTTAAAACATCAATCTTAGATTTTTTTACATCAATATTTACTTTTCCGAATGCTTGGGCTGAGTCAACATGAAAAATACATTTCTTATTCTTTTCCTTGATAGCTTTTCCAATACTCTCAACATCTTGAATAATACCAAGCTCATTATGAACATAAGCTATTGAAACTATTTCAGTATTTTCATCTACAAGTTTTTTTACACTTTCAATGTCAATATAGCCAAATTCATCTAAACTTAAAGTCCTAATCTCTTTTTTCTCTTTTAAAAATTTATAGACATTAAAAACGGAAGAGTGTTCAATATCAGTCGAAACAATATTTTTCCCCTTTGCAGTTGAAATCGCTCCAAAAATTGCAGTGTTATTTCCCTCAGTTGCACAAGAATTAAAAAATACCTCTTCTGCTTTACAATTAATATATTTTGCAATAACTTCTCTACAAGAATTTATATCTTTTGTAACAGAATAACCGAAATCGTAAAGTGAAGACGGATTTCCATAATTCTCTTTTAAATATTTAACCATTATATCTATAACTTCATCACGAACTTTAGTAGTCGCGGCATTATCTAAATAAATCATAAAAAACTCCTTAAAAACTCATTTGCCCATTACTATATTTTAATATAAAATCAAGAAATAAGCAATAAAAAGATTATAATGTTAGACAATGTTAATTTATCAAAATAAAATTTTGATTTCCATAAATAATTATGATATTATATGAACGTAAAAATGTAGTTTAAAATTTGTAATTTAGGAGGTTATTATGAAATCTGGAGCTGGTCTTATTAATTTCATTTCTTGGGTAGCACTTTTTTTAAAAGGCTCATTAGGGATTATGGGTTTAATAGTTCTATTTAAGCTATCAAAAGCATTAGATATTTACATTAGTGGAGTAAAAGATGATAGTTTCTTTTAATTTAACTAAAAAAAGACTGAGTAAAACTCAGTCTTTTTATTTTTTGTTATTTAACTAATACACCGTCTGCATCAAATGTATATTTTACATTGTCGATTTTTATAGTTTTATCTTGAGCAATTATTCCACCACTTTCAGCATAATACCATTTTCCATCAACTAATATCCATTCACTATCAGCAATACGTCCACTTGCATTTGCATAGTACCAATTTCCATTTACTAATACCCATTCGTTTTGTGAAATTCTTCCTGTTGCATTTGCATAGTACCATTGACCATTAATAATTGTCCATTCATTCTTAGACATTGTTCCATTTGGTTCAATATAGTACCATTTACCGTCTTCTTCTAACCAACTATCAGTTACCATTTTACCGTCTTTATCAAATTTATACCATTCATCATCAATAAGTTTCCAAGTGTTAGTTAACTTATCTTTTCCATCATCTGATTGGTAAACCCATGATCCATCATCATTTTGTACCCATCCATATTTTGGTATTCTATTGATTTTTACAACTTCTTTAAGTTTATCGTTTGTAACTGTGATTTCAAAAGTTTCTCTATCAACAGTATATCCTTCTGGAACTTCTACTGTAACTTTATATTTTGCACGTGGAATTTCACCATGGAATATATTTTTGAAATATTTACTTTGAGTTAAGTCTGTCTTTTCTTTAGTTTCAAGATTTTCAACAACTACTTTAACTCCGTCTGGAAGTTCTTCTAAACCTTCAAATACTACATTTACAACATCGCTTAAAGTTTCTTTTGTTTTAAATATAACTTTCTTTGGCTTATTTTCTTCAACTTTGAAATGAATAACTTTAGATTCAAAAGTTAAACTATCATCAAATGTAGTTATTTCAGCAGTATATTCACCAACTGGTAATATAGTCATATTAGCTCTGTGGAAACTAACACCTGTAAGTTTACCTTCATCATTCTTTATAGCTGATTCATATAATTTAGTATAAGTTTTAAAGTTATCTTTTTCAAGTACATTTCCGTTTTTGTCTTTGATTATATAGCTTCCACCAGGTCCCATGTAGTCATTATCATACTCATCAATTTGTAATCTGATATTAACTTCTCCATGTCCAGCTGGAATAACTTCTTCTTTTTGTTTTGTTTCAAAAACAGCTTCTACAGTTTTATCTTTTTCTGCTGTTACATCAACTTGTTGTGATGCTAATGGTTCATATACATCAGGAATTTGGTCAATATATACTGAATAGTTTCCTGGTGCAACATTTAAAAGACCATTATTAAAGTTAAAGTCTATTATTTGATGCCAATCTTTTCCATCATTAACATAAACTTTTTCTTTCCAATTAATTTCAATTGGGAACATATTTAAGTTTTCAGAACCTTCAATATGTCTTCCTTCAAAGTCTTTATAATTTGTTACTCTAAATACAGGTTTAATATTTGCACCTAAATCTTGTGGTTTTTCTTCTTTTTCAGTATAAGCAGAACCATCTAAGTTAAGAGAAGCGATATTTCCTGCATGGTCAAAAGTATGAATAGAGATATCTTTTAATTCTACTCCTTCTGGAAGTTCAAAAGTACCATCATCTTTTGCTTCTATCCATTGAGTTTCACCTTTTGCATCTTTATATTTTAAGAATGTATCTTCTACACCACTTAAATTATCAGTAATTTCTGGTTTATAGATTTTTCCTTCTACCTTTGGAGTAGCAATTTTTGGTGAAGTAACGTCAACTTTTACTTCAAATTCAACTTTTTGTTGATTATCAACGGCAGCCCCATTTGTTTCTGAGTTACCTTTAACTACATATTTGTATTTTCCTTCTGGAAGTTCTTTGTTATCAGTTGTTTTACCATTCCAGTTAGTTTGATCTATAACATTTGATCTTGCAGAATCTTCACTGTAATTATTGCTGTTCTTATAGCCATAGCCTGAGCCATTTTCAAAAACAACATTTCCATTTTCATCTAAAACTTCTACTGAAATATATTGAGTATTTCTATAGAATACACCTTTAAATTTAACGAAATCTTTGTTATTATCTGCATTTGGTGAAATTGCTAAATTATCTTTTGAGAATGTAACATCTTTAGCATTTATTCCTAGAGGAATTTCTCCTTGACTTCCAATGAAATTGTACTTTTGTCCTTTTTCACTAGTCCAGCTCTTATCTCTTGCATAAGGGTTGTTTTCAACTGTTACAAGAGAAGTAAAGTTTGAAGTAAATCCACCATTTTGAACCATGTAGATAGGAAGTTCGTTATTTAGGTCGAATTCATAAACAGGTTTTTCCCAAAGAGGTACATTAGCCCATTTTCCTTTAAATCCACTAAATGCTATACTAACTGCTTTTGCTCCGTCTTTTGCATCATCAAAGAATACAAAACCTTCTAAGAAATAACCATTAGGCATGCTCTTACTTAATTCAGCTTCATATTTACTTGCATCAACAGTTATCTTAACATCTACTGAACCTTTAGCAGGAACAGTAACTGTTTGTCCTTTAATTGTTTCTAAAGTTTTTGTCTTTAAAGCAAATTTTCCGTCAGCAGTTTCATCAGTACCTAAAACTGTCTTATAGTTTAAAGTTCTATCTTCGTTTCCTATATTTACAACTTTTAAATTAATTTCGAATTTGCTTTCAATATCATTTAACCAAACTTTTGGATTATTTTCACTATCAACTACATAAAGATTACTTGATGTAGCTTTTTCAACGTTAACGGCACCTGCACCTTGTTTTCTAGGAGAGAAGTAATTTTCTGTTCCCTTTTCGATAACTGGATCAGCAGTACTCATCATGATTGCCTTTATAACGTCATATTCATTTTCTCCTGTAATTTCAGGATGTCTTTTATTTAAGCTTTCTCTTACAAGAGTAACAGCACCTGCAATATGAGGAGTAGCCATTGAAGTACCACTCATTGTCGTATATTTATTATTGTTTATTGATGAATAAATAAGTCCACCTGGAGCTGTTATATCAGGTTTGAAAGTTCCGTCAGATGTTATACCATAAGATGAGAAATCTGTTAATTGACCACCCTTAGCATAAGGTAAAACACTTAATTGTCTTGTAAATTTAACTTTTTTATCAAGATTTGCAAGAATATGTTTACCAGCAGAATTTCCTACGAAAACAGATGGAATTTTAAGATCTTTTGTTTGTTCTCCAAAACTCATATTTATAAGTTCTTCCCCACCACTTTCGTGATTGTAGATTATAACCCCAATAGCACCTTTACTATGAGCTAAAATAATCTTATCTGCAAAAGTCTTTGCTCCTCTTTTTACTATAACAACTTTACCTTTTACATCTTTTCCAGCATAATCACTTTCTTCATTTCCAAGACCAGCATCTATAACTTCATATGTTGCAAAATCTTGTCCTTCTTTTATAAAGCTCTTTTCAGTATCAGGATTTCCTTCATTATCATAACCTGTGAAGTATTCACCTGATTTTAAAGCACCTTCAACTCCTTCAACACTGATTGTTCTTACTCTTTCAACATCAGTATACATTGCAGCAACAGTTAAAGCGTCTTTTGCAACACCTGGACTTCCAACAGTACCAAAGTCTGGGTTAGTTACAGGTGGGTTTTCAGAAAACGCACCAAAATGTCCATCATTACCAGCAGCAATAGCTACGATAACACCCATTTTTCTTGCAAAAGCAATAGCTTTTTCCATAGCTTTTCCAACAGATGCAATTGATCCATTAGGAGAACCTAAACTTAGGTTTACACTATCTGCACCAAGTTTTACAGAGTCTTCAACAGCTTTTGCATACATATGAGTATAAGTTGTTAGACCTTGGAAAACACCCATAAATATAAGTTGTGCTTCTGGAGCTGTTCCTATAATTTTTTCTTTCTTAACTGTTCCGTCATTTTGTGTAAATTCAGCTTCTGTTTTAGGATTACCTACAGAAATACCTGAAACGTGCATTCCGTGAGATTCTTCTCTAATTTCTTCCTTTACATTTTCCCCATTTGTGCTGTAATTATGAGCATAAACAACTTTGTCAGTTCTCCAGCTACCATAGTTAATTCCAGCTTCCTTCATCTTAGCAGCCATTGCTTCTTTATTTGGGAACTTACCTTTTGAGACATCAGAAACTCTTAAAATATCATGATTAATATCAACACCAGTATCTAATACAGCTACTACTCTACCTTCTCCGTTGTATTTCTTTCTAAGTTCGTCAGTAACTTTCATTAGATTGTTTGAATCTAAGCTTCTTTTCTTTCTCTTTGAAATAAATTCTTGTTCAGATTGTTTAACTTGTGGCTTTAAGAATTCATTTGAAACTTCAACTGACTCAACTGATGCCATTTTTGAAATTTTTTCAATATTTTTAGCCTTAGTTTTTAAAGCAATTCCTGCAAATAGAAAATCATATTCATAGAATACTTCATAACTAATATCAGCCTTAGTTAATTCATCTTTAAAGGTATTAATTAAAGCTTTTGATTTTGCTTCTCTAGCTTTTCTGCCTTCTGGAGTTTTTAAACTAGAAAAATCTACTTCTGAATCTTCTTTTAAAACTACAATATATGTTTTTTCCTCATTTTCATTAACTTTTGAGTTGTTTGTAGTTTTTGAAATTTTTGTTGCTGTATTAACTTTTTCATTAGCAAAAATAGCACTTGTACTACTTAGTAATAATGAAAATGTTAATAACAGAGTCAAAAACCTTTTCTTCATAGAAAAATCCCCCTTGAATGTAAATTTGAGTATAGAATATACTACTTTATCAGTATAACATATTTATTTAGTTTTGTATATACCATTTAAAGTGATGTTTTAAAAGAAGTGTTAAATTTTAAAGAAATTTTATATAAATTAAAAATATTTTTAAAGAAAACGAATTGCAAGAAAATGAAACAATGACTAAATTCGGAAATTCCGAATTTTCTCAATGTATCATCCTTTTGCAATTCTCCTTCATCATAAATGTTAATTATATGCTCGTTAATAGTTGATTTTGATTTCTGAAAGAGCTCGGCCATTTGATCTTGTGACAACCAAACTGTTTCGTTTTCCATATGAACTTCAATTTTAGTATTTCCATCTTC
>ERZ773214.1057-NODE-1057-length-16743-cov-7.442114_pt1 | contig 16743 bp, 18 predicted proteins | sample MGYA00511238_ERZ773214 | MGnify/ENA primary metagenome ERZ773214 (study PRJEB29015, sample SAMEA2738157) | human oral metagenome | biome: human oral; feature: human-associated habitat; material: saliva | place: China | collected 2259 ... | reverse complement strand
TATTACTATATTGGTTTTGTTAGGGAATGAGTATAGCATTATGAAGAGTCATATGTTTGAATTTGTTCAAGGGATGTTTTGTGGCGGAACGGCAGCGTTAGTATTTTTAAATATTTATTTTTATATTAAATATAAAATAGCTGAGAAAGGAGAGGGTTAGATGACGAAGTACAAATATATAACAATATGGACTAGTTATGATCAGGTTGAGCAAAAAATGACAGAACTTAGCCAAGAAGGGTATGAATATGATAATTGTTATTTTGTAATCGTAAGAATGAAAAAAACAAACACTAAGCCAAAGAAGTACAAGTTCATCTATGATAAAAACTTCTCCCCTGAAGTAATGGAATATTATAAAGCGGCTGGTTGGCATCTCTATAAGATTAAATTAACATATTTTCTAAGGCTTGCAGAAGGAGACGAAAACTCTTATCCAATTTTTAGTGATGAGGAAACTGAATACGAAATTATCAAATATAGAGTTTTTAGATTTTTTTACATGTTTATTATTGGTATTTTGTTAGCAGGTTTTTCGAATAGGGTAGATAGTTATATAGGTGAGACAGCAGGGAAGGTCGTTACAGCTTTATGTAGTGCACTTGGAGGTTTTGGTTTAGGAGGATTAATGATTTTTATACCGAAATTTTTAAAACTTAGACGAGCGTGTAAGAAAAATATTGACGGGAGTTAAAGGTTTATATTATAAAAGATTTTAAATAAATTATTTAAAAATATAGGCTATAAAACAAAATAGTTCACGTCATAGCAATTAGAAAAGAAGTACCCCCAAACACGTCATCTCGACCGGAGTTGAGCCAAGCGAAACGAAGTGGAGAGATCTCAACTATTGCTTGTAAACAAGCAATAGTATTTCTGAAAGAAATAAAAAATATAATTTCCATGTGTATCTACAATAAATTCAGAGCAAAGACAAAGTATAATTTTTGTCTTGTCATTTTACTAGAATTTAGATAATTCTATAAAGTTTTGTATTGAAAATTCAATGGCTTAAATGGTATAATAATATAAGGAAAATTATTTGCCAAAAAATTCGGAGGATTTATGGAAACAGTTTTAGTAAATATGTGTATGATTTACGATAGAGAAAAAGATAAAATTTTAGTTTTAGATAAAGTAAAAAAACATGGTTGGGAAGGACTTACTTTTGTTGGTGGACATGTTGAAGATGGAGAAGTTCTATATGATTCATGTGTTAGAGAAGTTTTTGAAGAAACTGGATTAAAAGTTAAAAATTTAAAATTAAAGGGAACTGTTACATGGGTCGCTGAGAGTAATGATACAAGAGAACTAGGTTTTTTATATTATACAGAAGATTTTTCAGGAAAATTAATAGAAGATAATGTTGAGGGAAAACTCTTTTGGATGGGAATTGAAGAATTTAAAAATGCTGATGGAAAGAGCTATAGCATAGATAAAATTCTTGATTTATATCTAAATGATGAGCATAGTGAATTGATGATTAGATGGAATAAAAATGATGAAATAGAATTGGAAGAATTCTTTTAAAATAATAAAAATAGGAGGAAATTATGAATTTTATAAAAGGTATTATTTATACAATTATTTCTGCTTTTGTTTTCGGTTTTACGCCAATACTTGCAAAGCTTACTTATGACGGAGGGAATAATGCTATTACCTTAACTTTTTTAAGGGCTTTATTGGGATTGCCATTTTTATATGCGGGAATGAGAAAAAACCAAACTCCTATGAAGATAACAAAAAGGGAATTTCTTCATTTTATAGCACTTTCATTTTTAGGAATTGGAATTACTACAACAGCACTTTATGCCTCATATAATTATATTTCTGTTGGAATGGCAACTACTATACATTTTATCTATCCTTGTGTAGTTTATTTTATTTGTATCTTATTTTTTAAAGAACAAGTTACTTTTAAAAAGATGGCTGCTCTTATTTTTTCAATGATAGGTATTGTATTGTTAGTTGATGAAGTTACAGGAGGAAGTGCTTTAGGTATATTTTTAGCTGCATTATCAGGTGTAACTTACAGTTTATTCCTAGTATATTTAGATAAAAGTGGATTTAAACATATGGATCCATTTAAATGTACTCTCTATATAAGTTTATTCAACATAGTTGGTCTTTATGCATTAGGAAAAGCAATGGGACAACTTACTTTTGCACTTACACCAATGGCTTGGATACTTACAATTTTAATATCATTTTTAACTTCAATTTTTGGTAATGCATTTTTACAACTTGGAGTTAAATACTGTGGAGCAACAACAGCTTCAATATTATGTACATTTGAGCCAATTACAAGTGTAATTTTGGGTATAATGTTTCTTAACGAATCTATGACAATTTTTAAAGTTATAGGTTGTGGTTTAATAATATTGGCAGTATTATTATTGTCAATAAATAGTGATGGTAGAAGGAGAAAAAAATAATGAGCGCATTTTTAGCACCAATACATTTTTGGATGTATGATAAAATTTTAATCGCACAAGAATTAACTTTTAAATTAGAAGAAAAGTTTTTAAATAAAGAAGAAAGGGAAGAAGTTGAAAGTCTATTTCCAGGCTTATATTCTAAAGATTTAGAAGAAGTAATAGACCAAAGTAATATTCATGGCTGGTTACATATAGCTGTTTCAAATGTTGAAATAAGATTTGCATATATTGTAAAAACTCTTTTAGATAAAGGTATTTCACTTGAAGAAATAAAAAAAGTTGCTTTTGAATATGGAAAAACTTTCCCAGAACAAGAAGTTTCATCTTTAAAAGATGCTTATGAATTATTAATGGATATATTACTTGACGGACTTCCATGTGATGTTTCAATAAGTGTAGCTAGAGAAGAAGAAAATGAATTAGAATTTGTTCTTTATAATGATATACACAAACAATATTTCAATGAATTTGATTTAGAAGTTTCTTTATATCATGAAATTAGAGAAGCATTTGTTAATGGTATATTTGAAAGATATTCTTTAAAATATAAGAATATTTCAGAAAGCAGTAAGTTAATCACTAGATAAAATGAAAATTAGAATTGACAGATTTCTTTGCCATATGGGAATTGGCTCAAGAAGTGAAATAAAAAAGTTTTTAAAAACTTGTAGAGTTAAACTAAATGGAAAGTTTGAAAAAAGTTCAAATACACAGGTTAATATTGATAAGGACGAAATTTTATTTGATGATGAAATAGTTATCTATAGGGAATTTACTTATCTTATGTTGAATAAACCTAAGGACTATATCAGCGCAACATTTGATCCAAAACTTCCTACAGTTTTAGAATTATTAGAATTTCCATACTCTAACATGGAATTATTTCCTGTTGGCAGACTTGATATAGATACAACTGGATTTTTGATTTTAACAAATGATGGAAAATTTTCATACAATGTTACAAATCCTAAGAAAAAAGTAAATAAAAAATATTTAGTTACTTTAAGAGATGATATTTCATCAAATCAAATAGAAAGTCTTGAAAACGGAATATATTTTGAAAAAGAAGATTTTACAACTGAAAATGCAAAGGTTGAAGAAATTTCAAAAAGAGAAATTTACCTTACAATTTCTGAAGGAAAATTCCATCAAGTAAAAAGGATGTTAGAATATGTTGGAAATGAAGTTGTAGAGCTAAAAAGAGTTAGTATTGGAAATCTAAGTTTGGATGAAAAACTTGAACTTGGAGAATATCGAGAAATTACAAATAATGAATTAGAAGAGATTTTTAAATAAAGTTTTGATTGTTATCAAAACTTTTTTTATTGCAATTTTTGTGATAAAATAATTATAAGATATTAATTTTTAGGAGTTTTTATGAAAAATTTAAAAAATATTACTAATACTCAAAGAGATGAGGATTTAAAATTACTTTTTTATGGTGTTTTAGTAGGGATAGTAGCTGGTAGTTTTTCAAGTTTATATCGTTACATAATCCATGGAATAGAAGGAATTTTAGCAGCAATAATTAATTATAGTAGAGAGCATTTATATATTTATCCACTACTTTTTGTTGCGCTTATTTTCATTTCTTTTTTAGTTTCAAAATTAAAGAAGATGTCAAAATTTTGTGGGGGATCTGGAATACCTCAAGTTGAGGCAGAAATAAAAGGTTATATCAATCCTAATCCAGAAAAACTTTTATTTGCAAAAATTGTTGGAGGAGGCTTAACTGCTCTATCTGGTTTTTCTGTTGGTCGTGAAGGTCCCTCAATACAAATTGGAGCAATGAGTGGAAAATTAGTTTCAAGAAAACTAAAGAAAAATAAAACTGTTGAAAAGTTTTTGATAACTTGTGGAGCAAGTGCAGGACTTACTGCTGCATTTAATGCACCTGTTGCAGGGATTTTATTTGCAGTTGAAGAAATTCATAGACATATTAGTAAAAAACTTTTAGTAGTTTGTATGGCCTCTACAATAACTGCGGATTTAGTTTCAAAAATACTATATGGAACAGAAACTGTCTTTAATTTTAATTTGTCTGAAAAATTGCCATTAGTAAATTACTGGACTTTAATTTTATTTGCAGTGGTATTATCACTTTTAGGAGTTTTCTATATATTTTTGATGGAATTTTTTATGAAAGTTCAAGATAGAATTAAATTAAAACAAGAGTTTAAACTTATTCCATATTTTGTTCTACCTTTATTTATATTAGCTTTTATGCCTAATTTATTAGGTGGTGGCGGTTTCTTGATGAAAGAATTACAAACTGTTGATTTTTCAATTTATATGTTGATTTTACTTTTTATAGTAAAATTACTATTCTCAATAATTTGTTTTAGTTCAGGAGTTCCAGGTGGAATTTTCTTTCCAATATTAGTTTTAGGAGCTACAATCGGAACAATTTTTGGAAAAATCATAGATCCAATTTATATAAATAGCTTTATAATTCTTGGAATGGCAGGATATTTGACTGCAATAGTTAGAGCACCACTTACTTCAATAATTTTAATCTTTGAAATGACAGGAAATCTTTCATATCTATTGCCACTTTCAATTGTTTGTCTAATTACTTATACAATACCAAATTATCTAAAATCTCTACCAATTTACGAATATTTACTAGAGAGATTAATGGAAAAAGAACATATTTCTACTTCAAAAGGTGGAGAAAAAATGACTATGAGTATTGTTGTCGAGCTTGGAAGTGAAATTGAAAATAAAAAAATTAAAGAAGTGAATTTCCCTGATGGAATGTTAATTACAAATATTGACAGAGGAGTCGAAGAAATAATTCCAAATGGTGAAACTGTAATAATAAATGGTGATGTAATAAATATTCTTGTAAATGAAAATAAATTATTTGATACATTTACAGAATTACAAAAGATTTGTCAAAATAATTGAGATTAGACGAAAGTCTAATCTTTTTTGTAAAAATGTTATACTGTAAAACTTGTAAAATGGAGATTTTTGGTTTATACTATCTTGTGAAGATTTAATAAGGAGTTTTGTATATGAAAAAGGCAATGCAAATGTCCGAATCGATTGAACTTGCAATATTTTTAGCATTAAGTGGTGGACTTATGGATGCATATTCATATCTCTTAAGAGGACAGGTTTTTGCAAATGCTCAAACCGGAAATATGTTATTGCTTGGGGTTTACGCTTCTCAAGGAAATTGGGCAATGTGTTTGAAATATGTTTTTCCGATTTCTTTTTTTGCTTTAGGAATTTTTTTATCGGATTTATTTAGAAAAAAAGATAATTTTAAATTACATTGGCGACAAAATGCTGTTATTTTTGAGATATTTTTACTTATTTGTGTGGCTTTTATTCCCGAAAATATGAATGAAACAGCAAATGCAATGACATCTTTCGCTTGTGGAATACAAGTTCAAAGTTTTAAAAAAGTATGTGGAATAGATTTTTCTACAACAATGTGTATAGGAAATTTAAGAGGTGGAACTCATAATTTGGCAGAGTATTTTTACACAAAAAATAAAAAGTTTTTAGAATATAGTTTAATGTACTTTGGAATTATATTATGTTTTATTATTGGGGCTATTATAGGAAGCAAATTTAGCAATATTTTAGGATTAAAAACTATTTTGTTAAGTGCTTTTTTGCTTATTATTTGTGTATTTATTATGTTTATAGATAGAGAAAAAAAGGAGAGATATTTTGTTTAATATAGTTTTATTAGAACCAGAAATCCCTTTCAATACTGGAGCTATTGGAAGAACTTGTGTAGCAACAGACACTAAACTACATTTAATTAAGCCATTAGGTTTTTCACTTGATGATAAAATGGTAAAGAGATCAGGACTTGACTATTGGGATAAATTAAAACTTTTTGTCTATGAAAATATTGAAGATTTCTACGAAAAAAATCCGAATGCAAATATTTATTTTGCAACCACAAAGGCGAAAAAAACTTACGATGAGGTAGATTATTCACCAAATGACTATATAATGTTTGGAAAAGAGAGTAAAGGAATTCCAGAAGAAATTTTAGTTAAAAACGAAGAACATTGTGTAAGAATTCCTATGTGGGGAGAAATTCGTTCGCTTAATCTTTCAAATTCTGCTTCAATAATATTATATGAAGCATTAAGACAACAAGATTTTTCAGATCTTGAAAAGTTTGGAGAATTACACAGATTACATTGGAGTGAATAATGGACGAGGAGCTATATGAATTATTAAAACAAAAAAGTAAAGTAGAAGCTATAAAGTATATTGGAAACAAATACGAAATGGATTATAAAACTTCAAAAGATACAGTAGATAGGCTGATTGAAAAGCTTGATTACTTTGAAGGAGAACTTATGAATAACAATACAAATATAAATAATGATTTTAGCACATCAGAAATATCTGATGATGATTTATATCTTTTAATAAAAGAAAATAGAAAAATAGAAGCTGTAAAGTACATTAGAGATAAATATAATTTTGACTTAAAGACATCAAAAAATATAGTTGATAGTCTAGATGTTGAATCTCCTATGATGTTTACAGAAAAAAATATTATTTCTGCGTCAAAAACGAATTTTTCTAAATATGGAAGTGGCTATAGTACCGAAAGTTATTCTTATGAAATGATTGATGGAAAACAACATTACTATGCATATAAAGACGGAGAAAAAAGAGAAGTAAGTAGAACGGCAATTCCTAGTGAAATACTGAAATATTTTGAAAAAGCTGGAGAAAAAGCTTCAGATGAATATGAAGATAAAGAATCCAGAACAAAAAATTTCTTTTGGGGAATTGTATTAGTAGCATTAATAGTAGGAATATATTTTTACTTTAATTAAAATTTGACATTTTAAAGAAATCGGATTTTTGACTATTAGGATAAGTTAAAACTAAAATAATTCATACGAACTAGAAAAATTGAAATCTACATATTATATTGGAGTAAGCAATGGACGAAGAATTATATGATTTATTAAAACAGAAAAGAAAAGAAGAAACTGTAAAGTATGTTAAAAATAAATATGATATGGATTTTAAAGACGCAAAAGAAACAGTTGATAAGATGACAAAAACATTGGAATTTTTTGAAGGAAAAAACCGTGGTTTATCAAAAGAAGATTTTTCCTATATGTTTAAAAATTCAATAATATCAAGGATATATGATAATGATTTATATGCACTGATAAGAGAAAATAGAAAAATTGAAGCTGTAAAATATGTAAAAGATAAATATAATTTTGATTTAGAAACGGCAAAAACTATGGTTGATAATTTAGAACCGATGATGTTTACAGAAAAAAGTATTATTTCTGCATCAAATTCCAACTCATCTAATTTTGTAAGTGGTTATAGTATTGGTAACTATTCCTATAAAATGAGTGATGGAGAACAACTTTATTATATTTATAAAGACGGAGACAAAAAAGAGGTAAATAGAGTTTCAATTCCTAAAGATATACTTAAAGATTTTGAAAAATCTGCAGATGAATACGAAGATAAAAGAATAAAAAGAAAAAATATTCTTTTGGGAATACTTTTGGTGATTATAATAGCTGGAATTCTTATTTACTTTAATTATATACATTTATAAATGATGTGAGACCAAAAATTATAAAAAAATATAACCTGTATGATAGAATTAAAGGAGAATTAATTCTCCTTTAATTCTAATAATTCTTTACGTTTTTCAATAGGTGAAAACCAATTTAAAGTTTGCATAGGTAATCTATTATATTTATAGAGATATTTTTTCATTTGTATCATAACATTCCGGAAAGACACTTACAGGTGGACTTGACCCATTCGCATTACGCAAACCGAAAAGATTTTTCTGCTCTGCCAGAAATGTAGAAAACGGGAGAAGTTTAACTATAATTGCAACAATACTTGTAGATACCGGAAGTAAAATGGACGATATGATTTACGAAGAATTTAAAGGAATCGGAAACATGGAAATTCATTTGAGTAGAAAACTTTCCGAGCTTAGAATTTTCCCTGCAATAGATATTTACAAATCAGGCACAAGAAAAGATAATTTACTTTTAACCGAAGAAGAAATGCAAACAGCAAATCTAATTCGAGAAAACTTTCAAACACAAACACTAACGAAATTATGGAAAACTTGGTTAAAAATATAAAAAAACCAAAGACAACAAAGATTTTGTTAAAATTATACTAAAAAACAATTTTTAAGGAGCAAATGCTCCTTTTTTGAATATTGACTTTTTCAAGATGAAGTGATATTATAAGCATATAAAAACATATAAGGGAAGTGTTGTTATGAAGATAAAAAACAAAAAAATATTTTTTGTTTTGATTTTGTTTATACCTCTTATAATTTTTTTATTAAAAGAAAAGCCTGAGGAAAACAGAATTAGAAAACGATATTTTGATTTTGATGCATATAATAATGTAAAACTTAAAGTAGTTAAAGATGGCTGGATTGAAATAAGTAGATATGGAATGAGTATGTGGTATTATAAAAACAATGGAAAATGTAGAGAAGGTTGGCTTTATGATGATGACTATAAAGGTTGGTATTATTTCTACCCTCAAGGAAATGATTCGTTTATGTTTGACCCAAGGTATAATAAGTCAGACTGGTTAGCAATAAATAATAAATGGTACTGGTTTAATATTGGAGGAAAGTTAAAAGAGTTAAGTGGTTGGCAAAGATATGGAGATGAATGGATGTATCATGTTCCGGGAGATTATGGAGCGTTGAAAGATTGTAAATATAAAATTGATGGAAAATGGTATACATTTGATTCCAATGGTTATATGATTAGCGAATTGGATAAGGAATAGATTTAATTTATGAATATCAGAAAAAAGATAAAACATTAAACAAAAATAGGAAAAAAAGAATTTGTACATTTGTAAATGATGTGAGACCAAAAATTAATAAAAAATTTAGGAGGAAGGAATGATTATTAGATAACTATTATGAGACAGAAATTTAATAGCTTTTTAAAGCTTAGTTTTTTGTTGCCATTTTTAATTATACATTCCTTTTTGTGTTCTTTTTTAGGACTCCTTTTTGAGTTGCAAAGTGAATGTTGAAATGGCAATAAGTGGATTGCCATTTTTTTGTGGCTCAATTTAGGAGGATATATGCTTAGTATAAAAAATTTATCTATATATTTAGTGAATGATTTAAGAACTGTGATTGAAGATTTTAGCTTTTCTTTAGAAAACGGAATGAAAGTTTGTATAATCGGAGAAGAGGGAAATGGAAAGTCCAGCATTTTAAAGGTGATAGTAGATGATGAGGGCTTAAAAGAATATGCTGAAATAAGTGGAGAGATAAATAAGAAAAATGAAGTTATAGGATATTTACCACAGATTTTGGAAGCAAAGATTTTAGATTTTTCAACAAAGGAATATCTTGAAAATAAAATTAAAGAGGAATTTTTTGACTATAATTTATTTTATAAATTGTTAAAAGAGTTAAATTTTGATGAAAATTTAATAACTGAAAAACAAAAGATAAGTGAATTATCAGGTGGAGAAAGAATTAAATTTATTTTACTTTGTGAACTTATGAAAGAGCCTACTTGTCTTTTATTGGACGAGCCTAGTAATGATTTGGATATAAATTCTATTGAATGGCTTAAGAATTTTATAAATAGTATTGATGTTCCAATAATTTTTATTTCTCATGATGAGGATTTAATTGAAAATTGTGCAAATGTAATTATTCATATTGAACAGCTTATGAGAAAACAAAAGCCAAAGATTTCAGTTGAAAAGTTGGATTATGAAAATTATGTTGAAAATAGGGGAAATGCTATTGAAAGACAGGAAAAAAACGCTAAAAAGCAAAGAGAAGAATTTGATAAGAAACAAAGAAAATATCAGAAAATATATGAAAGAGTGCAACATGAAATCAGAAGTACAAAAAATGATTTTTTGGGGGCAGAGCTGAAAATAAAAATGCATACAGTAAAATCTATCGGTAGAAGACTTGAAAAAGAAAAGGAGAATTTACTTGATTTTCCCGATTATGAAGAATCTATTTTTGTAAAATTTGATGAAACTGTTAATTATTCTTCAAAAAAGGAAATTTTGGATTTAAATTTGGAAAAACTAATTATTGGTTCTAAAGTTTTAAGCGAAAATATAGAATTAAAGGTATTTGGTGCAGATAAAATCTGTATAATTGGAGAAAATGGAATAGGAAAGACAACTCTTTTAAAGAAAATTTTGGAAAATATAAAGAAAAATGTAAAGATTGCATATATGCCACAGAATTATGACGACAAGATGAATGTTGATATGAGTATTATAGATTATTTGAGTAAGACTTATGAAAAGGAAGAAACTACAAAGATTAGAACGTTTTTGGGTTCAATGAAGTTTACTGCTAATGAGATGTTTCATAATTTAAAATCACTTTCCGGAGGACAAAAGGCGAAAATTTACTTTTTAAAAATGATTTTAGAAAATCCTGAAGTTTTAATTTTAGATGAGCCTACAAGGAATTTATCTCCTTTTTCGTCAATAGAAATAAGAAAATTATTAAAATCATATAAAGGAGCAATAATTTCAGTTTCTCACGATAAAAAATATATTAATGAGGTTTGTGATAAGGTATATAAACTTAACAAAAACGGATTGGAACTTGTAATTTAAAATTGAATGTATTGTTGCTTAAATTTTGACTTCTTTTTGTAGTTGTGGTAAAATAAATAAAAGTAAATTTAGATTTTTTAAATTAAAAAAACGGAGGGTATTATGAAAAATTTAAAACAATTTCTAATTTGTAGTTTAGCCTTATTAGCATTTGTTGGTTGTTCAAAATCAAAAGAAAAACCTGCTGAAACATCTACAAAACAAGAAGAAACAAAAAAAGATGATAACAAGAAAAAAGAAAGTGATAATTCTAATAATGCTGCTAAAGTTCAAAAAGAAGGGTCAACATTTGAAAAAAATGAAAAAGAATGGCCTTTTAATCAAACAGAAACATCAGTTGTTAGAATAGGTTATCATAGCAATATTGCAGGAAATGTTATACCTGGAGATTTTGTAGCAACTGTAGAAATTGAACTACCTAATGACACTTATACTAATAATAGATTTATTGTACAAAATACAAGTGAAGCTAAAACAGTTAGAGAACAAATTGATCCAAGTAAAGATAAAAATGCTTATCTTCTAATTAAAGATGTTGCACCTTTAATTAAAGAAAATGAATATATATTTTCTAGCCCAGGCGGTGGCGGAGAAGGATATTTTGATATAGGAAATAAAGAGGCTAATGCTCATATTACTCACGGTATTTCAATTCACAGAACAAAAGATAAAAGTGCCTATGATTATCATCTTGGAGAAGCTCAAGAAATTCAAAAACAATTCGAAGAACATGTTACAATTCCTATTGTAGATAGTGGAGAACATAGAGCTTCAATATCATATACATCTTTTGACAAAAAAAATCCAAAAGAAAAACCGGATACTGAATTTAGGTTGACTTACGAAATTAGTGATAAAGCAGTTTTAGAAATAAATTTTGATTATAGTGTTAAGTCTACTGGTCCATTTGCAAAATCAGGAAAAACTAGACATTTAACTGAACAAGATATGATTGAAATAGCAAAACAAGCTATTAAGACAATCAAATCTTCATCAACAATTGAACTTCCTAAAAAATAATTTTAGAATGGCAATTTAATGATTGCCATTTTTTTATGTCTAAATTTTGACTACTTTTAGTATTTATGGTAAAATAAAAGTTGATAAATTAGGATTTTAACATAAACTTAGGAGGATATATGGATAAAATTTTCGACATATTGGAAGGTATTTTTTCCGTTGAAACATTTGGAAATTTAAAGCTATATGATTTAATGGCTATTATTTTTAAATATATTTTTGTTATTATTATCTATTATTTTATTTATAATATAATTAAAATGATATACTTTGATATTAGCACAACAAGTGAAATGAGTGAAGTTTCAAATACTTATTTGAAACTTATTAATAGAAAAGAGAGTCTACCTTTTAAGGTTCATGAACATTATTATATAAATGACGAAACTACATTAGGTCGTGGAGATTCTAATGATATTGTTATTAATGATAAATTCATTTCTAAAAATCATATGAGAATTATAAAGGATGACGGAATTTATTATATTGAAGACTTAGGTTCTGCTAATGGAACTCTATTAAATGGAGAACCTATTACAGAGGCTATTGAACTTAAAGATAAAGATTTAATTGACGTTGGTCGAATTGAATTCTTATTTGTAAATGAGGAAGTTGATGATGATTAGTAAAATTTTAAAGTCAAGATTTAGAACTTTAAGCGTAAATTCCTATGTTAGCACAAAGAGTATTCAAGGTCTTTTGCTATTCTTTCAAATATTAGGCTTATTTCTAATTATGGCTAGAGATTTTGCGAATTTTGATAGAAAAAAGTTAATTTTTATGATTGCCTTAATCAGCTTTGTATATATTTCAGGGAAATTAGTTCAAAAGTTTACAAGGGGCGATTACTATATAATGCTTATTGCAAATATGCTTTTTTCTATTGGGATTTTAGAAATTTATAGGCTTAATGACAAGTTAGCGTTTAGACAAATTATTTGGTTTTGTATAGGAATTATAGCTTTTTGGCTAATATATTTAGTTTTAAAATATGTAAAAGTATGGAGCAAAATGTATTACTTTTATGCAGCAATATCTTATCTACTATTTATTGCAACTTTTCTATTTGGTAAAAGAATTAATGGTGCAAAAAACTGGATAAGATTAGGTTCAAATTTTGCTTTCCAACCATCTGAGCTTATTAAGATTGCTTTTGTTTTTCTTATTGCAGCTTACTATAAAAATAGAGATAAATTTGAAAAAGATATTTTTAAAAAATATAGTTTACATTTCTTTTTCTATACTTTTTTAGGTTTTCTATTTTTACAAAAAGATTTAGGAACAGTACTTGTTTTCTCAGGTGTATTTATGTTTGCACAATATATGTATGAACCTCATAGAAAATATATGTTTATTAATCTTTTGGTTCTTTCATGTGGAGCTGTTTTAGGATATATTTTGTTTACTCACGTTAAAGTCAGAGTTAAAATTTGGTTAGATCCATTTAAGTATGCTGATGGAATGGGTTATCAAATAATTCAAGGCTTCTATGCAATAGCAAGTGGTGGATTTTTCGGCAAAGGACTAGGACTTGGAAGACCTGATTACATTCCTTTTGCAGAAAGTGACTATATATTTGCAAGCATTTGTGAAGAAATGGGAATTTTAATGGGAATGGGCGTAGTTATGCTGTTCTTAATTCTAACATATAGAGGGATAAAAACATCTATGGAACAACATAACAGATTCTATAAATATGTAGCTTTTTGCCTATCATTAATTTTCGCTTTCCAATCATTGATAATGTTTGGAGGAATTTTAAAACTTATTCCACTTACAGGAATTACAATTCCTTTTGTAAGTTATGGGGGTTCTTCTATTCTTTCAAGTTTCATTGCTTTGGGAATTTTACAGTATGCCTCTGAAGAAAATATTTAGGAGGGTAATATGGTTGAAACTAAAAGATATAAAAGAGTTTTAACATTTATAAGTTTATTATTTATTTTAATACTTGCATATATGACTTATTTTCAAGTTGTAAAAGCAGATAAACTTAAAAACTCTGAAGATAATAAAAGAAATTGGATTGATGACAATAAATTAAAAAGAGGAAATATTCTAGATTCTAAGGGAAATATTTTAGCTGAAACTAAAACTGACGATAGTGGCGAAAAATATAGATTTTTCCCATATGGAGAAGTTTATGCTCATATAGTTGGATATAATAGTAAAAAATATGGAAAAACTGGAATTGAGAAAAAATTCAATGCAACTCTTTTAAACAAACAAGATAAAACTCCAATAGGAGAGTTAAAGAAAATTTTAATTGAACAAAAAGAGGGTAATTCTGTAAAATTGACAACAAATACAGAATTACAAAAATATGCTCTTTCTCTTTTAGAAGGACATAAAGGCTCAATGATTTTAATGAATCCACAAACGGGATCAATAATTGCAATGGCTGATAGACCTACATTTAATCCAAATAAAATTGAATCAAACTGGGCAAATATTATTGCGGATGAAGAAAATGCACCACTTATTTCTAGAAGCATTGCTGGGCTTTTCCCACCAGGTTCTGTTTATAAACTAATAACTGGTACAGCATTATTAGAAAAATTAAGCCCAAGCGAATTAAAATACAATGATAAAGGTTCAACAACAATTGACCACTATAAGATTAATAACTATGCTAAAGAAGCTAATGGAAATATAGATTTAAGAAAAGCATTAGTAAAATCTTCAAATGCATATTTTGCCGATCAAGTTCAAAAAATTGGTGTTGAAACTATGATTGATATAAGTAAAAGATTTATGTTTGGACAAGAAATTCCATTCGACTTAAAAGTTGCGGTTTCTCCAATTCCATATAATGATAAAACTACTACATTAGAACTTGCAACGGCAGCATTTGGACAAGGAAAAGACTTGGTTACTCCATTACATGTTGCTCTATATACAAGTGCAATTGCAAATGGTGGAAATATGATGAAACCTTATATCGTAGGAGAAATCATAGATCCAAATGGAAAAATTATTGAAAAGACAACACCAGAAATTTTATCAAAAGTTGCAGATAAGCAAATAATGGATACAATGAAAGATTATTTAAAATCTTCTGGAGATACAAACTTTGTTGGTTTTGTCAAAGGAAAGAAAGTTGCAGGTAAGACAGGAACTGCTGAAAAAACAAAAGATAAGATTCACTCTTGGGTAACTGTTTTTTATCCAGTTGATAATCCTACAATTGTTTGTACTGCATTTTTTGAAGAGGAAAACAAAATAGCTTCTGAAATGATTCCTCTTGTAAAAAAACTTGTAAATAAAGCAATAGAACTTGGATATTAGGAGTAGCTATGAATTACAAAGTACTATTTAGAATTGAAAGACTTAAACTTATAGATAAATTAAAAGCAAAAATCGTAAATTATAGAAGATATTGTGAAGAAATGGGAGATACTTGCGAAATAGAAATAGTTTGTGCAGGTAATGTCGTTACACATTTTTTAGAAGAAGATGAGTTTTTCAAAGACGAAAGTTTACAAGTTAAACTCTGTAAGAATGCACTAAATGGTTTAAAACCTGATTATGAACAAAAAAACATTCAAATAGTTTCAGCTGGAATCGGTGAAATAATTAAAAGAAAATCTGAAGGCTGGATAGAATATACAATAGACTAAAGTTATAGTTCCTCTATGTAGTGGACAGTGTTGAGTGAAAGGTCATGGGGCAATAGATAGTCTAAATTATTAAAAAATATATAAGGAATTCAATTGTTTGAATTCCTTATCTTGTATTTTATTAAAAACGGAGAATTTATATGTTTAGATTAATTAAGTTAGCTAAAGTGAATAAAAGTTATATTTTTTTTATTTTTATTTTGAATTTGATTTATTCAAGTATTCCAATTTTAGAAGTTTTTGTTGTTGGAAAATTTTTGAATAATATTCATGAAAGTTTATATTTTTTTGAATTTATTGGAATTTTAATTGCTCATTTTTTTATAAGACAAATATTGAGTTATTATAATTACAAGTTTAATTTACATATTGAAAAACAGTTTTCTACGTTTACTATGAATTTCATTTCGGAAATTCCTTATTTTAATTACGAAAATGAAGATTTTCATAGAGAAGTATATTATGTAAAAGATATAGTACCAAAATTTAAAAATTATTTAAATTCTATTATATCTTTGTTTTCTTATTTTATAAGATTTTTAGGATATTGTTTTATAGTTTCAACATTAATTTGGCATCTTGGAATTATTGTTTTTATTCTATTTATTCCTTTAGTTTTTGTTGCAATATATTCGGGAAATTTAGAATACGAGAGTTATCTTGAGAGCGAAGATTTTTTTAGACGTGCAAATTATTTTGCTGATGTTCTAATTGAAAAGGAAACTGCACTTGAAAGAGCTTCTTATAAGTATAATGTTTTTATAGATAAAAAGTGGAAAGAAAATAATGACAAAGGAATTAATATTGAAAAAAAGACTTTATTTTTTTCAGAACTTTATGCTAATATAGGCATAATTATAATGATGATAATTTTATTAGTTATATTTTTAGTAATAATAATATTTGGAAAAAATCAAATAAGTTTGGGTTTAAGTGTTTCACTTTTTAGTTCATTACTTGTATTTACTGATGAGATTTCATATAAATTATCTATGAACGTAAAAAAATTTGTAGATAGTAAACTATTTTTAAATAAATTTAATGAA
>ERZ773214.1051-NODE-1051-length-16795-cov-21.958423_pt1 | contig 16795 bp, 10 predicted proteins | sample MGYA00511238_ERZ773214 | MGnify/ENA primary metagenome ERZ773214 (study PRJEB29015, sample SAMEA2738157) | human oral metagenome | biome: human oral; feature: human-associated habitat; material: saliva | place: China | collected 2259 ... | reverse complement strand
CGACGGCGCCAGTGGGCTACGTAAAATGCCTGCGGCTATCTCGATCGGCACTAACCCAACTTTTAAGGATGTACCCAAACGCACGGTTGAAGCCCACGTGCTTGGCCGCGCCGACTTGAACCTGTATGGCCAAGAAGTGGCGGTTGATCTGGTCAGCTATCTGCGCCCAATGATCAGTTTTGCCGGCTTGGATGAGCTGTTAAAGCAGATGCACAAAGATATTGCTGACAGTGCGGCGGTGCTGAACGTGCCGGTGCCAGAGCCGATCGATCCAGCGCAAGTTACTGCCTGCTAAAAGCTATATTCTATTGCGCACCAAACACCGTGCCCCCTGGTTTAAAAAACCAGGGGGCACGAGCGTTAGTTGGCGCAGAGCTCATTAGTTGGCGCGGCGCTGTCGCCTAAAACCTAGCGAGGCCAGGCACAGGCCAGCTCCTAGCATTGCCAGTATTGGTTCGAAGCCGGTTTTGGCTAGCGAGCCGCCAGCTCCACTAGCACTGGCGCCACCCGCGCCGCCCGCGCTGCCTAAGGCTCCGGTCGAACCAGAACCGCCCAGTTTCGCGCCGCTGCTAGAGCTGCCTGAAGTGCCACTTAGTGAGCCAGAACTCTTAGCGCCCTGGGAGCCAGACGCCGTCGGCTTAGAAGCACTGGCGCCAGCCGGGCTAGTGGGGTTAGAGCCAACCACATTATTGATAGGGGTGGTGGGGCTTGGACTAGTGGGCGTTGGGTTAGTGGGGCTGGCTCCGGGCCCTGGGGAGTTGCCATCTAGCTTGCAGTCGCTAACCTTGCCGGCGCGGTAATCGGCAATAGCCTGGTTACCCACTAAGAAAGTCAGGCATTTAGTGGGTGAGGCCAGAGCCTGGCCCTTGACTGTGGCCGTGAAGCTAACCTCGAACAGATACACGCCGGGCTTGGTAAAAGCCCAGTTGGCGTGAGCGTGGGTGTGCTCAGGAATAGACAGCTCGCTAAGCGAGGTGGAAGTGTTAAAAATATGTTCCACCTTGCCGGTTAAAGCGTCACTGTTAAACACGTGCGCACTAGCACCCTCGGGCAGCGAGTGGGGTTTAACAATGAATTTGACGCTGCCTTGAGCCAGCGAGTCACTGATGCCATTGGTGGACCAGCCAGGCCAAATGTGTACGCCGTCATTAATCGCGTCAGTGTAGTAGAACTGGCTGGCGGATTTACCCAGGAAGTCATACTGGCTACCAGCTAGGCGGCCGCTAGAGGGGCGAGTGTGGCGAGCTGAGTCGTCCAAAGCTAAAGCTACCGAGTTGATATCGCGGTCAACTGAGGTTTTAGCGTTGGTGAGGGTGTCATCATGCAAACTGGCGCTTAATGCGGTGCCATCGGCGTTTAGTGAGCCGGCAATATCGACGTGACCGCGCTGCAAAATCACCTTTTCACTCACCGGCCCGCTGGGCTTAGTGGGGGTGGGTGCCGGGCTGGTCCCAGGGGGCGTAGGTGTGGGCTTACCGGGTGCCGGCGTGGTGGTCGGTTGACTGGTAGGCGCCGGGCTAGGGCCAGCAGTGGGCTTAGTGGTGGGCTGGGCCGACGCCGTCGGGCTAGGAGCTGGGGTAGCCGTAGGGGCCGCGCTAGCTGTGGGGGAGGGCGCCGGCGTCGCAGTAGGAGCGGCGGTGGGCTGCGGGGCCGGCTCAGGGGCAGGCTGTGGGGTGGGCTCAGTGCCGTTGGCACCATCGACCGCCAAAGCACCCGAGTAGCTCAGACCTGCGCGAGTATCAACCGGGCCGGGAGAATCAGCGCTACCACCAGCAGAGCCAATTAGGGCGTGGGGGATAACGTTGATACGCAGATATTTACCTGAGCAGTCAGAGTGGGAGTCATTAATACTCAACTGCCCATTTACATCCGTTACCCCCTCAAAAATGCAGGTGGGGTACTGTTCGGTAGGCGAGTCATAGTAGCCGCCATTGATATAGGCCTTAACCTTGCTGTCTGACAGCGTGATGGTGGTGTTTAGACGGCTGTCGCTAATGGATTTAACATCCACGGTGTAGCTAAGCGCCTTAGGGGTGTAAGGCTGGGTGTCAAAAGCCGGGGCCGGGTCGCTGGAGGCCGGCTCGGGCAGACTCGAAACCGCCTGGGTGGAATCGGTGGAGGCAGGGGATTCCTCGCCGGTGGTGTATTCCACCGAAGCCGAAACCCAACGCGGCAGGCCACTAGCGGCGTCGGGAATATAGACAGCCTGGAAAGCACTGGTGGTAGAACCAATCATTTCTTTCCAAGTGGCTTTACCGTTAACCACCGGCACCTGAGCCAGGTAGTAGCCATCAATGAAGAAGGTTACGTTTCCGCCAGCTTTAGCATCTCCCGCATCAAAAGTCAGGTCCGTGAGTTTGTCGTCGCCATCTTTTTGGCGTCCCTCATGGGCTGAGAGCGTGAAGGTGTAGGGCGTGGCCGGGGCGCCAGAAGGAGCAGCGGCAAACTGCTGGCTCAGCGGGGTAGAGGCGGTGTCAGAGGGGCGCGTGCCACCAACTTGCCACACAAAAGGCACAGTTTTAGAGGCAATCAGTGAGCCATCTTTAGCGCGCGCAGTAGCCCGGTAGGTCAGCACATAGCGGCCAGGCTTAGAGAAAATCGTATCATTGTGGGTGTGGTTGCCCGGGGTTAGGAAGATCGAGCGCCGCCCCTCATCGTGGGAGGACAGGTAGCGCCGCACGCCGTCGTCGTCAGCGTAATAAACCAGCGCCTCCATGCGGCCCGGACCATCAAAACCAACCAGGTCTAGGCTGAAGGAAGCGTTCCTGAACTGCTCGGTGGGGATCTCGCTATCAGCCCCGAAACCAGCCCACAGGGGTTCCTTATTAACCCCGGGAATAGCTGGGGCGCGATACCACAGGTCACCAACAGAGCGAATAAAGTCAATGCCGGGGTTGGGTGAGCCCTCAAAGTTGAAGAAATACAGCTGCTCACCGCTGCGTTTATAGCCGGTGCCCACCCAGTTAACCGTGTCTTCTAGCGCATAGGTTTGCCCATTGGCTTCATTTAGCAGGGCAAAGTTGTTATCGCGCCAATACACCTTAGGGGCGTCAATGTGGTGGGCGGTGGTTACGATCTTGCCGTCGTCAGGACTGGCCAGGGAAGGTGCAGCAAGCGGGGAGAGGGCTAAAGCGGCAGTTAAGGCCATAGCTGCGATACGCGAACGTATTTTCATAGCGGGTCTTTCCAAATGTACAGAGAAATGCCACTAAAAGCTTAACTATAATGATACTGATTATCAACTAGGGGTGATTTGTGGCAAAAGCGCGCTTTAAGGGTGGTTGCTAGCTCTTGAGGCTGCTAAGCTTGCAGGGCCGTCAAAGCCGGCCACGGCGCGTCATGCTTGGGAGAACCTGCCCCAGGCTCCGTGTAACGACCATGAGGAGTAAATATATGTCGATCTCCGCTGAGCGCAAGCAGCAGCTAATCGCCGAGTACGCTACCCACGAGGGCGACACCGGTTCCCCCGAGGTTCAGGTCGCTATCCTCACCGAGCGTATCTCTAACCTGACCGAGCACTTCAAGTCCCACAAGCACGACCACCACTCCCGTCGTGGTCTTTACCTGCTAATTGGTAAGCGTCGTCGCCTGCTGGACTACCTCTACGAAGAGGACATTGAGCGCTACCGTAGCCTCATCGCTCGTCTGGGCATTCGCCGCTGATCACTGGCGCATAAGCATACAAACGGCAATCTCGTTTAGAGGTTGCCGTTTTTGCTTGAATTGCCTAGTTCACGCGCGGCCAAACCCACAAATGGCCTAAATGCCGCTAAGCTAGAAGGGATACATAAGAGAAGACGAAAGTGAATCTAGATGTTCATTGATGACCCTGAGGTCACTGCGGCTGAAGCCGTAATCGACAATGGCGCTTTTGGTAAGCGCGTAGTCCGTTTCGAAACCGGACGACTAGCCAAGCAGGCCGCTGGTTCCGCTATGGCTTACCTGGATGGTCAGACCGCCATCCTGTCTGCCACCACCGTTGGCAAGCACCCCAAAGACCAGTTCGACTTCTTCCCCCTCACTGTAGATGTGGAAGAGCGTCAGTACGCCGCCGGCCGCATCCCCGGTTCTTTCTTCCGTCGTGAAGGCCGCGCCGGCACCGAAGCTATCCTGGCTTGCCGTCTGATTGACCGCCCGCTGCGCCCCTCCTTCGTTAAGGGCCTGCGTAACGAGGTTCAGGTAGTTGAGACCGTACTGTCTATCGCTCCCGACGACGCCTACGACGTTCTAGCTATTAACGCCGCCTCCATGTCCACCCAGATTGCTGGGCTGCCCTTCGCGGGCCCGGTGGCTGGTACCCGCATCGCCCTGATTGACGGCCAGTGGGTAGCTTTCCCCCGTTACAGCGAGATTGAGCGCGCCACCTTCCAGATGGTTGTGGCCGGTCGTGTGCTTGAAGACGGCGACGTGGCCATCATGATGGTTGAGGCTGGCGCCACCGAGCACGCCTGGAACCTGATCAAGGCCGGCGCTGTGGCCCCCACCGAGGCTGTAGTAGCCGAAGGTCTAGAGGCCGCCAAGCCCTTCATCAAGGTTTTGTGTGAAGCCCAGATGGAAGTTGCCGCCCACGCCTCCAAGCCCACCGCCGAGTTCCCGCTCTACCTGGACTACACCGACGAGCAGTACGACGCCGTCGAGACCGCTGCTAAGGAGGCCGGCCTCGCCCAGGCTCTAAGCACCGAAGGTAAGCAGGCCCGCGACGAGGCCGTGGACGCTATCCGCGACCAGGTCCTGGCCCAGCTAGCTGAGCGTTTCCCCGAGGAAGACGACGAGAAGGCCCTCAAGGCCGCCTTCAAGTCCGTCACCAAGAAGCTAGTGCGTCACCGCACCCTGACCGAGGGCATCCGTATGGATGGCCGTGGCACCAAGGACATCCGTACCCTGGCTGCTGAGGTTGAGGTACTTCCGCGCGTACACGGTTCAGCCCTGTTCGAGCGTGGCGAAACCCAGATCCTGGGCGTGACCACTTTGAACATGCTGCGCATGGAACAGCAGCTGGACAACCTTTCGCCCGTCACCGCCAAGCGCTACATGCACCACTACAACTTCCCGCCCTTCTCCACCGGTGAGACCGGGCGTGTGGGTGCCCCCAAGCGCCGCGAAATCGGTCACGGTAACCTGGCCGAGCGCGCCCTGGTGCCGGTGCTGCCCAGCCGCGAAGAGTTCCCCTACGCTATCCGTCAGGTCTCTGAGGCTCTAGGCTCTAACGGCTCTACCTCCATGGGTAGCGTGTGTGCCTCCACCTTGAGCCTGCTGCAGGCAGGTGTGCCGCTGCGCGCCCCTGTTGCCGGTATTGCCATGGGTCTAATGCACGAGGAAATCGACGGCGAAACCAAGTGGGCCACCCTGACCGATATTCTCGGTTCTGAGGACGCCTTCGGTGACATGGACTTCAAGGTTGCCGGTACCGCCGACTTCATCACCGCCCTGCAGCTGGACACCAAGCTTGACGGCTTACCCTCTGAGGTTCTGGCCGGCGCCCTGGGTCAGGCTCGCGATGCCCGCCTGCACATCCTGGGCGTGCTCAACGAAGCTATCTCCACCCCGGACGAGCTCTCTCCCTACGCCCCGCGCGTGCTGACCGTTAACATCCCGGTTGACAAGATCGGTGAGGTTATCGGCCCCAAGGGCAAGATGATCAACCAGATCCAGGAAGACACTGGCGCTGAGCTAACCATCGAGGACGACGGCACCGTTTACATTGGCGCCTCTGACGGCCCCTCCGCTGAAGCCGCCCGTGAAGCCGTGAACGCTATCGCCAACCCCCAGATGCCTGAGGTGGGCGAGCGTTTCGTGGGTACGGTTGTTAAGACCACCACCTTCGGTGCTTTCATCTCCCTGACCCCCGGCAAGGACGGCCTGCTGCACATCAGCCAGATCCGTCGCCTGGTTGGTGGCAAGCGTGTGGAGAACGTTGAGGATGTCCTCAAGGTTGGCGACAAGGTCCAGGTTGAACTGGCCGAGATCGACCCGCGTGGCAAGCTCAGCCTGCACGCCGTGCTGAACGAAGAGCAGCTGGCTGCTGAGGCCGCCAACAACGAGGCCCGCGAGGCTCACCGCGCCGAGCGTGGCGCCCGCGAGGAGGGTGACGCCCCGGTACGTGAGCGTCGTCCCCGTCGTCGTCGCACCCGCACCCTGAGCGAAGAAACTCAGGACTGAAACGCTTGCACCTTGAGCCAAACTCAAGGAGCTTAAGTTTGGGGTCGGAATTTTCCGGCCCCAAACTTGTCTCTAAGTGCTCTAAGCTGCACGCTACTTACTTTAACCTGACGCTTAAAAATATTGCCGACTAAGGTGCAGACGGCTATCAACCACTGCCAACACTGTAAGCAGCGCTGCTAGGGGAGATTGGAAGGGGGCAGTGTCTAGATTAAAAACAAAATTAAACTGCCAAGGTACAAGCCCAGCCAGGGACATTATCATCACTACCGCAATAGGAGCTAAGGCAGCTACATAGCGGTTAGTCCAACTAGCGCTTAATGCAGTTAAAGCGCAAAGAATTAGCAGTAGCCAAGTACGAAACCAAGTATCTATATTGGCTGGCAAGAGCAGATTTGTTAAACCTATTAAGGCAAGATTTAACGCTAAAAACACGCTGGTGCGTAGCAGTTGTAAACGCAGTACACCACTCTTGCTAGTAAATTCAGCCCAGGGGACGCTTGGGGAAAGCATCATGGTGCTGGCACTAATCGCGACGGCGCCCGCTAGCGTGCCCAACTGCTCTTGGGAGGCAATGGAGGCAGTGGTGTCGGGGTGGACCCGAATTTGCACTTCACTGAGCACAACTGAAGTTAGCCAAGCAGTAAGGCTAACTAAAATGCCGATAACTGTACTACGATGGCAGCTATTTTTTAATATCGTCAAGTGTGGCTTCACAGGCAAGAATCTTCTGGGCTTTACGGTTCAAAGTGTTCTCAAGAGAAGCATAAGGCACAGAGCTAAGATACTTTTCAGCCCCTAACACCTCGCTAGTGGCATAGGGGCGTAGCTGGGCATAGTCAGGCAAACTAGTTTCGCTTACGCCACTACGCTTTAACCACCACAGTGACAAGCCGAAATTTAGGTCTTTACCTGCCGACTTATCTGTACAGTTAGCCAGCAGATAGTTGCGGGCAAGCGTTGAAGCTAGAGCATTTCTATCAACTAAAGCCGTATCTGTAGACTCACCAAAGCTACTTGGCGCATAGATAGCTTTTTGAGGTGCACTAGCTAAAGTAGCTTCAAGGTCAGTTACTGCGCCAACTAGGGTTTTGGGGCGTAAATTAGTAGGCAGCGTACTAATTAACGAAGAGCCATAAGCCAAGTAAGCGTCTAGACCCTGTGCACCATAGGCGGGGCTACATACCGTAAGTGTGGCGTTAGATTTACAAACTGCACTATCGGCGCCGCTAATAGCTGTGCTGTTTAAACCGTAGCTACCGGTTAGGACAGTGATAACTACCAGCAGTGCTAACGCACACCTGCGTATTAACTGGGTTGCTTGGAAAACAAAGGCTAGCAGCATGCAGGTGACAGCCGCCCAAAAAAGCAAACGCAGCGTAAGAGTAGCCGTGCTAGTGCGCAGGTACAGCCAGGGTAAGTTATCCCAAAAAGTGAAGGCCAAGCCGAGAGACTGCACCCCACCATAGGCTGAAGTAAGCGCAATCAGCGTATAGGGCAGGCAAGGGGCTATACAGATCGCGGGCACAGCCCCCAAATATCGGGCTAAAGCAAGGCCTAAAGCGGTCATCGCTGCGTAACTTACCAACACATTTAGCAGTGCCATAAGGCAGGGAACCAATAGGTTTTGAGTCTGTGCAGAGGTCAGCCAGACATAAATCTGGACTGGAATGAAAATTAGCCAGGTAACGCCAGTGAAGGTTAAGGTTATGGCTGCAAAAAGCTCACGTGCAGGGGCATAGGGCTGGTGGGGGCTTAATTTGATCAGGTCTGGTAGAGGCTGATTTTTGAGGTAGCCACCAGCCCAAGCTGCAAAGGTGGCAGCAAAACACATGGGCAGCAAAGTGGTGCCAAGCAAAACGCCGGTTACGGCCGGATACCAGCCAAGCCACTGAGCACGCGATTTAAATAATTCCCAGACAAAGTAACTAGATAGCACTGCGCAGACTAAAACAAAAGCTATCCGCTGGCGAGGCAGCAATACTTTAAACATATTACATACCGATCTTGGAGCGAAGGAGCTCTAAAGTTAATGCGTCTTGCTCGCGTAAAGCATCTATTGAAAAAGCAGATTTGATGGTTTTGTCTGCTATAGTTACGCAGCTATTAGCGGCTAAGAAAACATCTTCAAGGATGTGTGTTGATAAGATAATAATGCACTTGCTGCTAAGTGGCGTTAAAGCATTTAGGAAAGCTTGACGCTGCGTAGGGTCAAGTCCCACAGACGGTTCGTCTAGTAGCAACACTTTAGGGTTACCAAGCATAGCTCCGGCCAGAGTGACACGCCTGCGAGTGCCGCCTGAAAGCTGGCGCATAGGGCAAGCTAAAACTTGCTCAACTTCTAGCTGCTGGGCCAGGTTAGTTATAGCGGTTTCGGCTTCGCGGCTAGGAATTTGTTTAAGCCAACAAAGGTAACGCAAGTAATCTATTGCTACTATATTTTTAGCTAGGCTGGCCTGTTGGGGGAGCCAGCCTAAAAGTTTGCGATATTCAGCTAGCTTACTGGCTGAGGTGTGAATAGAGCGACCGCAGTAATTTATCTGCCCAGATTTGGGTTTAAGCAAACTAGCTAGTAGCCGCAAGAGAGTGGTTTTACCCGCACCATTGGCGCCTACTAGTGCGGTTATGCCGTTTTCAAATGTGTGGCAGCAATTATTTAAAATCTGCTCACCGCTACGGTAGTGAAAACCAATCTCTTGCAACTCTAGCGTCATTATTTACCTGCTCTCAGTAACTTGAGCTAAAGGAACGCATGTAATTTGCTTCATCGACTAGGTTAACACGCTCACTTAGCGTCAATGACGTAAGCGCCCCGCCGTCGTCGTAAATATCGCCAGAGCTTGCCAACCATCCCTGTGATCAGCAGAAACTTGCCTATCGCTGTCAGTGCTAGCCTGCAAAGCAGGTCTGGTTTGCTAGGGTTAGTGTCCCATTAGGTGGACATATCTCACTTATCTGCCAACTATCTATGACCAGGGCCTTTGCATGCGTTAACATGTAACCCGTTAAGCCGCTTGCGCTTACATGCGGTCAATTTTGGCCGAAAAAGTCGAGGGTGGGACGTTTTAGGGGTACGTCTCACCCTCCTTTTTATTTGCCGACGCCGCCCGCCAACCCTGCCTCCAGCCCACATGCAGGGTCCGCAACAATCGCCAAGCCAGCGTGCGCCGTCGGACCCAGCTAGCCCGGTGCCATAGCGTAACCATTTTTAGGCGCGTTTTCGGGGCTAAGTGGCTTGCTTGATATGCTCGCCTAGTGAGTGAATTTCAGTCTTATAGCGAGGTCGAACTGCTTCGTGGCGTCGCCGGCCAAGCAGACACAGAGCTGTTCCTTGACGACGACGGCGCCCGTCTGCGTCGCTCAATTTTGCCTGGCGGCGTGCGGGTCATTACCGAGGATGTGCCTGGACTGCGCTCAGCCAGCGTGGGCTACTGGTTCGGAGTGGGTAGCCGCGACGAACGCCCTGGCCAAGAAGGCTCCACTCACTTTTTAGAGCACCTACTGTTTAAAGGTACCGCGCGCCGTAGCGCCGCCGAGATTGCCACCGCTTTTGACATGATTGGCGGCGAATCCAATGCGGCCACGTCAAAAGAACACACCTCCTACTATGCGCGGGTGCAGGCCAGTGACATGCCGGTGGCTCTAGATATTGTCACCGACATGGTTACCAGCTCCCTGCTGGATCCCAAAGAGGTGGAAACTGAGCGCGGCGTGATTGTCTCAGAGCTAGCTGAAGCCGCCGATGACCCCAGCGACCTGGCCCATGAAACCTTCGTTAAATCAGTTTTCGGCCAAGACACTGAGCTGGGTCGGCCGGTAGGCGGCACCGCCCAGGCCGTGGTGGATGTGCCACGCGACGCCGTGTGGGACCACTATCAGCGCAACTATGCTTCCGATACTTTGATTGTGGCCGCAGCTGGGCATGTTAACCATGACCAGATCTGCCAGCAGGTGTCTGATCAGCTAGCCCAGGTGGGCTGGAATACAGACAGTCAAGCCCTGCCGCGTGCTCGCCGCAGTGAGGCCAGCCAGCTGCAGCAGCTAAAGCCCCAAGACATGTATGTGGAGCGCGAAAGCGAACAAAGCCACGTGTATTTGGGCACCCCCGGCATCGCTATCGGTGATGAGCGGCGCTGGCCCCTTAGTGTGATGACCACGATTTTGGGTGGCGGCATGTCTTCGCGCCTGTTCCAGTCCATCCGTGAACAGCGCGGACTGGCCTACACCACCTACGCTTTTGACCTTAGCTACGCCGATGCGGGGGCCTTTGGGATCTACGCCGGCTGCGCCAAGGAAAACGTCGACCAGGTGCTAGAGCTGATGAGCGCGCAGTGGGAGCGTCTAGCTAGCGACGGGGTCAGCGAACAGGAGCTAGAGCGGGCACGTGGTCAGCTGCGCGGTTCCATGGTGCTGGGGGGAGAGGACTCCCTGGCACGTATGGGGCGTTTAGGCCGGGCTGAGGTTAGTACTGGCCGCCTGCGTTCAATGGCTGAAAACCTGCGTCTACTCGATGCGGTTGACGCCGAGCAGGTGCGTCAGGTTGCGGCCTGGTTGGCTAACGGACCGCGCGCCCAGGTGGTGGTGGGCCAGCGCTGAGCTGGCACTTTTAACTGCCCAATTTGGGGTGCTCACTTTAGGGCACCTAGGTGCGAGGCGCCAGCGTCTAGAGGCTGGCGCCCCAGCATACTTCGCTTACGTCTTGGCCTACGCTCAGTTTGCGTTGAGCTCCGGCCATAGGGGCCAGTCCGGCGCTGGTTAGCAGGCGCACATATGATTCGTCTCCGCGAATAACCCACATGGAAATATTGGCCATCTTGTTTTGTTTGGCCAGGTCGGCGCAGGCGGCGAGGAGGCGTGAGCCGTGTCCGTGGCGCTGGTAGGCGGGGTGTACGGCTAGGGCGGTGATTTCGCCGTCGCCGTCGCTGTCAGGGGCTAGGGCTGCTAGGCCGACGACGGCGCCCGCCTGGGTAGCTACCAGCACGTGGTGGTTGGGGGAGGGTGGGTTAGTGACCGCTTCTTGCCAACCTGAAGCCAGTACGGCAGGGGTGATCATGGCGCTAACGCTCACCGGTAGCTCCTGGCTGCTGCCGGCCTGCAAGGTGGCTAGCATGGCGCCAGCGTGAGCTATGCCCATGGCCTCTAGGTCTTCAACCCTGGCGGGGCGTACAAAACAGTTGCTATCACTGGCCTGAGAAGTCATGGGCCAAAGTGTACTATGGCTGGCACCTTAGACATTGAAAGACCAGTTGCTAAGGTCCCAATGGGAACTTAGCAACTGGTCTTAAAGCTAGCGTGCTTAGCGCTTGAGCTTCTTGGCTGCCTCTTGGGCCTTGGCCGCTGCTTCCTGCGCTTTGGCGGCGGCTTGACCAGCTACCTCCTGTGCCTTGGCGGCAGTTTCCTGGGCCCGGACGGCGGCCTGGCCAGCTACCTCCTGCGCTTTGGCAGCGGCTTCTTGAGCCTTTGCGGCCGCTTGAGCAGCTGCCTCTTGGGCTTTAGAGGCGGTGTCCTGGGCGCGCACGGCGGCCTGACCGGCTGCTTCTTGGGCTTTGGTGGCCGCCTGACCAGCAGATTCGCGGGCGTTTAGCAGCTCCTCACGCAGCACGCGGCGCATAACCTTGCCGATCTGGGAGCGCGGTAGTTCCTGCACAATAGCGATCTGGCGCGGCAGAGCGTAGTGGGCAATATGCTTCTCAGCCCAGGCACGTACCTCTTCTAAGGTGATGTTGGCGCCGGCCTGGGCCACAATCGCGGCCACTACCGACTCGTTACCGCTTTGCTCAGGTAGACCCACCACGGCGACGTCCTCAACCCCCGGCATGGAGCGCACAGCAGCCTCCACCTCAGTGGGGTAAATGTTGAAGCCGCCAGAAATGATCAGTTCTTTACGCCGATCAGTCATGACATAGAAGTCATCAGTGTCGATGCGGGCCAGGTCGCCGGTGCGTAGCCAGCCGCCTTCAAGCATCACCTGGGCGGTTTCTTCAGGGTTGTTCAGGTAGCCGGCAAACACCTGGGGCCCGCGCACTGCAATCTCGCCAACCTCACCCCTGGGTACCGGGCGGGAGGGGTCAGGGTCTTCAGGATCAACTAGCAAAATGTCGGTGGAGGGGAAGGGCACACCCAAAGCCCCCGGGCGACGCTCATCAGTGATGGGGTTACCCATGATGATGGGGGAGGTTTCAGTCATGCCATAGCCCTCAATGAGGTAGTGGCCAGTTAGCTCCTCCCAAGCAGTAGCCACTTCCCGGGGCGTGGCTGCAGCGCCACAAATAGCGATAGTGCAGGAGCTGAAATCAGGCATTACCTGGCCGGGGCGCGGGTTGGCTGCGGCTTTAGCTAGGCGGTCAAAAATAACCGGTACGCCGGGGAAGAAAGTACAAGGCTGACGCTTCCAGGCCTCAATTACTAGCGACACGCTGAACTTTGGGAGCACCACCTGGGTGGCCGCCAAAGCAACTGCACACAGCATGGATAGGGTTAGTCCAAAAGCGTGGAAGTAGGGCAGTACCGAGTAGAACACTTCCTGCCCGTCCTTAACGTGCGGGCCAGCCCAAGCCAACCCCATGGCAGTGTTAGAACCCAGGTTCATGTGGGTTAGCTTTACCGCCTTAGGGGTGCCGGTGGTGCCACCGGTGTGTAGCAGCGTTGCTACATCATTAACGTCAGGTAGGGCAGTATCAGCCGGTAGGGCCGGGCTGGAGGCAACCAGGCGGTCCCAGGAGCCAATCCAGCTAGGTACCGGAGCGCGCATCTCTTCACGCTTAGCGCGTGCAGCCTTAACCGGTAGGCGCAGAGCCGCCTGTAGGTGACGTGGTAACGCCGAGGTCATGTTGACGGCGTAAACGTTGTAATCGCGCAGGTTGATGTCTTTATCTAGCTGAGCTAGAGATTTTTCCCAACCAATAATTAGCTTGCCGCCGTGTAGCTTAAGCTGCTCTTCGATCTGGCTGGAGGGGGCTAGCGGGTTGTGTTCAGCTAGCACCGCACCAATACGCCAGGTGGCGTAAGCCAACACCAAGTGCTGGGGGCAGTTAGGCAAAATAGAGGCCACTACGTCACCCTTGCGTACACCCAGACGTCGTAGCGCCTCAGCGGCGCGCTGCACCTGGGCATGTAGCTGGGCATAGGTGATGTTAGTGCCTAAAAAATCCACCGCGATCCGCTGCGGGAAACGCTTAGCGGTGTCGTCGAGCACAGTACTAAGGGGCTGGGTCGGTAGGGCCACCACTGCGGGAACGCCCGGGGCGTAGTGAGGGCGCTGGTAGTCTGCGGCGCTCAAGGTTCCTCCTAAAGAGTGTGCCAACTGGCTCGATAGGCAACGTAACTTACGGTTGCGTAAGTTACGGTAGCGTATTTTTTCCTTTTTCGCCGCAACTTAGAGAAAAAACGCATCAAGATCGCCTATCGAAAACCAATTTAGCAGCGCCCGGTATCCGCCTATTTCAGGGAAAAACCTAACTCGCCAGTGTGCAAAATATGCAGCTGCTTAGTGGGGCGAGTCATGGCCACATACAAGTCACCGGGAGAAACCTGGCCTATTTGGCCCGGCTGATCAAGCAACACCACATCAAACTCCAGGCCCTTACTGGTCAGCGGGCTCATAACTGCCACGCGGGCCCGTAGTAAATCTCCCTCAGGGCAAAACATTTGCTTGGCTAAATACTCATCTTCACCCAGCAGCGTCTCAAGGCGGGCAGGGTCATTAGAAATCACCACAATAGTGCCCTGATCTTTACCCAGCTGCTCATCAAGCTGGCTACATTTAGCGGCCACAACCTCACGCCAACGCTGGGCGTAAAGCTGCGGCGTAACCGCCTCAACTACCAGGGCATCATCCAAGTCACGCACCGAAGTAACCGGGTAAGGCACCTGCAAACCATAGCTGGCCACAGCCGCCTCAGCTGCCTTCATAATGGTCTTAGGGGTGCGGTAACACACGGTTAGTACCTCCTGACGCATAGGAGTGCCACTAGCCCCCTTAGCAGCCTGAATATCAGCAGCGTCATCTGCACGCACCCCCAGGGGAGTAAGCACCTGACGCCACGAACGAGGCGGCGTCGTGCCAGAGAACTGGGCCAAATCCCCAACCACCGTAAACGAACGCAGCGGGCAGCGCCTGGCCAAAGCTCGCCAAGCCATCGCCCCCAGCTCCTGGGCCTCATCAACCACCACATGGCCATAAGTCCAGGTCCGATCCGCCCGGGCGCGCTCAGCCAGTGGCGCAATAGCCCCGCCGCCACTGTAGCGGTCAACCAAAGTCTGGGCGCTAACCATGCCTCCACCTAGGCCCTGGGAAGCAATAGCCTGCTGGGCATACTCCAACTCACGAGCCCGCTCCGCCTCAGCCTGGCGTGCCTGGCGGGCTGAAACATCATCCATGGGGCCTAGCAGCTCCAACAGCTCATCAAGCAAAGGAATATCGGCCTCACTTAGCGGCGAGCCAGCCGGGCGCAGCAGTAGCTTACGTTGCGCCTTAGTTAGCTGCTTAGCGTGCTTATCTAGCAGCTGCGGGCGCGAAAACAGCTTATCGAGCAAAGCCTGCGCATCGGTAGGCATCCAGCACAGGTTAATTTCCCGGCGCGCATCACGGCTGGTACGAATATCCTCACGGATCCAAGCCCGCGTGTCGGGGTCAGAAGGATCAAGCATCTCCTTCTTAGCCGCATACTGGTCAGTTAACCGCTCTAGTAGCCACAACACGAAAGTTTCCCGCGCCTGGTTATGGGGCTTACCCGAGCGGCGCGCCCGCGAACGAGCCTGACGCACATCTTCGGGAGTAAGCTGCAAAACCACCTCATTAACCACAATCGGGCGAGGCTCCTGCGGCACCCGCTGCAAAGCACGCGCCAAAGAATACAAAATGTCTTTAAACACCAGTGAACCTTTAAGCTGCGCCAGCTTGCTAGGCTCACTAACTGTGGCATGGTAGCCCGGGACCAAATCCCCGATCGTCGTCGAAACCACGCCCGTTTCACCCAAAGAAGGCAAAACCTGCTCCACATAACGCAAAAACGTCCGTGACGGGCCCACCAACAACACCCCAGAGCGCTCCAAACGCTCCCGCTCGGTGTAGAACAAATAAGCCACCCGGTGCAAAGCCACCGCCGTCTTACCCGTACCCGGGCCGCCCTGAACCACCAAAATTCCCGGCCCATCAGCAGTAACAATCCGGTCCTGCTCAGCCTGGATAGTGGCCACAATATCGCCCATACGACCCGCGCGGGCCTCATTAAGCGCCGCCATCAAAGCACCCTCGCCCTGAAGCGTCACGTCACTAGCCGCCGCAGCATCCACCACCAGCAGCTCATCTTCAACCCCGCTAACCGTGCGGCCCCGGGTGGTTATATGACGACGTCGTCGCAGCCCCAAAGGCTCACGCGCGGTAGCCTGATAAAAAGCCCGCGCCGCCGGGGCACGCCAATCCAACAGCACCTCACGGCGCTGATCATCATGCAAACCCACGCGCCCCACATAGTGACGCGAACCGTCACTATTATCCATACGCCCAAAAACCAGTCGGTGCTCCACACCCTCAAGGGTGGCAATCCGATTAGCATAGTGAGCCGCAAACGCGTCACGCTCACCGCGCGCCTGATGCGTGCCCGAAGCACCCCTAGCCTCAGTAGCACTTAAAGTCTTGCGAGCCTGCGCAATTTGGGTATCAAGCTCCCTATAAGCACGGTCAACTACAACCTGCTCATCGGCAATAGCCTGGGCCAACGCACTAGAGACAGACACATCAGACACTACAAACCTCACGCTTAACGCCAGTAAAAATCGACTATCCATTATTCTTGTTCCAAAGCCACAACGCGAGCAAATCTTGCAACTTGTTCACAGTGAGCACTACGACACCAAACAAATGGAACAAAAGACCAGCTAAACCAGTTAGCCAAACAAAGAAACAAAACCACTAAAAACTAAAGCGGCCACCAAAAACCAGCTGCCACACATAAGGGGGAACCATGCAGACGCTATACACCATGAATCTAGAGCGCCACGCCCAGATCCACCCCCGCGTACTACTGCACCAATTCGACGGCGCCATCGACGCCGGTAACGCCGCCAACCTCGCCACCGAGCAGCTACTAACCACCCTGCCGGGCAAGGCAGTTGCCACCTTCAACATCGACGCCCTGATCGACTACCGCGCCCGGCGCCCCACCATCAGCTACGACCACGGCAAATTCCTAGAAACCACGCGCCCTAGCCTCACCCTGGAACTACTGCGCGACGACAACGGCGAAGAATTCCTCTTCCTACACGGCGACGAACCCGACTACCGCTGGGACGAGCTAAGCAACGCCATCATCCACCTAGTCCGCTCCCTAGGCGTAACCACCGCCATGGGAATGGCCGGCATCCCCATGCCCGTGCCACACACCCGCCCCACCCAGGTATACGAACACGGCCAACACGTACCAGACGACCCAAACCATCCCAAAACCTTCGGCTACATGGAATTTCCTGCCGCCTACGGCAACTACCTAGAACTACGCCTAGGCCAAGCCGGATTCGACTCACGCGGCGTCAGCGCCTCCGTACCCCACTACCTACTACGAGACGACTTCCCCCAAAGCGCCTCAGCTCTGCTGCGCGCAATCGCCAAATCCATCAACCTGGCCCTGCCGGTAGG
>ERZ773214.1049-NODE-1049-length-16820-cov-7.157173_pt1 | contig 16820 bp, 17 predicted proteins | sample MGYA00511238_ERZ773214 | MGnify/ENA primary metagenome ERZ773214 (study PRJEB29015, sample SAMEA2738157) | human oral metagenome | biome: human oral; feature: human-associated habitat; material: saliva | place: China | collected 2259 ... | reverse complement strand
TGTCTGCATTTCCAGAAAGACCAAAGCCAAGACGACGGAAGACGTCTTCTACATCCGCGTAAGAAAGTTCTGTACCAAGGACACGATTAACATCTGCAAGAGTTGAAGAAACCTCTACATCAGAAGTATCAAGTTCACCCGCTGAAACAATGCCTTTACGCACCGTCGCACCTGCAAGTTCTGCAATCATACTAGCTGCCGCATCAAGGGCTTCGTTAACTGTTGCCACATTAATCCCTTTTTCAAAGCGAGAAGAGGACTCTGAACGAAGGTTGAGGCGACCGCTGGTCTTACGGATAGATTTCCCATTGAAAACAGCAGCTTCAAGGACAACACGACTAGATTTTTCAGAGATTTCTGTTGCTTGACCACCCATGACACCTGCGAGAGCTACTGGTTTGTCAGCCACAGTGATGACTAAATCATTTGTTTCCAAGTCAACCTGCCAAAGTAAGACATTGTGTTGAGCGATGCCTATACCATCTGCTGCTACGAGCTTTGCGACCTTGTCCCAGTAGAGCATGACTCCCACAACAGATTCTTGAGGTCTGATAACCGTCATCTTGGGTTTCAACTCTTGGTAAGAAGGCTTCTCTAAGAGGGACTTCATCAAGCCCGGAGAATCAAGAAGTAAGAGCTCTGCTATTTGCTCACGCAGGACAGTCGAGCTCTGAACAGCCGAATAGAGGGCAAGATTGCCACCCTTGGAATGTCCAGAAACAGTGACATGGCCACTGAGGTTTGGCAAGTGCTTCTCCAGAAAGGCCATGGCTGAGCGATGAGCAGGAATTTCCCGACTGTAAGTCAGCTGAAAATCCTCCTTCCATCCAATGACGCTATCATCTGTCCCACGAAAGACAATCTGCTGGTAGTCCAATTCAGGAAGACTGAAAATCATAGCCGCAAACTGCTTTTCCACTTCCTTGTCCAAGACACTACAGTAGTCACTTAGATTAAGTCCAGCGAAACGCCTAGACCTGACCATGGCTTCAGCCAAATCTACCCGTTCCTTAGTCACCATGAAGCTGTAGTCTGGATTTAAGTCCTTCCCTTCAGCATAGTCATGTAAATTGATGGTTTCCTTCAAATCACTTGCTGAGAGCCATTTTTCATAAGTCAGGTAGCCAATTTCATTAATACAAACCTTATCCAAAATATTAAGAGGCTCTTGGTCGAAAGGCAAATCCTTAACCTTTTCAAGATAATCGATTAAATTGGACATCATTACTCCTTAAAGTCTTTCTTACTTTGATTTTACTAGAATTTTCAATAAATTGTTAGTGAAAAATGTGATATGATAAGAGAGATTATTTATTAGGAAAAGGAAGCTTATGGCTATTTCACGATTTTACCGTATCTTACTAGCTCTCTGTGGACTGGTAGGTGTCTCTATCCAAATCCATGATGATGGTTGGGGCATGTTGCTCTATTACACTGTTTTATCCAATATTCTGGTCTTTTCTAGTTTGATTTTCTTTATCATCTATGACTTCAAAAAAGGGGATGCGACGACTAACACCAAACTCTTGCGATACAAAGGTGGTGTAACTATGGCCATCCTCATCACTGGAGTCATCTATCATATCCTCTTGGCACCTATTACAGAGCCTGAGAAATTCTGGACCCTCCGTAACTTCTTGGTCCACTATATTGTGCCTTGGGGATTGGTGCTTGATACCCTTATTTTCTATGGAAAAGACTTTTGCATTTTCTATACTTTCTGCTATAATTTTTAGTTCCTCTAAAGCCATTGTTTTTTTATTATTAATAAAGTTTACTCTAATAACTAAAATCATAACAGAAATAATTGCTAAACAGACGATTAATTCAATAAGAGTAAATGATTTTCTCTTAATCATCTTTTTCAACTGATGGTGTTACTATAATATCACCATTTTTGATCTCTACTTTATAAGCTGTTCCTTTAATTGACTTAGGTAATTTTGGAATTTCTTTAACATATTTTTTAGCAACTAAATCATCAGTTATATCCTTATCAGATTCAACTTTTTCTTCTGTTAAGTATCTAAGTCCTGCTACTTCCAATACTTTTACATTAGCTGCATGCGCAGTTTTATCTGCTTTTACCCTAGAATTGTTATACCTAGGAACTGCTATTAATATTAATATAGCAAGTATAGCAATAACAACCAATAGTTCAATTAATGTAAATGCTTTTTTCTTTGCTTTACTCATAATCAAAATCCTCCTAAAAATTTTTAAAATAGTTTATATTTAATATAAACTTATTTATTCTAATTAATAAAAAAATGCAGGAAAATTCCTGCATTAATTTTAATTTGACCAATTACCGTTAGTAAATACAGGAATCTCATTTCCAGAGTCAGTTATTCCAACAATATTTAAAGTTTCATCTCCAACCATAAAGTCAACATGAACTAAACTATCATTAGCACCTTTATCTTTAAGCTCTTCTTCTGTCATTTTTTCACCATCCTTTAAACAAGTTGGATATGCTTTACCTAAAGCTAAATGGCATGATGCATTTTCATCGTAAAGAGTTTCAAAAAACATTGTGTTTGTATTTGAAATCGGAGAATCAAATGGTACTAAAGCAACTTCACCTAAAGACAAAGCACCTTCATCAGTTTCTAATAGAGATTTCAATACATCATAACCTTTTTCTGCATTATAACTAACAACTTTTCCGTTTTTAAATTCTAACTTAAATTCATCTATAATATTTCCATTGTAATTTAAAGCCTTTGTACTATATACAATACCATTAATACCATCTTTATGTGGAAGGGTAAAAACTTCTTCTGTTGGCATATTGGCTGTAAAACTAACACCTTTTGAATTAAAACCACTTCCAGCAGCATTCCATACATGATTTTGTGGTAATTCAATTCTTAAGTTAGTTCCCTTGTCACTTGTATATTTTAGATATTTAAATTGTTTTTCATTTAAATATTTTGCCCTGCAACTAAGTTCATTAATATGTTCTTCCCAACCTTTAACAGAGTCACCTTCACCTATTCTAGAAGTATAAAAAATTAATTCCCATAACTTATTAACGGCTTCTGTTTCTGATAAAAGTGGAAATACTACTTTTGCCCATGCTACTGTAGGTGCACCAACAACACACCATGAATTTTTATCTGCCATTAGTGAGGATGAAAAATATTTCATAGCTTTTGAATTAGCAATACTACTAGCTTTAATTTTATTTATATCTAAACCATCTAAATTATTTGGATCATCTCCAATAACTGAAATAAATACTGCATTACTATCAATATAATCAGTAAATTGATCAACTGTCCATTGTTTAACATCAGAAAGAGTTTCTATACTAGCATATTCAAATTTTTGTCTTGTTATTATATCATCTCTCCAAACAACATTAACATTTCCAGCTCCAACTTTATAAGCTTCTTCAGATAATTCTCTAACTAAATCTTTTGCTTCAATATTAGCTCTTATAACTACTAATTGATCCTTTTGAACATTTGCTCCAACTTTTATTATAGTTTCAGCATATTTCTTTAATTTTTCTTTAAATTCCATAACCTTCTCCTTGACTTATACTATAATTTAATTATACACTATTTTATTAAAAATGCAAACCTTAACAAAACAATCTATATTTTTAATTAAAAATATATTTTATTAAATCTATAATTAGAATCCATTTATTATTATATTACATATTAAATGAGCGGTCATAGGCACATAAATATTTCTTATTTTTATATAAGAAACACTAAAAGGCAAAGCCCAAATCATACATAAAAAAATACCCCACAATTTCAACGAATGTTCTAAAGCAATTAAAATCTTTGATAAGAACGGGGTAAATATTAGAATCTTATTATTTTTATAAGAAATAAAATTCTGTCTAAAAAGGTTTTCTCAACAATAGGTGAAAAAATAATTCCTGAAAATAGAAATAAAATAAGTTTTAGCAAATTATAAGCTTTCAATAAAATCATTACTTACTAAGATTAGGAAATATATTTTCTAAAATAATAGTAAAGTAAAATGCAATAGAAATAAATACTACTGTTAAAATTACTTGTATAAATATAAAATTGTTTTTCTACAATAAAACACGACACTACAAATAAAAGCTCTATAAAAATAGGAACAAAATTATCTTTTATACATTTAGTTTCCATCACTTCACTCTCTGTACAATTTTTAACTACTGACTTTATATCTAAAATAGTTTAATACTATTATATCACAAAATTAATATTACTTAATCAAAAAAATAATGGAGAAAAACTCTCCACTATTTTTACTACATTATTTTCTAGAAAATGAATTATATTTATAGAAAAATTTTTTTAATATCTCAGCTGTTAATGCGTATAGTAATGAAACGCCAAGCAAAGATATCAATACCTTAATAGGTAGAGCTATTAATCCTAAATATGAACTTATTGGGCTATATACAATCACAAACAAAACCACAGCTACTCCACTTATAGCAATCAACAATTTATTGCTTGGTTTACTAGCAAAAACCGGCCTTGCTGTTCTAACAATAAGCATTACCACCATAGCAGAAATAATAGACTCTAATAACCATCCAGTATGAAATAATCTTTCATCGGCCTTAAAAGTAAAGAGTAATAGTGCAAAAGTTATATAGTCAAACACTGAAGAAATAATTCCAAAAAGAATCATAAACTTCTTTATAAACTTTGTATCCCATTTAACAGGACTCTTTAACCAATCTTCATCAACAGAATCTGAAGCAATTTGTAGTGAAGGAAAATCTGTTAGTAGATTTGTTAAAAGAATTTGCTTAGGCAATAAAGGTAAAAAACTCAAAAACAAACTTGCTCCTGCCATTGAAAACATATTACCAAAATTTGCACTTGTGGCTACAAATATATATTTTAAAGTATTAATAAATGTCCTTCTACCTTCACTTATGCCTGATACCAACACCTTTAAACTATTTTGTAATAGTACTATAGAAGCTGCATCTTTAGCTGTATCAGCAGCGGTATTTACAGATACTCCAACGTCTGCTTGCTTTATGGCAGGAGAATCATTAATACCATCTCCCATATATCCTACTATTTCTCCTGCCTGTTTATATGCCATAATTATTTTTTCTTTTTGATTAGGACTTATTTCAGCAAAAATATCTATATCTAAAACTTTCTTGTTAAGCTGACTTATAGAATATGAATCCAGTTCTTCTCCTAATAAAATCTTTTCAGGATTAAGTCCAATTTGACTACCTATATTTTTAGCTATAAGACTGTTATCTCCTGTAATCATTTTTAGAGAAACTCCCAATCTATTCATTTCGGCAACAACATCTTTTATATCGTCTTTTAATGGATCCATAAATAGTAATAGACCTACAAATACCATATCTTCAGCTCTTTGATTTTTAGTTTCTATATCATCTTCTATAAATTTATAGGCAAGTCCTAAAATTCTATAACCTTGACTTGAATATTTATCAAATAAATCTAATATATGTGTCCTAACTTCTTCAATATCTCCACTACTCTTATCTGATTTTTCATAAGTTTTGCATATATTCAGTATGCTTGTTAATGCTCCTTTTGTAACCATTATATTTCTACCATCAAAATCTAGCTCAGTTTTTACAGCTATACTTAAAAGCTTACTTTCAAAAGAGTAAGGTATTTCAAATATTTTTTCATATTTAGAAAAATCATTTTTATTTGCTTCTAAAATAGATTGGTCAATAGGATTCGTATATCCTTCTTGAAAATATGAATTTATGGATGCTAATTTGCTTACATTATCTGATTTTTCACCATTACAATCTAAAGCAGAATCAAGCTTTACTCTTCCTTGAGTGATAGTTCCTGTTTTATCAGAACACATTACAGTCATTGAACCGAAGTTTTCAATGGCATTTAATTTCTTTACTATAACACCTTGTTCTGACATTCTCTTGGCACCATGTGATAAGTTTACGCTTATAATAGCAGGTAGCATTTGAGGAGTTAATCCTACTGAAAGAGCTAATGCAAACATAAAAGATTCTAAAAAAGATTTATTCAGAATTATATTAAATAAGAATATAATACCAATTAATAAAGTTGTAACATGAAGTATCAAGTTACCAAAATCTCTTATGCCTTTTTCAAAGTCTGTATCAGAATCTTTTTTATTCAAAGATAAAGTAATTTTTCCAAACTCTGAATCTTTAGCTAGATTTACTATTACTGCCATACCTGATCCACTTATGACATGAGTCCCCATCCAAAGTGAATTTTTCCTATCAGAAAGTCCCGTATTGCAAGGTAACTTTTGTATAATTTTTTCAACGGGAAAAGTTTCGCCAGTTAAACTTGATTCATCCATTGAAAGTGAATTTTCTTCTATAAGTAGACAGTCAGCTGGAATCATATCACCAGTTTTTATATTTATTATATCCCCTATTGCCAACATCGCATTGTCTATTTCTTCAAATTTTCCATCTCTCAAAACAGAAGATTTTACGCTTACAGAAGAAAGGAGTTTTTTTACTGCATTATTAGCTTTACTTTCATGACTATAACTCAAAAATGCAGAAATTATAATAATGATTAGTATGATAATACCATCAGAATAATCTTTTAAAAAAATAGATAATATTGCTGCAAAAATTAATATCATAATTATAGGATTTTTGAATTGATTTATGAATATGCTTAAATTTGAAGATGAGTTCTTTTCTTCAAAAATATTTTGTCCATATTTATCAATTCTTTCTTCTGCTTCTTTACTTGATAATCCGAATTTATTAGTTTTTAATCGTTTTAATATATCATCCAAATCATAAGACCAGAATTCTTTCATAATATCCTCCTAGTTGTATTTAAAACATATTGCTAAAAAGAGTGATACAGTAGACTTTTGAAGTAACTCTTGTTATCTTTTAAAATTAAAGAATTACTATATAATGTTAAAATTAAGCTAATAAATAACATTAAAAAATGTAAAAAATTAAACTATAATTTTAACAAAATCAATAAAGCATCATACTGCTCATTCTCCTAAAATGAGTGAATAATTTTGTGTATGGATTCTCTTAATCTATATAAAATATATTACTTATAAATATTTTTTAGGACAGATATTTTTAATCCATCCTGATTTATATGTTATCATATCTACCTTTAAATTTCAACTTATTTTACTAAAATTTTTAAAATATTAAGACCATTTTTATTGTAGTTGTATCACTAAAAAAATTGAGAATTTATGTCAAAAACACGAAAAAAATGGTTTGTCTATCTTTAATCTTAACGATGATTCTCTTACTTTTTTGAGTTTAGTAACTAAGATTAGAAAGTAAAAAATAAAAAATGCAATAAAAAAGTTAAGGAGTACTATTAAACTTTACTCCCTAACCTTAGTACTAAACTAGTATTTTATTTAACACCAGTTAATGCAACTCCATTAACATATAAAGTATATCCATTACTTATTACATTTTCAGGATTTCCATTAAATTCTGAAACATAACTATCTCCAGTTAATGTCCATGTACTAGAACTATCAAGTGTTACAAATACTTTTCCTACATCTGTTGATACAGAACTACCTTCTGCATTTGTTATTTTTCCATCTATATAACCATCAAAAGTAGAATTATCAGATATTTCTAGTGTAAGACTTGAATCGCTACCAACCTTAATTGCTCCTGTAAGTTTTTGTGAGGAGGCTTTTAATGTTGCAATATTACTTCCTCCACTCCATCCATCAGCACATACAGTTAACAAAATATTTTCTGAATCTTGATTATCAATTTTTACATCTTTTAATGTAATAATTGAATTAGTATTAGTTACATGAAATACATGTCCACTTTTACTAGTTAGACTTCCACCATTCATAGTAAATTTGCTTGTACCACTTGCAGCATCACCAGACATTGATTGGTAAATCATTATACTATCTAAAAACTTTGCATTTCCATTTCTTTTTGTGTTATTTGCAGTTAAATTAGAATTATTCAAAGTAATTGAATTTAACCCTTCAATACAAACTCCTTCTGAAAGATTTGAAGTTAATGTTGAATTTGATACTGTAATATCAGCAGTAGAATAAATTGCAGGAGAACCTAAACCATTAGAAGTATATGTTCCTCCATCAACAACTACTGTTCCACCACCTCTGTCAGTTCTTATTGCAGCTGATGATTGACCACTAGTAGTAATATCTAAGTCATAAGCATAAGTTGTACCACCACCCGTAGTCATAATACCACCTGATCCTCCACCTGTTGTTACTATCTTGGTATTACGAATAGTTACTGTAGTTCCATCACCTTCAGCACCATTATTTCCACCATTTCCTCCATAACTGAAAACTCCGTTAGCACCATTTGCACTAGTATTAATAGTACCACCTGTTATAGTTGTATTAGACCCATCTTTAACTAAAATACCTGCATTCAATCCATAGAAATTACTATTATCTCCACCATCAGAATCTCCAGATTTTGTAACTGTTGGATTATTGATTGTAACTTCTTCTGATGTTTTTATAAGCAGAGCATTCTCATCACTACTTGTACTTGAGTAAGTTTTATCTGTTTGAGTTTCACTAGAAGAAATCTCTACTGCTCCAGTATAAGTAATATCTGAACTACTTTGTCCTGGAGGACCACCTCCTGGACCTCCACCACCATCAGGTGGAGTACCATTTTTATTTTTTACTTTCTCTTCAGTGTTGTTTGTTGATGTTTTTATATTATAGGTATATAACCCAAAGCTACAAGCTGTTGCTAATAAAATCGCAACCAAACTTATTAATTTCTTATTTCTAAACTTTTTCATAATATTTACCTCCTTATCTTTTATGAGCTTATTATAAATCAGTTTTATTGAAATAAGATTGAAATTTTTAATTTTTTATAAAAAATTTAATAATAAGTTTAAATTTCCCATTTTTTGTTAAAACCTCTATATTTCCACCATGTTTTTCGATAATAGCTTTTGCGATAGATAGACCTATCCCATAATGTAAATCTTCACTATTTCTAACTTCATCAACTCTATAGAATCGATCAAAAATATGATTAAGTTTTTCTTGTGGAATTTCATAACTATCATTTATTACATTTAATTCAATAGTGTTATTCTTTCTTTTAAAATTGATATTAATATCTTTTCCTGAAGAATAGTTTATAGCATTATCTAACAAGATAGATATAAGTTGTTTAAGTTGTGTTTGATTTCCTATTAAATGCACTTCTTCATCAATATCTATTATAAATTCTTTTCCCTTCTCAAAAGAATAGCTTTCAAAAGCTAGTATTTCTCCTATAATAATCCTAGAAAAATTTATATTTTCCATAGAAACAATCACATCTTCTGCGTGTGATAAATCTAAAAGTTGTTTTATAAGAATACCCATTCGCCCATTTTCATATTTTATATTTTCAAGCCATTCATTATTACCGATTTCTCGACAAAGTAATTCTGTGTTTGTTCCTATAATTGCAACTGGAGTTTTTAATTCATGACCAGCATCTGATATAAATTGTTTATGTTTTCGATTATTTTCTTCTAGTGGTTTTATAATACGTTTTGATAATGGTAATGATATTAAAAATATTCCTATAATTGAAGTAAATCCTACAATCAAAACATATCGAAGCATAGTTCTTAATCCAGCTTCAGAAACAGTATTATCCATAAATGCAACAAGAGTATATCCATCCTTATCTTTTACAACATAAGATAAATTACTATTTCTTCCTGAATGTTTTTTCTCTTCCAAAACTCTCTTTGCAATCTGTGTAAGTTCATCATTGTTATACAACTCTTTATTTCCATTATCTACAGCAAGTATTGAACCATTGTTTGAAATAGCAACCAAATAAAAAGTTGACAATTGATAATCTGAATTTTTATTTGGATTTTTTTTTAATTCAAAATCTTTATTATTTCTATTTTGTTCTTTATTATCTACGGAATAATCCTCAACATATCGTTCTAACATATCTAAGTTTTTTTGTCTAATCTCTCTAAAACTAGCAAACAAAATAACAGACAAAGTTAAAGAAAATAAGATAATAATTGAACTCATAATTGATAATATTATCTTTTTCCTTGATTTACTAAACATCTTTTTCCCTCAATTCATATCCAAGTCCACGAACTGCTTTAATTTCAACTTTTGAGCCAACAAATGCAAGTTTCTTTCTTGTAAATGACATGTATACTTCCACATTATTATATTCAGCCTCACTTTCAAATCCCCATATCTTTACTGCTAGTTGTTCTCTAGTCATAATTTGTCCATTATTATTAAACATAAACTCTAAAATTCTCAACTCTTTTTCGCTTAATCTAACATTTTGACCTGTAGTAGCACAATTTAACATTGCTGTTGCTTTATCTATAGTAAGATCTCCATAATTCAAAATATCTTTTTGAAATGAAGAAGAACGTCTTCCCAATGCACGAATCCTAGCTAATAGTTCTTTAGTTTGAAATGGTTTTGTTAAATAATCATCAGCACCACTATCAAGCCCTTCAACTTTATCATCTAATTGACTCTTTGCTGTTAACATAAGAATTGGAGTCTTAATCCCATTTTTTCTCGCTCTTCTTGCAACTTCAAATCCATTTATTTCCGGCATCATAACATCAAGTACGGCAACATCATAGATTCCACTTTCTAGAGCCATAAGTGCAGAATCTCCATCCTCCATATGATCTACATCATATTTCTCTTGCTTCAACAATTCTACAAGTGCCCTTGCCATCCTTTTTTCATCCTCAGCTAAAAGTATTCTCATTCTATCACCGCCTTTTTGTTTCTTCAAAATATTAATTAGTCAAGCGAAAAATGAATAAAAGAGAAAATTTTATTAATTTTCTCTATATTATTTCTATTAATACAATTTAATTTTTATACTTTAAGAATAATCATTAAAATTATCTTCTATTAATTTATAATCAATAGATGACTGTAAATTTCCTAATTGATCTTTCCAGGAATCAGAATTAATTCTTATTTTTTTAAATCCTAATAGTTCGTAAATATGCTGAGCCCTTTTATTCTTAACATTAGTATCTAAAATAATCACTTTAAAACCCATAGTAAACAGCTCTTTTATAAAAAGACTTAAAATCACTCTCCCTAGTCCTTTTTCATGATAGTTAGGATTACATATTTTAATGCCAATTTCTACTTTGTAATCTTGTATATTTCGGTAATTCATTTCTCCTATTGGCATATTATCATATTCAATTATAAGTGTGCGTCCATTCTCATCACTTTCTTGTAAAATTTGTCTCTTGATTTTATCTAAAGTTATACCTAATCCATTTGGAAATCCAGCATGAGCCATTACTTTCCCATCATTCCACCAATTAGTTAATATATTAGCATCAGAAATTTCAGCTTCTCTTATCTTAATATTCTCAAATTTAATATTCATTTTCTTCACCTCAGCAAATTCAAATTTATAGCTCTGACATCTACATGACTTCTATGATATAAACATATAATTTATTTCTCAACACGATACACCATGTCGCCACTATTCCAAATATACATAATTGCAGAAACCGGAGCATTTCCATTTTCCCAAAGCCACCCTGTATATGTGGTTGTGTTGCCAAAATATCCTTCAGTAATTATTTCAAAATCCAAGCCTGAATATTCATCCATAAACTGTTGTAAGCAAATAGACTTTCCATTGAAACGTCCTTCACCTAAGGTTTTATTAAATATCAGAACATTGCATATGTCCACATCACAATTTTTAAAGCATATTTCATACGGATATGCTTTTTCTTCATCATCCACAAATTGGAATATTTTATGTACTTTTAATGTCAAAGTATTATTGTGATATTCTATCTTATTCACCCTACTGTCATGAAGGCTGAAAAGTATGTTGCTGTTTCTATCATGTATAAAATCCATATTGTTCCTCATAATTTCAAATCAATAAACTAAAATTTATCGCAAATCAAGATTGCTATTCATCTCTATCACTCCAAATATATTTGTGCGGACCACACCACCCGCATATGCAATCTAGCAGATCTGCAATCCACTCTTTAGACAAGCAATCCTCTAAACTGTTGTGGTACTTTAAAAGTAGATTATATGCCTGCCCCTGCTCAATACCTAAATCCTTTATTTTAATCAAAATATCATATCCCTGCTCGTGATATGCACAATAATTTTCCTCTGTAATATTAGTAGAAAGTTGCTTTATTTGATTAAATAATTCATCATATAAACTCATTATTTCACCTTCAAAATCTAATTATTTAGCTTTTTTACATAAAAGGTTGCTCTTCCTTTGCCATGTCTTTCAATATACCCTTCCTCAGTCAATTGCTTAAGCATATTCTCAATTGTAGCTTTTCCTACACTCGGAACTAATTCCATCATATCACTTTTAGCAAATTTACCTATCTTGTTATCAATGGCATTTCTCACAAGATCGATTGTAGGCACTTTTTCGTCTAGATAATCAACCCTTTCTTCAAAATCAATATAAGCAGCTAATATTGTTCTAAGAATATATTTTATAAATGGCACAGGATCTTCTTTGTTTTCATGCCAGCCTATCCCACTTCTTTCTAAAGCCATATAGTAACTGTCTTTATTTTTTTCTATAATACTTTCTAAACTGATATATTTCCCAATTACATATCCTTGTCTGTATAGCAAGAGGGTTGTTAATAAACGACTCATCCTTCCATTCCCATCATTGAAAGGATGAATACAAAGAAAATCATGAATAAAAATCGGAATTAAAAGCAAGGAATCCACATCTTTTTTATCAAAAGCTATATTCAATTCATTGCAAATTTGCTCAATTGCACTTGGTGTTTCATATGGGGATAATGGCTTAAACCTTTCGATAGCATTACCCTCTTTATCTTTTTCCACAATAGAATTCTGCGTATTTTTATATCTACCACCAATTCCTTTTTCACTATACTTAAATAGGTCTCTATGAAATTGCAAAATATAGTTACTGCTTATTGGAATATATTCATAGCTTTCATAAATCGTATTTAGCACATCTCTATATCCAAGAATTTCTTCTTCATCCCTATTTCTAGGAGTTGTTTTTTGATTCATTAACTCTTTTATTCTGACTGCTGTAGTAACAATTCCCTCTATTCTATTAGAATCCTCTACGCTTTGAACTTTAGCAATCTCTACTAATTTATCTAAAACAGCAGGTTTGCGCATCAAAAAAAGTTCTTGTTTTCCTTTGTGCTCATGAATTTGTGAAAGAAGATTTATAATTTCACTATCCCACTTACTTCTTGCTAGATTTTCATAATTAAAAAGCCTCATTCGCCTATCTCCTTTTCGTTTCGCCTAATTATAGCATATTTTTAGGCGATTATTAAGAACTTAGGAGATTATTTACCTGTATCCGATTCAACCTTCAGCTGTACCTGTGTATACGCTAGCAGATCTCATAGATGCCTCTTATCTACCCTAAAATCATTACAGCCTTAGAGCAGTAATAGGTATTACATAAACACCATTATTTCTTTTATAAGCAAAAGGTGTCTGATTGATTTACTAACATATCTTGCCTAATAGTTTCCAGATAACTTTGCGTCTAATCGTTCTTCTAACAATTTATCTGCAATTCTAGGCAAATACACTTTCACAAATTCATCCTCTACTAATTACCTAAGTAAATTTTATCAATTATTCAAGCATTTGCCCGATTTTTATTCAAGTATTTGTTGTTTTTATAGTGGAAATTCCTATTTTCATAACATAGAAAAAGGGATTCTAGCAAAATATTCACTGCCTAAAATCCCTTGATTTCATTTTTTCATATTACATTTATGCATTCAATTCTAGTTGCTGCATGTGATATACATATCAGACGCCTTTTAGGTTATTTATTGAGTTCTATATATTTATCACTTGCTATAAGCAACTTTTTATAATACTCATCATAACTCTTACTAAACTTTCTAATGAGTGGAATAGCTGTTTCATAATACTTATTATCTAGCATATATTTTTTTAGCTTATCTTGGATGACTTTCATCGGGCTATTTTGATATTCATCACTACTTTTATAATTTTTATACCGAGATATAATGTCCTTATTTTCTTCTAGCCATTTTTCAGAATTCTCTACAGCTTCAATCTTTGATTCATTCACTTCTTTTAACACTTTTATGTTATAAGTTGAACTAATTTCTTCGATATACTCTTGTTCTTCTTTACTTAATTCAAATGAAGGTAGACTATCTAAATACTCTACAAACTCCTTATATGCATCCTGACCTTCTTTATACAGTGCTTCATTTAAAAATGGTTGATAAGAAGAAAATATTAGCTGTCCGAAATATCCGGGAAAGGCACCTTCTAATTTTTCATAAATGCTTTGTTCTGCTTCTATCAAAGCAATTTTGTTCTCGATTATATTCTGATTTTCTTCCTTGACTATCAGTTCAATGACTTCTTTTCTTTTTTGTTCAATTTCCATTTGATGTTCTTTTCTTCTAAGTATAGAAGATAGTGATTTACCATTAGATGATAAACAGTCCCCTATCTCAGATATGCTGAGACCAATTTTTCTAAATAAAAATATTTCATTCAGGATTTCTAAATCCTTATCGCTATAATCTCGATAGCCATTTCCCAATTTTACAGGTTTAATCAATCCTTTTTCTTCATAATAGTCGATTGCTTTTCTAGTCAAACCTGTCTTCTCTTGAATTTCATTTCTAAGCATTGTTTTAAACCTCCTTGATTAAAGGATATCCCAGTCCCTAATGGGCAGGTCAATACTTATCTTAATATTTTTTTTCGTAATATCTATTGATAAAAAACATAATTAATGGTGTTCCTATAACGGAAATCGTTAAAAGAACTGCTGGTAAATACTCTTTTACCGAAATACATACGACAGCGATTATTCCCATTAGAATCATCAATATTGATGCCATCGTTCCGTTTACTTTATCTCTGATTTTTTCGTTTCTTTCATCATTTACATTGATTTTATAATGATGGTCTTTCTCCATCATTTTGTGATGTAAAATCTTCACATGCGAAATAGATATACAACCACCAAAAACAAAAGCAAACACGATTTCAATTGTATCATTGAGTTTGATGGTAAACATTAGAATCAAGCCACAAATTCCTATTAAATATCCTATGTACCATATTTTATTATTTTTCATTTTTGTCCTCCTCGTAAATAAAGATTTCTTCAATTGATAAATTAAAAAACCTAGCAATTTTAAATGCCAAAATAATAGATGGGTTATATCTTCCATTTTCTAGAGAACCAACAGTTTGTCTTGATACTTCAAGAGCATTAGCTAGTTCTTCTTGCGTTATTCCTTTTTCTTTTCTGATTCCTTCAAGTCTATTTTTCAAATTACATCTCCTACTAAACGGAAAGTAAACTTTACATATAGTATAATATCTGTTTTACAAATGTCAAGCTGACTTTCCATCGAAATTATAAAACACCTCTTCTCATAACGAAGTATCCCTGCTTTCTTTTCTATTGTCATTAACCCACATCAAGAACATTCTCCCCAACACGATACAGTACCTTTCCTTCTGCTCTATGTCAACGATCTAGCTAGGTGTAAGTGGGTGCATTTTTCTTGTTATGCATTCCCTAGTGTCAACGCTTGTCTATGGATATGTTCACGCTTAGTTGATTTTAGCACAAAAAACAAGGCTTACCCCAAGCTACAGATACCCTTTAACAATAGCCTTAGAATAAGCCTTTATTTTCTACACTTTATTTATTCACTGGGTGCAGCTTTTGACATCAAAGCTACCGTCTCATCATTGAAATACAAGCGTTCAATAATATCTCTTTCTTCTGCATTGAGTCTTGATATAGCATTTCTGACTGCTTCAATCATCATCTGTGTTTCAACAATCTTTTCTACATCAACACTTTCATCGACAATATTATCTACAAAGTGTCCGTCATGATCCAATGATGAAAAAAAGAGCAAGTGGTTTTTCTTGTCCACCTGCTCTAAATACTTTTCGTGTTCTTTTTCTCGCCAGTAGACTTTATATATCTGCTCGCTGACTTTAACCCTTTGTCCGTTGACATAAAGGTAATATTCTTTTGGCATTTAATTTCCTCCATTTCTTTTTTTGTCTGCGTTTTTAGACAAAAAAAGGAGGACTTCTGCACATAGGCATAAAAAGTCCTCTAAAATGAAAAAAATCTATTATAAAATTTATTTTATGGAATATTATAAAAAATACTATTCATAACTTCTCGTTTTTCTTGCGTTTTTATCATATGTCCCTCTTGTAATTTACTAATATATGCATTTTCATAAATACGTGAAATCAATCACTTTATCACAAACTGACTCTAAAAACTCAACATCATGGGATATTATTAAAATCAACTTATCTTCTTCCTTTACTTTCTTTATGTTTTTAGCTACTATTTTCATATTTCTATAGTCCAATCCACTGGTTGGTTCATCGAAAAATAGAATTTTCTTGTCGGATAGTAAAGCGGATAAGATAATTACTCTCTGTTTTTGTCCTCCTGACAAGGTGTGAGGATTCCTATCACTGATATTTTTCAACTCCATATCTTTTAGCCAAGTATCTAAAACATAATCATCTTTAATATTTGATGTTAATACTATTTCATCTTTAACGCTGTCTGTGAATAACTGATAGTTCACTTCCTGCATAATAAGCAGGCTCTCATTTAGCCTACTTTTTTCGTAAAAAAATACCCCCTACATTTTCGTAGGAAGTATTTTTAGTCAACCATACCAGTTGACAGATATCCCACTTAGGACATTTTCCTACAAGGGGTCCCGAGCGCTTAGTGGGAATTTGTACCC
>ERZ773214.1047-NODE-1047-length-16826-cov-4.769960_pt1 | contig 16826 bp, 8 predicted proteins | sample MGYA00511238_ERZ773214 | MGnify/ENA primary metagenome ERZ773214 (study PRJEB29015, sample SAMEA2738157) | human oral metagenome | biome: human oral; feature: human-associated habitat; material: saliva | place: China | collected 2259 ... | reverse complement strand
AACCTATGTATATAATTTATTGTAATTTTGCAGCGAAAATCTTAAATGATAACGAAAACAAGCAAAATATATTTAGTTTAGAATAAAATGCATTATTTGTATTCGAATAATGTTTCCATTTCAATATAGTATTAAATAAAAAAATAAGTATGAAGGAAAAGTATGTACAACCTATTAGTGTTGGTGTTATTGCGTTGGCTGAAAACAATTTTTTAGCAGCCAGTGGTCTTGGTGTGGGTAATGAAAATCACGAAAGACAAGAACCCGAAACATTAGAAGGCGAATAGTTATGTTCTAATGTTTTTTACAAATACATTTTATTGTAAAAACTAATAAAAATCTAAACAAGGTAATCAAACAATTTATAAAGAAAAATTATAAGACACATGAATATCAGAAGTAGAAAAATTTATAATGCCATACTTGGTGTTATAGCTATTGCATTGGCATCATGTTCGAATGACGTGAATGTAGATAATAACAAAACTTTAAATCCCAACGAAACGGCTAAGAGAAATGTAAGTATATCTACGGATAATGCCAATAGTAGATCAATTGTAAGTATTACAACAGGTAACAAATGGGAAACTGGTGACTTGTTTTTTGCTTACAATATAACCGATTCACATGGTGTAGATGCGCTAAGAGCTGCTGGTGAAGGATATAATACAGAGCTAAGAGGTGAAGTTACTTGTAAAAATGGTGATAAATTAGCTATTTTCTTCCCCTATAAAGCAAGTCCTGGACACAACCAAAATCAAGTGGAATTGAGCATGCAAACAGGTATTCTTTCTATTAGTGGAACACCAGTGAGCAAAAATCAAGATGGAACTTTAGAGTCTTTGAGATATTTTGATTATAGCTATGGAGTGGTAGAGAGCGTTAAGGTGAACGCACAAGGCGATGTTAAATCAAATGCAAAGCTACATAAGCAATATGCTATTCTTGAGTTAGATTTCAAATTTGGTAGCACAATGTTGCAAAACATCAAGCAATTAACTATTTCGAATGTCACCGAACAAGCTATTTTCGATATAGTGTCGGGCAATTTAAAAAACAGAGAGGTAGGAAGTATCACCATTAATCCTTCTGCACCACTTAGTAAATTTTATGTTGCAGTATTCCCCGACAATGCTTTTAAACCAACAATGAAAGTGGTTACCACTGATAATAAAACTTATGTGTTCAACTTAAAAAATCCCAAGAACATAGAAAAAGCAAAGGCTTATCCTTTCACTATCGCTGTAAAAGAATATCAGCCAAATCCACCTTACGTTGTTATCGACAATGTAAAATGGGGAAAATACAACTTACAATACACTCCAGGTTCAACAACAAGTGGTTGGGAAAGTGGTTATCATCTTGCAAAAAATCCATGGGATTATTTCTATACCGAAGATGCTAACTATCCTTTAAATAGAATAAACCGAAGAGGTTCTATTCCTTTAAATACAAGTAGTAGTGACATAGAGTTTGATCATTTCCGTTGGGGAGATATTGAAAATGCTCATAATCTTTCAACTTCTACTGAATATTGGAAAAGCACATCGAGCTTGCAAAAACAAGTTAGTGGCGATAAAAAATATGGCGATTTGGCTTATTATGCATCTAAAGGAAGTTGGGCAGTACCCACTGTTGAACAGTTTGAGGCGTTGTTGAGCAGTACAGGTGAATACATTTCTTATTATCAAGACGATAACAATAGATACGTTTATGGTGTATTCTTCGATCCAGACGTTCCTCAAAACCTTAAAGGAAAGGTGTTAGATAAGGATAATAGAGTTTTGGGAAATTCTAATACGAATAAAACTTATGGTGCTTTTAACAATAAGTTGCGCCAATTGCAAAAGTCAGATTTTGATAAAGGAATATTCTTCCCAATGGCAGGTATGTACACTTACGGTGGATATTTAGAAAAACCAGGTACTCAAGGCGCATATTGGTTAGATAAACCAGTGAATGCAAATCAGGCATGTGCATTCCTTTCTTATGTAAGTGAAAGAAATGAAGCATTCTCTGGAATAAGTAGAAATAGTGCAAAGAGTGTGATGTATAGCATTCGTCCAATATATGTAGGCAATTAATCGGTTGATTGATTGATCATTTAAGTTGCGTACAAACTATTAAATTGATATAAATTTTGAAGTGTCAGTTGATGGTTTGTGCGCAATTTTTTTATCTATAAAAAGCTAATAATATAATAAACGTTAAATAAATAGATATAGATCAGTAGTTCTCTATTATATAATGTTATAATAGTAACTAAGCAAAATTAATTAATTTGAGTCAAGGAATAATATTTATTTCTATTACTGCAGTATGAGAAATTTAATCATTTACAGGAGCTCATCGCTCATGAAGTTGATTTTAGCCTCTACAATTGCGTGCTCATCAGCACAATATGCGAGCGCTAAATCGAATGATGCAAAAGCAGAAAAGCCAGTTGCATCGCAGTTTATAAACCAACAAGCTCAAGCTACACAACGTACTATTACAGGTGTTGTAAAAGACGAAGAAGGCATGCCAATGATTGGTGTGAGCGTTGTTGTTAAAGGTACTGGTAAAGGAACAGTAACCGACATGGACGGTCGTTACACTATTAAAGTAGACGGTTCACGTTCAACCCTAACTTTTTCTTACGTAGGTAGCGTTCCTCAAGACATCGTTGTAGGCGACAAAACCAATATCGACGTGGTGTTGAAAGAAGAAAAGACCATGTTGACAGGCGTTGTTGTTACTGCAATGGGTATTATGAGAAAAGAAAGTTCGCTAACCTATTCTACCCAAAAGGTAAAAGCAGAAGACCTAACAAAGGTACAAGATCCTAACGTTGCTAACAGCTTGGAAGGTAAAGTGTCTGGTATCACTATTACACCAAGTGCTGGTGGTGCCGGTGGTGCATCTAAAATTATCCTTCGTGGTAACAAATCTATTAATGGTAACAGTGCTCCTTTGATCGTAGTTGATGGTATTCCAATGACCAACGATACACGTGGTAAGAGAGGAATGAGTGGTGATGGTTTCGAATATTCAGGTATGACAGAAGGTTCTGACCCACTATCTATGATCAACCCAGACGATATCGAATCTATCAACGTATTGAAAGGTGCTAACGCTGCCGTTCTTTATGGTTCTAAAGCAGCTAACGGTGTTGTGATGATTACAACCAAAAAAGGACGTGAAGGTAAGCTTGATGTGAACTTTACATCAAACGTAACTTTCGACTCTCCATTGTTAACACCAAAAATTCAAAATACATACGGAGCAGCAGTAGACCAAAATGGTTTCTTATCTCCACTAAGCTGGGGTGACAAACTATCTTCACGTGCAGACGGTGATTTGGTGATCGACGCTCCTCTTGGTACACAATTTACAGAGAAGACTCACAAAGTTTACTTGCGTAATCGTGCCAACGACGATGTGAAAGACTTCTTTAGAACAGGTGTAACAACTAACAATTCAGTTTCAGTTTCAGGCGGTACAGAATTGATGCGTTCATATTTCTCAATCGGAAATAGCCACGCTAATGGTATGATGAGAGAGAACTCTTATAACCGTAACTCATTCGCTTTCCGTCAATCATACGACCTTCTAAAGAGAGTGAAACTCGATGTTTCTTTGAACTATGTAGAAACAATAACAAAGAATCGTCAAGGTGGTGGTACAGTGCTTAACCCAATCTATCACCTTTACACCATGCCAAGAAATATCGACTTAGGTTATTATCGTAATAACTATGTAGAAGACGGATCATGGATGTCTAACTACCAAAGCTATTACAAAGACTTAGGTAATAACAAGTTTGAATGGAGACCAGCTGAAAGAGTGAAGTTGAATGGTCCATTACAAAATTGGGCATACCTATCTAACGCTAACAACAACCCATACTGGCTTCTAAACCAAAACAGAGGACGCCAAAGCGAAGACCGTTTGTTCGGTACAGTTAGCGCAAACATCGATATTTATGATGGCTTAAGCTTCCAAGCTCGTGTGAACTATACTAAGACTCACTTCAAGAGCAACAGCAAGCAATATGCAACAACCTTCTTGCCTTCAAGCATGCACGACTTCGGTCGTATGTTTGATAACTCATCAACAGCAACAGAAATCTACACCGACTATTTGTTAAACTATAACAAACAAATCAAAGATTACTCTGTTTCTGCATCAGCAGGTTGGGTTGGTCATACACTAAAAACAACTTACAAGAACACAGACGTAACAACAACTTACATCGATCCATTGTTGCGTAAGCCTTCTACCGACGTGAACTACTTCGAAACAAACGCAGGTGGTATGGGTGCAACAACATCAGGTAAGTCTTCAAGTTGGGACAAAGCGTTGCTTTTCACAGCTCAAGCTGGTTGGAAAGAAACAGTTTATGTAGACTTCTCTTATCGTCAAGACTGGTATCGTTTGTTTAGACAACTATACCAAGTTGGTTATGCAGACAAGCAAAGCTATGGTTACTTCGGTCTTGGTGCTAATGCAATCGTTAGCAACTTAGTGAAATTGCCAGAGTGGTTTAACTACATGAAGTTCCGTGTTTCTTATTCAGAAGCAGGTAACTCGTTCTCTGATGCAGGATTCCTTAGAATCTCTAAAAACAGAATAACAGGTGCTGTTAATGCTAACAACTACAAGAAGTTCAAGGCAGTTCCTGAAGTTATGAAGTCGTTCGAAACAGGTATCGAAACCATGTTCTTCAATAATAGACTAAGCTTCGACCTTACATATTATAATGGTGTAATGGATCACTTGTACATGGAAGGACAGGATGCATCAGGTATCCAACCATTCACATCTGCAAAGGTTCGTAACCAAGGTATCGAAACAACTATCGGTTACAACTTCCGTTTAGCTAAAGACTTTAACTGGAGAACAAGTTACAACGTTTCTTACAACAGTAACAAGATCCTTAAGACTGCTTACAACGACCAAGGTAAAGAACTTATCCAACAACAAGTTGTAGGTGGTACATACATCAGATATAAAGAAGGTGGTTCAATTGGTGACATGTATATCCACGATTTCGAAAGAGATGCTAACGGAAACATCGCTCTTACAAAATCAGGTGCACCTCGTTTCAAGAGCTCTGGTCGAGATGCTGACTTGATTTACGTAGGTAACATGAACGCTAAATGGCAAATGGGTTGGAGCAATAACTTCAACTATAAAGACTTCACATTGTCATTCTTGATCAATGGTCGTATCGGTGGTAAGGTTATTTCATTGACAGAAGCATACTTAGATCAAAATGGTTTGTCTCAAAGAGTTGCTGATGCACGTCTCAATGCAGAAAGAAACAACATCGTTGCAACAGACTACAAGAACGCTCCAGGTATGCAATTAAATGACGGAAGCGGACGTATCGTTCCAGTTGAAGCATATTATAAGGCTATGGGTGCATCAACCAACCCATACAACTATATATATAATGCAACCAACTTCCGTTTACGTGAGTTGTCATTAGGCTACACATTCCGCAACCTTCTTGGTCAAAACAAGAACTTGAACGTTGCATTCATCGCAAGAAACCTATTCTTCTTGTACAACGATAGCCCAGTTGACCCAGACGTTTCATTATCAACAGCTAATGGTTTAGGTGCATTTGAATTGTTCAACATGCCATCTTCACGTTCATTTGGTTTGTCATTGAAACTTAACTTCTAAAACATAACAGAATAAGAATATGAAAAAGTATAAATTTTTAGTAGCATTTGCTGCTTTTGCAGGAACCTTATCGCTACAATCTTGTTTAGACTTTGATGATCCAGGAGCAGAGTTCGACTCTAATACAAAGAACATCGAGAAAGTTACTGAACGTGGAGAAGTAGATAATATTCCTTACAAATTAGATATAACAGGAGATCAAGCTGCTGCCGTTATCGATAAACTTCAAGATTATCTAAATGGTGGTCGTGCTGCACAATTCTCACTAAGAGGTGGTAAGAACGGCGAAATGCCAGGAGAACACCAATACCAATTCCAGTTCTCTTTAGGTGTAGACAACTACGCTCAATATGCAGTTATCCCTCACCAAAACTTCGTTTACTCAAAAGTATTCGTGAGTTCAACTTACGACATCGCTCCTAAGTTCTACGGAGGTGCTAACGGTTCGTTTGGCGAAGTGCGCAAAGCAGCAGTTCAATTGTTGAACCATAAGTTGATCGACTCAATCCCTGAGATGAAAGCCGTTTATCTTCTTATCTTCAACACAGCTGCACTTGAGAACGCAGACATCTATGGTCCATTCGCTTATCAAGACGTAAAGACCAACAAACAAAGTGCTCCTTATAACTATGATAACCTCGAAACCATCTACAAGTCAATCGTTGCCAACATCGATACAGCTGTAGCATGTTTCAACTATTTCCCAAATAAGAGAGCAGACTATAAAGATAAGTTGACTTCTTTACTAAAAGAAAACATCTTGATCACTAATGACGAGGCAAACAATGCAACCGATTTCGAAACATGGAAGCGTTTTGCTAACTCATTAAAGTTGCGTATGGCGATGCACATTGTAAAGGTTAATCCAACTCTTGCAAGACAATGGGCAGAAGAAGCAGTAGCAAGTGGAGTGATTGAAGACACAAAGCACGAAGTAGCTTTACGTCCAAACCTAATCGGTTTCACCAATCCTCTAATCAATATCACTAAGTGGGGCGACACACGTATCACCGCTTCGTTGGTAACATTGTTAGAAAGCTTGAAGCATCCTTACTTAGATGACAACTTTGCGCTATTCACAAAGAACGATAACCTTATCGTAAACAACAACACCAACGCAAAACTTGAAGCAAATACAAAGGTAGTTGGTATTCGTTCAGGTACTCACACAGGTGATGGACAAGGTTATGATGGTAACCAATACATCGCATTCTCAGGAGTTAACCCAGAGAAATTCCACGGAGTGCCCTTGTATGTTATGAAGCTTTCAGAAGTTTGTTTCTTAAGAGCAGAAGGCGCAGTACGTGGTTGGAACATGGGAGGTTCAGCAGAAGACTTCTACAATAAGGGTATTCTTGCAGCGAACTGCCTTGATCGTGAAGACAATAGTGTGAACTATGCAGGCATGATGGCGACCTATATGGCACAAACAAACGCTACACCAGTGACCTATGTTGACCCAACAGGCGATACAGAAAACATCGAAAGCCCAACAAAGATCGGTGTTAAATGGAACGATGCAGACTCAGAAGAAACAAAGCTTGAGAAGATTATTACACAAAAATACATCGCAGCTTATCCAATGAGTTTCGAGGCTTGGGTAGACTTAAGACGTACAGGTTATCCTAAATTGTTCGAGGTTCTCAATGCTGATGAATCAGACGGAAGCTTGAATCAAGGCGACATCATTCGTCGTTTACCATTCCCAGGACGTACAGATCCAGCTACACAGGCAGACATTCAAGCTACAGGTTTGAAGGCATTGAATGGCCCAGACGTTGTAGGTACACGTCTATGGTGGGATGTTAACGCACCAAACTTCTAATATATAATAGGTGGGGACACTTCATTTGGCAAGTGCCCCCACTATTTTATTAAACAAGAAATTATTTTTTTACTATTTAATAAACTTAAAACAACTCTTGTATGAATAAAAAATCTACAATGAAGATGTTGATGCTTGCAGGACTTCTTTGCGGTGCTCCAAGCACAATGAGTGCTCAAGCAACAAACAGTAGCACATCAACTACAATCTACGACTTTGCTGGTTTCGGTGATCAAACTTTGTTAGAACTATTTGCAAAGATTGATAAAGAAGGCAGAAAATTCCCTACTAAGCAAGAACTTATCGACGCAGGAATCTATGAAGAAATAGAGTTCGTGCGCTCACACGTTCGCAAACGTCAAATTCTTGACCGTGAAGATCGTCTTGTAAGAAATACTTACAAAGAAAGAGATCTATTTATGAACATCCCATCAGGTGCAGGTTCAACAATCGGTGGTTATCCTTCTAAAGACTTTGCAAGCGATAACTATTCTATGTGGAACTACACAAACCTCTTCGGTTCATGGAACCATGGCTTGTTCCAAGCACCAGGTTCATGGGCAGACGCAGCTCACAAGAATGGTACCGACATTCTTAGTGGTATGAAATTCTTCGACACAACAGGTGGAAGAGGTGGCCATGCAACAGGTTGGGTGAACTTTATTAAGACAAAGAACGATGATGGTACATTTAAATACACTCGTCCACTTATCCATCTTTTGCAATTCTTAGGAATGGATGGTATCAACTATAACTTCGAAGCTGATGGTTATAGCGATAGCGAGGTAATTAAATTCCACCAATCATTATATAAATATGCTAATCAAGTAAACTTTGATAATTTCCATATTGCAATTTATACATTCTATTCAACCTTAACAAGCTACAACACAAAGTATTTGTTTGGTGAGAATAATGAAAAGACAAGCGACTTGATGTTGAACTATGCTTCAAGCGACTTCTCTTACAATATGGGTCCATCAGTTCAACAAGCTAAGCGTGCTATGGGTACAGCTAAGGGCTTGTATGCAGGTGTTTGGATTGTAACAATGAACAGAAGCTGGACTCGTCTTAGCGCAGAAGATTCTAAAGAATGTGGTGTTTGCCTTTGGGGAGAGCACGATCAAAGCCGTTTCTGGTCATATAACACAGGTGGAAATGCACAAGAACGCATGAGCAACTACCAAATGTTGTTAGAAAGAGGCTTCTCAGGTGGATATAGAAACCCAGCTGATCGCCCTGAAATTAGAAACGCAGGACACAACTGGGAATGGTCAGGTTCAGTTGCTCCATTGTCAACTTTCCCTGGTTTAGCTTCATGGATTCCTGAGCGTTCAGCTATTTCTGGTAAGCTTCCATTTAGCACTCACTTCAATACAGGTGCTGGAGAGGTTTACACATACAAAGGAAAGAAAACAGCAGGTTCATGGTATAACATGTCTAACCAAGACATCGTGCCAACTTATCGTTGGTTGGTTTACGACGGAAATACAACAAACGTAAGTGATAAAGTACAACCTGAGTTTACTTATGAAGATTCTTACACAGGTGGTTCTTGCTTAAAACTAACAGGTAAAGGAACAGCTTCAGCTACAGATATCGTTCTTTACAAAACCAATCTTACAGGTACAAGCGGTGCAATCAAAGCACAAGTGGCTATCAAAACAGGTAAAGACACACCAGCAGACTCTAAACTTGCGCTCATCGTTCGCCTAAAGAACAGTGGAGAATGGAAAGAATTTGCAGTAAATGGTACAGCAGATAGCAAGTGGGTAGAGCACACAGTTGCACTAACAGGCTTAACTTCATCAGATGTTATCGATCGTATCGGTCTTCGTGTGAAGAATACTGACGCTCAATATAAGCTTCTTGTTGGTAAATTGGCTATCGTAGACGACTTCACAGCTACTCCACAAGATGTGAAAGATCTTAATATTGAAGTGAAAGAAGAAAACAAATCTTCTCTTTCTGTGAAAGCAACTTGGGCTTTAAATTCAGCTACTGAAGAAACAGTTGTTTACAACGACGATGCTAATGTAGACCACTTTGAAGTGCTTTATAAGAATGGTGAGAACGGAACTGTAAGCGAAATCGGTCGTACATCACAATGGGCTACATACATTGGCGATATCGAAATGGCAGAATCAGATAAACCATTCATCGGTGTTCGTTCAGTTTCTAAAGACTTAAAGACCTACTCTCCAGTGGTATGGAAAGAAGTTCCACGTGCTAATCAAGCAGATCTTCCTGCAAGTAAGAACAATCCTTACGGAGAACCTGAATTGGATATGTCTGCTAATGGTGCTAAGATTGCACAAGATGTACGTTACATCGAAGTGTTTAAAACAACAGGTGGAGAACAAAATATTGATTATAGAGCAGCTGGTCCTACACGTGGAACCAACTATGTTGACGCAACAAACCAAGTGTTAAAAGCTGCTCAAGGACAAGAAATAACTCTACAATTCAAGGGTTATGAAGCTAAAGACGATGTTGATGGCAACCATGACGACCTTCGTTATTGTATGGGTAAGGGTTGGATCGACCTAAATGGTGACTACACATTCAATCCAGTTGAAATCTCAAAAGACCCTGCAAATGGTGAGCAATTGTTCTTCTTAGGTCAAATTCGCAAAGGAACTGAGGCTCAAGTGAAGTCACTTCAAACTTATAAGTTCACTATTCCTGCAGACGCTAAGAAAGGTAAAACTCGTATGAGAATTGTGTTCTCAGATGCTTGGTTCGCTGGTTCTCTTCTTCCAACAGGTAAGTTTAACAAGGGATTTGCTATCGACTTCGGTGTAGAAATCACTGGTAACAATCCTGAAAGACCAACTCCTAAGTCTACACGTGACGAAGGTAAGGCAGACCAACCAGAAGGACTTTCTGCAAGCACATCAATCACTTCATTCGCTGGTGAGGCTTCAGCACTTGTTCAAACAAGCAAAGACTTGAAGTTCTCTAACGTAGAAAAAGCTTGGATCTTTGGTGTAGATGGTTCTTTAGTTAAAGTTTTAGACAATCCTCAACAATACGAAATAAAATCTCTACCAAAGGGAATCTACCTTGTGAAGATGTTGAACAACAACGTTATTCGTACTCAAAAAGTGGTAATCAAGTAAAACTTTTGTAATTGAACTGGCGAAACAAACTACAAAGTAATTTATAACACTTCGCCAAATTCACTAAAAATTAATAGAAGATAAACAACATGTTCTATTAAATTTTAACAAGAGAAGGGTGCGCCACATCGTTGGTGCATCCTTTTTTCTTACTAACAAAAACATAAACCTTTAGATAAAACAAAATGAAAAAACCAGTATTCAATTGCAAGACCTTGTTGCTTGCACTTAGCTTGTGTGCTGCTGCCCCTTCTTTGGCGCAGACCTCGCTCGAATCAACATCAACTACTATTTACGACTTCTCTAAGTTTAACGATTTAGAACTACTTAAATTCTTTGCCGAGCTCGACGCTCAAGGCCGTAAATATCCCACTATCGACGAATTAAAAGCTAAAGGACTCTACGACGAAATAGAGTTCGTTCGCTCGCATGTGGCTAAAAGAAACACCATTAACAACGATGATCGCCTCGTAAGTGGTACCTATGCAGAACGTGAATTGTTTCTCAACCTGCCTTCGGGAGCGGGTAAATTGATTGGCGGTTATCCATCGAAAGACTTTGTTAACGACAACTTCTCGATGTGGAACTACACCACTCTTTTCGGCTCTTGGAACCACACTTTATTTCAAGCACCAGGCTCTTGGGTAGATGCTGCGCACCAAAACGGAACCGACATCATGAGCGGTATGAAGTTTTTCGACACCACAGGCAATCGTGGTCAGGGTGCAAGACAATGGATGGAGTTCATTGCAGAGCGCAATGCTAATGACGAATTTAAATATGCTCGTCCCCTTATTAACTTGTTAAGATTCCTCGGAATGGACGGAATTAACTATAACTGGGAAACCTCAGGTTTCGATAGTCGAAATGTAATGGCCTTCCACAAACGTCTTTACGAGATAGCTAAAGAAGAAAATTTCAATAACTTTCATATCGTGATTTACACGATGAGCAATATTCTTTCCAGCTTTTATACAGATGCACTCTTTGGTCATAATGGAAAAAGAACAGCCGAAGTGATGTTGAATTACGACGGAAATGGCTTTGCAAAAGATATGAATGCGAGCTACAGAAACGCAAAGAACGCATTGCAAACCACTAAAGGCTTGTATATGGGTGGTTGGATTGTAGGCATGGATAAGAACTGGACAGACCTTGATAAAGACAATTTCCACCACGAAAGTGGTATTGCTTTATGGGGCGAACACGATCAAAGTAGATTTTGGTCGTACAACAAAGGCAATAGCCCACAACAGCTTATGACCAACTATCAAATGCTTTTAGAGCGTGCTTTCTCTGGTGGTCATCGCAATCCAGCTAACCGTCCTAATGTGGTGAACGTAGGAAACAGTCTTGAAGCGCAAGGAAGCAACCCTGCACTCTATAACTTTGCGGGTATGTCTACATGGATTCCTGAGCAGTCTACCATACAAGGTAAATTGCCTTTCTCTACCTTCTTCAACATCGGAAATGGCGAACGCTATGTTTATAAAGGCAAGAAAACAGCAGGATCGTGGTATAACATGTCGAATCAAGACCTCGTTCCAACCTATCGTTGGCTCGTTTATCGCTCAGAAACAACCAACGTAAGCAACGCCATCGATGCACAATTCACCAACACCGACGCTTATATGGGCGGTTCGTGCTTGCAGGTTAAGGGTAAAGCAACAGACGGAAATGCCGACCTTATTTTATATAAAACCTTGCTCGAGGGCAATGGTGGCAACATCGTTGCTAAGCTTGCGGTGAAGAACGGCAAAGATGCAATGAACACATCTCAGCTTTATCTCATCGTACGCCTTAAGAATTCGCAACAATGGAAAGAATATCTTGTTAGCAATCCAGCGGGCGCAAACTGGGAAGAAAAAGAGATTGCGTTGAACGATTTAACTTCTTCTGATGTGATAGACCGCATTGGCTTGCGTGTGAAAAACACCAATTCGGACTTTAACATGCTTGTGGGTAAACTCGAATTGAGCGATAACTTCACTGCGAAACCCTCTGCTCCAAAAGATTTAACCATTCAGGTGAAGGAAGAAAAGAAAACTTCTTTATCGGTAAAAGCTACATGGAACGTGGAATGTGGTGCTGGTAACGAGCTTCAACACAACGACAAAGAGAATATTCATCACTTCGAAATTCTGTATAAGAACGGCGAAGAGGGTGCTGTAACCGAGATTGCTCGCACCAAACAATGGGCAACTTATGTGGGCGATATTCAAGTGGGTGAGCAAGACAATCAGCCTTATATTGGTGTTCGCTCTGCTTCTACCGACCTTAAAACCTATTCACCAGTGGTGTGGAAGCCTATACAACGTGGCGATTATAACACTTTACCTGCTGCCAACACCAACATCTATGGAACTCCTGAGCTCGATGTTAGCGCAGCTGGTGCAGCCACTGCACGCCAATTAAGATATTTGGATAACTTCCATACAACAGGCGCAATTGAGAATATTCAATATAACGACAATGGCAATCGCCCTGTAACCAACTATGTAGACATGTCGTCTAAGGTGATTAAGGTGCGCCAAGGACAAACATTCACCATTCACTTTAAAGGACACCAAGCAAGTGATGACGTTGAAGGAAGTCACGACGACCTTCGTTATTGCATTGGACGTGGTTGGATTGACCTTGATGGTGACGGAGTGTTTAACCCTGATTTCTTAGACTTGAACCCTACCCATGGCGAGTGTTTGTTCACTCTTGGTAGCAAACGTATGGGTACAATGACTAATGTTCAGGCTCTTCAACAATTCGAAATAAAAGTTCCTAACGATGCAAAAGTGGGCATGAGCCGCATTCGTATCGTGTTCTCTGATGCGTGGTTCGAAGGTGCTTTGCAACCAACAGGTAAGTTTAACAAGGGCTTTGCTATCGACTTCGGAGTGGAAATTACGGGCGAAAACGCTTCAAGAAAAGCGGGTGCCGACACTTGGGACGAGGGAACAGCCAGCGAACCAGAAGGATTGAGCGCTCAAACGGGCATCAACGTGGTAGAAACAGCTAAGCCATCGGCTCAGCTCAACAACCAAACAATTGTGCTCAACAATGTTCAAAACCTTTGGATCTACACCCTCGACGGCGTTCTTGTGCGTCACATCACCCGTCCAACAAACGTCAGCACTAAATCGTTTGCAAAGGGTACCTACCTCATCAAAATTGAAAATAATGGCGTTATCGAAACTCAAAAAATGATTATTCGATAAGTCATCTCCCCCTTATACTCTTTCGCAGAAGGCAGTTGAAGAGCCTTCTGCACCTCTTTTAAAAGACTCTCTTAGGTGAACAAAACACCTCTGAGGGTCTCTTTGTTATGTGCTATACACTTTACTACACACATCTTTCTTGCAACGCCTTTGCCTTTGTTCTACCTTTGCATTGCAATTGAAAACAAAAGGGTTGCTGTTGGTGAGCAAAGTCGCTGCTTTTGATGGGTAAGATGTCGACTATTACACTTCATTCTCAATGCTTTTTCGCCAGCTTTTTAATTCAGTAATAACAATCAAAAAACAAGAAAGGAAACAAATTATGTCAGTAGTTTATCGTTTAACACAAGACAACAGAAAACAAAGTAAAACAAAAGGCAAGTGGTATGCTCGTTCGCTTCACACTGGCGTGATCGACATCGATGGTCTTGCAAGCATCATGCAGGCTAACTGTACTCTTAAAAAGAGTGATATCCTTGCGGTGATTGCCGAGTTGGTAGACGTGATGAGAGCGCAGTTGCAAAACTCTCAAAAGGTGATCTTGGGCGGTCTTGGAAGCTTTAAAGTGGGACTTAAAACGAAGCCTGCCGACACTTCGCTCGACTTTAACCCTCAAAAGAACATCGTGGGCGCAAGGGTGCTCTTCCACCCAACAACCTATACCACCGCTAACCGCAAACGAACCAGTTTCTTACTGCAAGGTATGACGGTGAAGGAGGCTACCAAATACGATGTGAAGAAGCCTAAAAAGACCCGTAAGGCTGCCTCTGGCGACACTTCACACGCACAATAAAATGGAGAGATTGTAGTTTTTGTTTAACCCTAAACCTTTGTTTATGAATAGTCTAATAATTGTAGTGAGAACACTGTTACACGACTGCTGGATGCTACTGCGCCGCTTCGTTGGCTTCACAATGATCTATTTGTTCGGCGTTGTCTATTCGCTCATCCTCTTTTTTACGGTCAACGGAAAGGTTGACGCTGCATAAGAGGCAAGGAAATGCACCACTGCTCTCGTTGGAATGCACCACTGCTCTCTTTTGAATGTAAACGACTCTCTTTTGAATGTAGCGCAAACGGCTGTAGGGTGATGCGCAATAAGGCACTGAACGCTACATTGGAATAACGGAGTACACCACTCATCAACGGCACTGAGATAAGTCTCGGTGCCTTTTTGTTGCCCTATGACGAGAGAAAGGAAGGATGGGGAGGGGGAAGGGGCGTATTTTGTGTTATAGTAGGGCTTAGAAAAAGCGTTATATCTACATTGTTTTTATGATATTGTGGCTCATTCTAATGAATAAAAAGAATAACAACTTTGTTTATAAAGGCAATACTTTACAATGCAAAAGCAATTATTTTTATAAAAATATCATTGTAGGTTGGTTAGGTTATCTTTGTAACAAGGTAAATTTGAATAGTTATATGGTTACACCAAGTTCTCTTAGAGCCTTATTTAAATCGCAACATTGCACGTTTAATGCTTGGCAGGCATCGGGAATCATTACTCGTTTGGTTGACATGGGATTTGATTTTTCATAAGTTACGAGTGTCATATCTTTTGCCGATGCAGTAGCAATGATATATGCATCTGCAACATCTGCGAAAGTTCGAAGTGCTGTTTCTTTGAATTTTTTACTGTTAGTAGCCCAATTTTGTGTTGCAATATATTTCTGCATGATATCTTGGTCGAGCTTAATATAGAAATCATCAGAAGAATTATTCTTCATCCATATGGTTAGTTCGTCCTTTCCTTTCTCTATTTCTTCTTTCACTTTTATACTGGAATAGATTTTACGGTCACGGATAAGTTCTGCAATGCGTTGCCAAAAAGTGGGCCACACGTCTGAAGGTAATAGATTTTTAGATGCAATAAAAATGTTAGTATCGAACAAATATTTCATGTATCCTACTTTTATATATTATCATTCATAAATTTTGTGTAGGTGTTTCCATATAATCCAGTTAAGCGATAAGCATCGGTATATGATAGTTGTCGATTGTTAACCGCATTCCTTACATGGATAGCAAAGAGCCTTCCAACTCGCTTTGCACTAGTTCTATAAAAATCACCTCCACTTTTTTTGTCCTTTTGATGTGTCGGACGGTTTGAATATTCTTTCCAAAAATTTTGATAATCCCGACTACTTAACAAACCTGTGTCGTGTGCTCTACGTGCAACGACAAGCTCGCTCACACAGAATTTTCTTGCTATATACTTTATATTTCCATTCCAAATCTTTTTAAGTTCTTCAAATGGAACAAGAAATTCTGCTGCTACTTGGTCACAATAGTTTTCGTGTATGTCATTGGTAAAACTTTCGTCTGTAGCAATATGTCCAGCACTAATTCCCAACATGAGGTGGGTTACTTCGTGTATCAACGTAAATAATTGGGCAGTTGATGCATCTCTACTATTAATAAAGATGTAGGGTGCTATTGGATTAACAAGTGCAAAGCCTCGACATTCGCTAATTGTTAATGGTCTATGGGGGTTATTACCAACAACACCATTATAAGCTACAAATACTCCAGCATACTCTAACATCTCAGTTAGTTTTTTTACTGCTGCTTCTGGTGTCTTAAAAGAAAAAGCCCACTGTGGTTCTAACTGTAAAACATTGCGTAACTTGTTTACAGTTTCTGCAATAGGAGTTTTTAAGTTGACAGAATGAACTAATTTACAGGTGTCAATTTCATTATCTACAAGGTAGTCTTCAAGCCAATCTTGTCTTTGTTGTATTGCGCTAACAGTGTCGTATACATTCAAATCAAAATGATCGTACTTCCCAGCTTTTCCACGAAAAACAGGAAAAGGGACGTTTTCTTCTGGCAAATGTTCTAAAAACAAGAAACCAAATGGCACGTGTACTGTTTTTGCAAAGGCTTCAAGCTGTTTAATGGTAGGCTCTTTTGTACCATCAATCCAATCGGGCAATGAAACCTTTGGATGACTTTTAATGTAGTCTTCCAAAGTTAAACCTGCTCTTTGGA
>ERZ773214.1045-NODE-1045-length-16832-cov-4.819932_pt1 | contig 16832 bp, 13 predicted proteins | sample MGYA00511238_ERZ773214 | MGnify/ENA primary metagenome ERZ773214 (study PRJEB29015, sample SAMEA2738157) | human oral metagenome | biome: human oral; feature: human-associated habitat; material: saliva | place: China | collected 2259 ... | reverse complement strand
ACCATTCCAATAAGAGTTCACGCGATTTGAAGATTTCATATTGGTCAAACAATTCTGGAGAAATCTGTTGAATCGCTGCATCCAAAGGTTCTTGGGCAAAAGCAGTCACACATTTATTATACGTCATCTGACTAGATAGATCCTCAAAAGCGACTGGCACGAAAGTCAGGGCTGGGTTGAACTTAGCATAGAGACTTTCGTGGTCCGATTGGATTTGATAGACTGTTCCTTCTGAAATGGCATCTAACGGAAGTCCGAGTTTTTCAGTTTCCTCGTACAATCGTGCCACATCGTCGATTGAAAAAACTGTTTTATCGAGAATCTCTCCTGTGTTTTTCTGCACCAGACCACCATTAAAGGTGATGGTGTACTCGTCCTCCTGACCGTCAGTCCCTAGCTCATGGAGAAAGAAATCCATAGCCTTCAAAGGACGTCCCGTTGTCAGTACGACCTTGATGCCACGGTCACGCGCAGCCTTGAGGACCGCCTTGGTACGATCTGTCAGCTTTTTATCCGTTGTCAGCAAGGTACCATCCAAGTCCAATGCAATCAATTTAATATCTGCCATTATAAGCCCTCCATATAAGCCATCACTGACTGGTCCTTATGGTGGCCAATCACTGCTTCTGCCAATTCTAAAATCTCTGGTCGCGCGTTTTCAGGAGCGATGGGGTGACCGACAACCTGCATCATGTGAAGGTCATTGAGATTATCGCCAAAAGCCATGACCTGATCCATGCTAAGCCCCAGTTTTTTGGCTAGCTCAACAATAGCCACACCCTTATCAACGTAGTCCAAGACAATATCAATGGATTCAAAACCAGTTGTCATGGCTTTCACACCAGGAACGTTTTCATTGACCCAGGCCTCACCAGCTTCTATCGTATCTTCTGTAAAGTTAGTGGTGAATTTAAAAATCTCATCCGTGATATCTTCCAAACTCGCTACTTTTTGAATATTTTCATTGTAGTGACGGCTAAACATGAGATAGGTCTCATCTACAGTATCCAAAACATAACAAGCTTTTTTCCCAGTCAGGAGCATTTTCCTTTCATCAAAATAGGGCGATTTCTTTAAAGCTTCAAAAGTGCTCAAGTAAAAATCCCGAGACATAGTAGCCTCGTACATATCCTCACCATGAAACTCAACATAGCTCCCATTTTCAGCTATAAAAATCACTTCATCACGTACATCCGAAAATAGCTTTTTAAGGGACAAGATACCGCGCCCCGAGGCTACAGCAAAATAAATCCCCTTTCCCTTGTAGGAAACAAGTAAGTTTTTGAGGCGTTCCATATCAAACCGCCCCTCTCCGTCCAGAAAGGTTCCATCCATATCGGTTGCTACAAGTTTAATCATAAAATCCTTCATACTCCAATTGATAAATCTACCTTCTATTATACCATAGATAAGCTAAAAAAGGACTAGTACAGAAGGATTGATTACTTGTATTACAGTGCTTTTTTGGTAAATGAAATAGAAAATAATGTTTTTAATTTAACCCAATAGACCAATAAATATTCGCGACACTATCATGAAGTAACAAAAAACTGATCAGCCATCTAACTTAAGCTCTATACTATCTGTGGTTGAAACACGGAAAAACTCTCCTACTATGTACTGACCCCAAAAAGTTAGATTTTTTCTGTCTAACTTTTGGGGTGCAGGTCACTAAGAGAGTTTTTCTTGATAATTCTTACAAAACAAAAGGCGAACAAATTCTCATGCTTCCCAGCAGACATGAATTTGCTCGCTTTTTTGGTGCCTTGGAGACAGACAAAGACACACAGTCAATTCCTTATAGGTAAGGTATAACGAAAAACCAACAAAAGTAACGCCGGTAATTACCGACGGAAAGTCTCAATTCCTTATAGGTAAGGTATAACAAAGGAGAAACTTTATATGGCAAAAGATTTCAGTTACGAAGTAACGTCTCAATTCCTCATAGGTAAGGTAGAACGAACCATGTAGTGTTGATGAACGCCACTCCTTTTGAAAAGTCGATTGAGTCTCAATTCCTTATAGGTAAGGTATAACGAAAGGTGACTCAATTGTCATTGATTACACTCGTCTTTTCGATGGCAAACAGTCTCAATTCCTTATAGGTAAGGTATAACGGATATCATATTTCAACATTGCTTATTGGATTATTGTATCAAGCGTCTCAATTCCTTATAGGTAAGGTATAACCAGTTGCTCTTAAAGAGAAGGCGATGACTTTTGGGATTGTTGACACGTCTCAATTCCTTATAGGTAAGGTATAACAGTATGTAAAAAAAGGATGGTGTTTTTTATGAAAACACACGTAACGTCTCAATTCCTTATAGGTAAGGTATAACAAGATAATGCAAAATCACTTAGAACTTAAATTTCTCAGCGTAGATGGTCTCAATTCCTTATAGGTAAGGTAGAACATTGATGTAGCTGATTTCGAAGGACTTCTTGAAGAAGCTCCTCAAAAGTCTCAATTCCTTATAGGTAAGGTATAACGTACTTGGTATTTATATAATAGAATCAATCAAACGTCTCAATTCCTTATAGGTAAGGTATAACAACAGTATTTTCGCTGTTTCTAGATTGATTGTATCAAAAAATAGGGCTTTGTTCAAGATTTCGAAACCTTAGCCACGCGCTTGCGATGAACATCGTATGTCCAGATAATATACATTTATTTTCGCTTTTTGAAATAGATGAAAGCAATTGTCAAAAGAGGAATAAGCAAAGTAAGCCAAGATGAATACGTCAGGCTCAGATTGCAAATCGTCAGACAGTGTTCCTGAAGTTCTTTGATATTCGGAATGATTGCTAATGCAATACTTAAAACGGTTAGTACTAATACTCTGTCATTCAATTTATTACTTGCTTCCGTCTGGCTGATATCATGCAGTTCACTGATTTGGCTATCTAGGAGATTGATATGCTTCTCGATATAGAGAGAGGTTTGCAGCAATTCGTAGATTTCAATCGCCTGCTCCTGCGGGCAAAGTTCCGGAAGCAGAAATTGATTTTTAAAGGTCGTGTAAGCCTTCTGCAACTTCAGTTTATCAGAAACTCTAGCATTGACCCTATCCCCCGCATCCTTGGAATACTTCAGAATACCAATCCTCTGGCTGAGCGTAATCAAAGTCAAGTCCAGATATTCCGACAAAAAGTAGCCTTTGAGGAAAAACTCTGGAAAATCAGAACTACTCATAAAAATCATCGAGTGCTGACTGGCCATATAAAGACTTCCCTCAGCTGACCACCTCGTATAGAGAAGCTTTTCCAGCTCTGTCTTTAGCATATCTCGACTCAGACACGTTGAATCTCCCTTATCAACGTATAAAATACTAAAAAGAAGCTTCATCTCCTCTAAACTCTGCTCCGAATCATCAAAATTCGCCCAATTCGCTGTTTTATAAATCAACTCTTCTACTTCAGGAACCATCATGTAGCTCACCACATACATGCGGTCATCAATGATGATTTCCAGATGAGGCTTAGACTCAAACTGCGAAATATCCTCTGGAAATATTGCTTCCTCAGGCAAACCAAAGAAATCCTGCAAAATTTCTTTCGGAGCCAACATGATTCCGTAGGAAGAAATCAAGCCAGATGGCTGTGGAGCCTCATTGATTTTTTCACTCTTAATCAGCTCAATATTATTAGGTGAGACTGAATAACTCCGAAGAGCAGGCAAAAAAGGAGCATAGAGATGACGACCATACTGGTTGATATTTTTAATATCTTCCAATTCATCATAGTAACGATTTTCCATTGAAAAAATCAGGAAACCTGCTTTTAAATTTGGAAAATAACGAAGCATGATATAGTCAAGTGTCAGGTCATAACACTCAAGTTTGTCGATTTGATTATAATAAGAAATCCGATACACATCACCTTTTTCTAAGCCAGTATAAGCATAGTTTGTGACCAGCTCAGGATTGCGGAAAATCAGCTCCTCTGCTTCTTTATTGAAATACCGGCGATAAGCGTACTTTAACCGCTCACTTTTTTCAGCATCATCTAAGTTTAGATAGGGGAGTTCATTGGTATCTTGGCTGAGTTTCTTCCAATTGGAAGACTTCGGAAAAGACTCCAGCCCCTTGGCCGCAAAGGGCAAAACAAAGATATGGTGACTATATACAGATTGACTCTCAGACATAAACAACCTCCGAGTAAGATATCTCCTCATGAAAACACTTCCAATATACCACAAAAAACTTGCTCTCGCAAGTTTTTTTCAGTTGAAGCAACCAATTCCTTATAGATAAGGGAGAATCCTTATGATGTAGTGCTTAAAGACGGTAAAGTGGTCAAGGCAGGAGGAAAGATGTCTCAATTCCTTATAGGTAAGGTATAACGATCATGAAAAAGCTAATGAATATTTCGAGAGATCGAAATATAAAGTCTCAATTCCTTATAGGTAAGGTATAACAAGAAGAAATATTAATGAAAACTCTTAAGTCTATCAACGTCTCAATTCCTTATAGGTAAGGTATAACTAAATGGAAAAAATCTACATACGTAATAGTCTATATCCTCAAAAGTGTCTCAATTCCTTATAGGTAAGGTAGAACGATAAAGGGAAAGATGGGATTTCAAAAGAAGAACAAAAAGCACCCGGTCTCAATTCCTTATAGGTAAGGTATAACAGATCAACAAAGTAAATTCGAGAAATTAATTGCAGTATTTAGTAATTTAGTCTCAATTCCTTATAGGTAAGGTATAACGGTGAACGAAATGAAAAAAGTACATTTGCACAGGTTCGGTAAAACGTCTCAATTCCTTATAGGTAAGGTATAACAGATTTAGACACTGCTGTAATGGAAGTTTCAGATTTAACTGAAGAACAGTATGGTCTCAATTCCTTATAGGTAAGGTATAACTGACCAAATCAACATTCAAAGAGAGTCATCCACACCTCATGGAAGTCTCAATTCCTTATAGGTAAGGTAGAACGAAAATAAAAAAAAATTGGAGGAAATTATCCTTATGAAAAAAGCATTCAGGTCTCAATTCCTTATAGGTAAGGTAGAACTTGACAGTCTGAATATTTCCAAAGGATATTTTGTCGATTTAAAGACAATGTCTCAATTCCTTATAGGTAAGGTAGAACGATGGCGACGTCTTTCGCGTCCGTTGGGGAGGCTACAATTAGTCTCAATTCCTTATAGGTAAGGTATAACGCGACACTATCACAGCAAAAGTCAAAGAAACTTTACTAGCCGCTGCGTCTCAATTCCTTATAGGTAAGGTATAACAACAGTATTTTCGCCGTTTCTAGATTGATTGTATCAAAAAATAGGGCTTTTTTCAAGATTTCGATGAAAAAAGTCGGTCGATCTTTTTGTACCCATCGCTCTCGCCAACTAAGATTGAACTCCTATCCCTGTACGATAGCTGACTTCACTTGTTTCTAAACTCTTTGTAAATGCTGTCTTATATTCAGACTCCTTAATATGAACAAGCTCCTCTATACCTTTTCGAGCTATCTGAGTTGCGCGAGTCCCTCAGATACGATTTGTAAATCCCCTTGTCGATTGAGCTCTGCTACTCTAACTGTCCGAAACCAACATTCGTTTTGGCGCCAATGCCTACATCAGTCAAGATGCTTTTAAATAACTCTATTTTTTGTTTAACCGTAACCTTAACTCCGTCTGAAAGCTGACAATCTTTCAGATAAAAGCCAAACTCAAAAGAGATCCCAGGCTTAACTTTCAGACAGTTGATTGGAATAGGATTCTTGATTATATCACTATGAGGTGTAATGAATTCCAACGCTAAACACTGTTGCTTCGTTTTATTTTTAGAAGTTGGATAAGCATCTAAAAAGACATCATTGTCTTCAAAAATATTATCTTTCAAGCCATAGATTTCTTCATCAGAGAGTTCTGGTTCGAGAAGTGACTTAATATATTCCATCTTTTGCTGATTAATATCATCTTTGGTATCTTCTTTCCTAGGAAAGACGCTTTTCAGTACCCCTTTGACAGAGGAGCCAGGTATATAAGGCAGTCCAGTCACATAATCAAAAGAAAAGCCAGAATAAATAGAACCCTTTGATTTCAAATCATGGGGATTGCCAGTTCCTATCATGAGACCAGGATAAATAGTTTGCAAAGAAAAGGTTTGGAAACTTGCTACACCTTTTGAAGCATGTTTCAAATGCTCCAGAGGTGATAGAGACATGTCAAATTTAAAATCCTGCAAAGCCTTATTTCTCTCACGAAATTGATCTTCACTAGATTTTAATCCCCCCAGTTCATAAACTAGACCCGATTGTTCTCTCCGCTCTTCTAAGCCTTCAAAATATTCATGATAGTAGATATAAGACATGTTTTTTGAACTAAACATCATCCTTAGCCTCCATTTTCCTCGTCTTCCTTGACTTTTTTATCCTTTGACTCAATTTCAAACAAGTTTAACCCTAGTTTGATCGCAATGGCTGCATGCAATACATCCTCTTTAATAGCGAAACTCTCATTATCATTTTTGAACGCTGTCACATACTCAAACAAGGTGTCTACCGTAATGGCTGTGTTTTCTTTCTTCAATACTTCCAAAATCATAACAGGTAGCTTGGTACGATCTTCTTTGGCATTTTTTGATGCAGCCGAATAGTAGGCAACTGCTGCAGGGAGACTTCCCATAGTAACCGCCGCTCCAAAAGAAGCGATATATCCTCGAAACTCATTTGGAATCGGCTCCGAAAGCTCTTTTTTAATCACCTCAACAGCAATAGGAAGCAACCGATTAATTCTGTTCTTATCCATTGTTTGCTCCTTCTTCATTTCCTGAAATTACTTTAATAACCTTGCAAAGTCCATAACCTACGGAAGCATTTGCACCAAACTGGATGATTTCCTCTCTCACCGAATCTGTAAAAATCTCTAAAAGGTTTTCTGACTCACTGGTTGAAGCTACCACTGCAAAATAGAAAATCGACTTGTGGGGCACAACTTCCTCATACCACAAATTAGTTTGTTCTCCGACACTATTCCGAGCAATTACTGGTAAACCATATTTTTCGTAGCAAGAATTATCTACGTCCAGAGTTATCTCCTCATCTCCGCCCTTTATATCTTCTATTGAAACATCTTCTAATTGAAAATTTGCAATCATTTGGTTAAAATCTTCACAGGTTGTTTTCGGAGCGTGTATTGAATACGGCTTGTCCTCACCACTTATCGAGCGACTTGGCAGGGCTAGTAGATTCGCGCTAAGAAATTTTAATGCTCCTGAAGTAGTAACCTTACTACTTTCCGAACCGAATATTTCATCAATGTTCGACAAGTCGTTTTCTTCAAAGAAGGCTCTCAGAGCACCTTTAACGCCTGAGGAGTTAATCGTCGGAAATCCCGTCACAACATCTCGCTCCACTTCGTTATCAATGATGTTAAAATTAACGTCTCCATTTCCTACATGCAAATTTGTTAAACATTCAATGACAAAAATTTTTGCTTTCATTTTTTACTCCTTACTTCCTGTAATCTTATAAATAGTATTATAGCCTGCTGGTTCTAAACCAGTTTTTACCGAAATAGCATTATCACCATAAAAGACGCTCCCTGCCTTATAAAGAAGACTAGATCCTTGTAAATCAAGTCCTCTCAGACGATTTTTACTAAGGTCTGTATGAAGCTGGCGAACTAGTTTTTCCTCTAAGATCGCAAAGGCTGTCACATCATTTAAGAGGCACACATCTGAGAGGCAGTAATGCCAGGTTTGCCCTTTTGGAGTATGTTTCTGGAAATGCTTTGTGATTTCACTTTCTAAATTATCTTCCGATTCTTGAACAGAAACCTTGAAAAGAGAACCCTTCTGTCCCATTGAAACAAGTCCGTCCGTCAACTGAACACCCTTTTCCACCGTCACATAAACCGCAAATTCGTAATCTTTCTGCAGCTGATGTACCTCTCGCTTAAATAGACGATCAGCATCAAAATTTTGGGATAGTTTTTCCAATTCTTCTTGAAAGTGAGTTTTTTCCCCTTTGTTGTACTTTTCTAACCAATCTATAAAATCATTTATAAACTCGGTTAAACTAAGATTGCTGTTCCTATCTAAATTAGAAACTTCCTGTTTCATTTCTTCATTCACAAACGACTTACACAATTCTCGAAGATTTTGCTTCAGCTTTCCCAGATCATTCTGCGTAACACGCCTTACACCAGTCGCTACCTTAGTACTAAATATATCTTCGGCTGCTTCTAAATGACCTGTGTTAATATTGTAATAGCCATCCCCATGCCCTTCTTTAGGATTATATTCCTTAGATTTGGGCAGAGCGATTTCACCAAAACTAGTTGGCAGTGTAATTTCTTCCTCTAGTATTATTGGTGCAAACTGACTATTCCCTTCTCTGCCTTGCTTGTTATTAAACGGATTTGGTATGACAATTTCCTTACTATTTTTACGCAAAAAGATTGGAGAGATTTTTTCTAATTTTCCGAAACTTTGTACACCTCCATTTAGAGAAAAGCTCTTCTCTCCGATTAGAGCTTTGATTTTATCTCGCGTATTCTCATCATACTGAAAATCCTGCTTCAGCTGAATCCCATTACTGACTAAGATAAGATAGCGCATCATCCCAAAGACTGTGGACTGCTCAGGAACGCTATTAGTACGGATAAAATAGGGGGCATACTCATCCTTCGAATAGTTATTTCTCCCGACAAAGCTAAAGCGTCTGTCTGAACCAAAAGAATAGTCTCCCAGCGGTTTAAAAGTCACAAGATATTCTGTCATCACTTACCTCCCTGCCAAAACTTCACCAAAAATAAAATAGCCTGTAACTCTTTAGTATAGAATTCCCCTATACTTATGTTTCGTTTTGTACAAACCCCATCAACCTTTACTTTCGTATCTGGCTTATATTTATATTGATACTCTTTCAAATAGTTGTTATAGAAAAATTTAGCTATTTCGTCAAGATAACTATGATAAGACAACTGGTTTGGATTGTTAAAGTTATTCAAAAACCTCATTTTATATTCTTGAAAGCCAAATTCATTCTGTGCGGTCTTCTCAAATAACAACTTAAAAATAATTTCTGTATCCTGTAGATTATAGAGAACAGATTCCAGTGCTTGATCGTTCGTAGTTGCTCGATAGTTTATCAGATTATCAATCATCTCTAACTTATCGTTTTCTACCATCAATTGAACGGTTTTCCCGCTGTGTTTTACCAACTCTATCCCTAGACGATTACCTCCACTGATTTCACTACCATTCGGACGTTTACCGCAACTTTCTTTAGCCTTATAAAGTTGAACTCTAGCTCTTTCCAGCGCTTCATATAGAGGATATTTGACATACTGAACAGCAACACCAAAGGACAAGCTGACATTGATTTCATCATCTGGTAGATTTACTTTTTTCAAGGTTTTTTTGAACATTTCGTCCAATTCACTACATAAGGAGAAAAGAGAATGAACAGGAGCAATAAATAGTAAATCATCCCCACCAGCATAAATAGTCATCCCCCCATATTTTCCGACAAGCTCAGCCGCTTCACCAGCATAGTCTAAACAAGCCTTCGAAAAACTATTTATCCTATCAGACTGTTGGGAGATTTCTACATCTTTACATAAATCTCTCAAAAGAGTTCCGACCTTATCCCCATCCGAATTAACGACTGCATAGTATTCGCTTCTGGTCGGTGCTACCTCACCATCAGGGACTTCTTCAGAGGAGCTTTCCTCTTTCTTTCGAGATGAAGCTATATCTTCTATTGATTTCAATTCAGAAGCGTAGTCTGAGTAGCTTATAACCAACTGGCTATTTAGTTTGGTATCTGTAAATAGCTTACTTTCTTTAATATAGATATTCCGATTGCCTTTCTGGCCTGCAAAGAATGGAGCAAATAAGTTCATATCTGTTCTTCCCTTACCTGCTGCCATTAGCTCCAGCGCATCCAAAGCATCATTCAGTATTATAGCTATATTATTTCCATCTTTTTCACTTTTTCCTATAATTTTAGTTTTTTCATTAAGAATAACAAAATCAATTCTCAGATAATTGTTAATAAAACCCTCAATCTCCTCTGTATTAAACTCTCCAAAATTCTCAGCCATTTCCTTCTTCACTGCTGAAATTATATCCTGTAATTGTTCATTAGTTACCCCACTATCAACATCTAAAAACAAAATCCGATCATGGTAACGACCAATACCATCTTCTTGTGGGTTTTGATTACTATTAGAGTCATAAAACGGTGAAAAAATCTTGACATTTGGAATCTCAACAAGTTTTTCACAGAGTTTCTTTGTCACCGTTGAGAAAAAATAACTGCCAAACCACAAACCTGCCGGAGAGATCGCCTCTCCAATGGTTTTAAAAATCGGACCGATTGTAATACCTACGTATTTCATTTATTCATCTCCCCTGTTATCTAATATCATATGAAATTTGGACGGTATGTGCATAACCTTTGGGTTCCATTTTATTATAATATTGCACAGCAAAGTCTAAAAAATTCAGTAAATCAAACTTCTTTGGAGTCTGTAGGTATATCTCTTCCCTTTTTAATTTTTCATCCAGTTTTCTTATAAATCTCTCATATTCTATTTTTCTCATTTTATTATCTTTTATGGCACTCGTCCAGCTTCTCGGGATTTTTTTCGATACCTTATATTTAAATTTAAATTTCTTGTTTAAAATATATTTATACCATCCCTGTTTAGGAATAATATAAACAATATCGTTTATTATTTTAAAAGTTACTGGTGAAGGAAATCGTTCAATATTTTCTTCATTCTTATTCGATTCATGCATAATATCAATATTCACAGAAATATCTTTCTCTTCTTTTTTCGTATTTTTTCTAATATCTGTAAATGATAAGAAAGAAGATAGCCCCAGCAATGCTCGAACATATTTTTCGTTATGTGTCTGTTGATTAAGGTGGTAGGGCCTAGTTCCAAAAGGTTTTTCTATTATTTTATCCTTTAAGGCAGCTTTTTCATTCCCTATATCTATTTTAAATAAATTTTTTTCTTTATCATGCATATACATAAATAAAGCACTTCTGGCATATTTATCTTTGTAATTATAGCCACTCTTAATTATTTTATAGAACTGCTCAATATTCTCAAAAATCACTTTTATCCTCTTTGAGAACCCCAAATTATTAGCTTGTTTCCTAAAATCCATTTTATAAAGAGTCTTTAATCCAAACTCTTCCCTTAGAATTCTTTCAATTTTACTCTGTTCCTCATCAATTACAGTAAAACTACCATACCCTTTTCCTTGAGCAGCCCCAAAATTTGTCACTATAAAAAAGTTTTTGATATGTTCAACTATCAATTTCTGAAGGAGCGGATCAAAACAAGTAATTGTCATTGTAGGATTTGTTTCTACTCTGCGTTTCTCATCTCTGGCAAAATATAATTGGAAGTTGCCTTCGTTATTATTTGTCTTTTTATCAAATTTATCTTCATTTTCTTTACTCTTATAAATGATGCTAGGACTATTGTCAATAAATTTCATTTTATAAGCCAAAGAGTGATTTTTGAAACGTTTTTTCAGACTTGGAACTTTCTTCATCAAGTACCGATCAAATTTTGGCTTGACTTCACTAGCACGCAAAGTGGCTCCTTCTTCTTCCGGCTGGAAATGAATAATTGGCGCATGACATTTTAAGTCAAGTTCTAACTTACAATTTCTAAACTCCATATCCACTCTATCCTCCTATTCTTCAATCACAAACATTCCGAATCCCATCGAATTCTTCTCACCAAGCCCAACTTGATAGAGGAAATCCAACACCTCCGCATCTCCTCTTATCTCAAATTCTCCTTTCCAACCCGTTATGAGATAGTCTTTGTATTTGGTAACAAATTTATTCTTTAAAGAAAAATTTATCGGCTCTATATCAAATCTACCTGTCGGTACTTTATGATAATAAGCTTGATATTTTCTCTCAAGATTCTCCATGATTCTGCTCTTAAATTCCATATCAAATGGATTGTAATACAATGTTTTTTTGGTGTCAGCATCTGTAGAACGAACCACCAAGGGAGAAATCATCCGAATCTTATAAGAAGTTCGCGTTAATTTCTTCTGTTCAATTTTTACATTTAAAATTTTTACAAGGTTTCGACCAATTCGCAATTCATCTAGATTTGACAAAGCCTCTGCAATAGTGAATAAAATGGATTGATCAATCATTCTAATTTCGAACCTCACCTTATCAAGAAACTCTATTCGTTTTCCTTGTATTTTATATTGACCTTGCAACAATGAAAATGTAAACAACTTAAAATGTTTATCCTCTAACTGATAGCCCCTCTCATGAAGTTGCGCAGATAAGTCTTCCTTATTTTTCAATAAATTATAAATTATCGATTGAAGAAGGTAATTATAGTTTACTGGCAAGATAAACTGATCAATTTTTTGCAGTTCAATTAATAATTGCATCCTACATTCCTCCCTGAATTAAAATACATCTTCTTATATTATAGATATTACAAAATTTTGTAACCGCTGTCAAATTATATTGTTACATTTTATCATCTTAAATCAACTGTGAAATCACTGCTTGCTCTTCAAATCAAATAAATAGTGCTACAACTTGTTGATACCAATAATTCAGCATTCAAAAATTTTGTGGTAGATTTAGCTAATACAAAATTAAAATAGACGAGAATAACTTAGCAGTTATTTCAGATTGAAGAAAAAGTCTATTTTGGACAATTTGCTAGTGAGTCATCGTATTCAACATTCAAATGGTGATAAAGACTCTCCACACGGTAATAGCAGTTTTGAATCATTTTATACAACAATCAGTATTGAGAATAAAGGCTTCAAAAATGATACGCTTACATTCTCCAATACATAGATGTTTTCTATAATCCACGAATAGACTTAGTAAATCGGATTATCCTCATCAGAGTTATTTTGAATAATAAATTGTTTAGTTACCTAAACTTCTTCATTAAAAGGTGACTAGTTTTCCAAAAATGTGTTTAGAATATTGACAAAATGCATGTTTTGTTCTTGTTACAAATGGAAGAATGAACGAACTAGTTTGTAAAGCTTTATATAATTTATAATAATAAAAGAATTGGACGTATTTCAGTAAGTTCTATTGGGGAAAATTTGGCTTTTCAATAGAGTTCAAAAATGATATAATCAATAATGTACTTCAATGATACTGTCTCAACCAAAGCTAGTGAGTTAATATTAGACACGATTTCAGTAAACTGACAGGTGAGAGAATATGTCATAGAAAGCGAGGTAACCTCACAAGAGTAGAGTCCAAGTAATACGAATCTAAGTATAGACTTCATAGCTTAATCAAGTAACATTTAAAATATCTGTTGAGTATCTTTGTGAGATTTATACGTAAGAAAATATTTTAAAAGAGGATAAGCGTGGTGCTATACGTCGAATATACATTCATAAGGCTTTCGCTCAAGAACTAACGCAATGGAAAGAAAAACAAGCTCACCTATTAGTAGAGTTTACGGACAATACAGAAGACTTACAAATCTTTCAAGACAGTCCTTTACAATTGACTGCTCCAATGGTTTCTAATCAAAAGATTAAATTGAAAAAGGGAATGCCTGCGTCATTAAAAATGATTCGTAATCATGATTTCCGGCATTCACATGCAGCGTTTCTAGTTTCAAAAGGACTCAGAAACGGTAAGGGAAAAGATTCTATATTTTTTACACTTATGAAATGACTTGGACACAGTAGCATTAATACAACTATCAACATCTACTCGCATTTATTCCCAACTCAACAAAAAGAAGTCGCCAATGCTTTTGACAACTTCTAGGGCAAAAAATGGCAAAAAAATTTATAAAACAAGGCTCAGAGCCTTGATACGAAAGGAATCTTAAAAATCTTATGATGAACATGCAAAACATGATGCGCCAAGCACAAAAACTTCAAAAACAAATGGAACAAAGTCAAGCAGAACTCGCTGCTATGCAATTTGTTGGAAAATCTGCTCAAGACCTTGTCCAAGCGACCTTAACTGGAGATAAGAAAGTTGTTAGTATTGACTTCAGTCCAGCAGTTGTAGATCCAGAAGACCTAGAAACCTTGTCTGATATGACCGTTCAAGCCATCAACGCTGCTCTAGAACAAATCGACGAAACGACTAAGAAAAAACTAGGTGCTTTCGCTGGAAAATTACCATTCTAATCACCTACAGAAAAAGGAGGAAGGTTCACTTCTCCTTTTTTTCTATGTTAGAAATTAAAGAACTCCGTAGCTTTTTTCAAAAGGAGATCGGTGTATTCTGGATCTTCCTGAGCTGCTGCTAAAGTCTCCTGTAGCATCTCCGTGTCATCTGTAATCATCCCATCCACTGACAACTGCAACGATTTATCAAGTGCGTCAGAGCTATTGATGGTCCAAACATAAAGCTTTTGTTCCGTATACCAAAGTTTAGTGACAAAGTATTCATCCAATGTTGAATACTCCATGGTATAGCCCGTTGCCTTGGTTTTTGGGAAAATACTATTATAAGGCAAGATGAAATAAGCTGGAATAGTCGAATCATATTTCAAAACTTGGTCAATCACATGATAGTCTAGTGATTGCATCTGATGACCATACTGCTTGATAATCGATCCATACTTCTCTAGAAAACGTTCCATCATTTGTGGACTGTCTTTTTTACTGGTTTTGATTTCAATCAACAATCTTTGATGAAGTTCATTCGCGCGATTGAGATAGTCATCAAAACTAGATATCTTGGTTCGATAGCCATTTTCAGAAATATCTAACCCTTTCAACTCCTCCAAAGTCAAGTCTTGAGGACTGGCATTGATACCTGCTAAGTTCTTAAGATTGGCGTCATGCATCATCACAAACTGACCATCTTCGGTCTCCTGCACATCCATTTCAATCAAATCTGGTTTCAGTTGCGCTGTTTTTTCCAAAGACTGTACAGTGTTTTGTACACCATTTTTATTTGAAACACCCCTATGTGAAATGACTAAAGGGGTATTTGTCACAGGAGCTTCCAGATAGATATAACCTTCCAGCGCAAAAAAGATACTAGCGCAGCCCATCACTCCCCATCTCATCAGATGGTCTTTTTTTCTTCTTGGCATAATCTCCAGTTCCTCACCTGTCAAAAAGGAGACAAACTTAACAAGGAAATAGGTCAACGCCATATAGTGGATGTTCTTTATCAGGACAAAGTTGATAACTCCAAGAATCAGTGATTCTTTCTGTGTTAAATTGTCAATTACAATCTGTCCCAATAGTAAGGGAGTCAAGAGGAGGAAGAAAAAGAGATAGGTTTTAATAATAATGAGTAGCAAGTTCCAAGCATAAAAGAGAACTTGTTTTTTCGTCTTTTGCAGACTAAATTTTACTCCTTCTCTCACAGTCTTCTTTTCAAAGAGAATCTTTGGAAGGACAAACATGAGTCGGACAGACACATAGAGCAAAATCCAAGCAGATGCAAAAATCATCAAACCTACTAGCCAGTACTTGTCTTCCAGATAAGTTACGATAAAGTCTGGAATAACGATTTTATTTAAGTAATAAATTTTTAAAATTTTCCTGATGAAAGGAAAAAGCATGGCTACGTAGAAGAAAACAAAGGCCATCTTACAGAAGCTCAAGCGTTTCATGAACAGAAAACTTTGCTGGAAAACTTTGCGACTGTACTCAATCAAGGTTCTCTTTTCGTGGTAGAGAAGGTGACGTGCCCCAATAAAGAGGAGGCAAATCTGGAAATAGGCGACCAAAAGATTGATTACAATCAAGACGAGAAAGGCCAGACTGATTAAAGGAGAACTCGTGATAATGGCAAAAATATTATTATAAGAAATAAACAAATAGCCCGTCTGGCTGAGTAAAAGACCAGCAAGAAAAGAATTGAGAGGTAACCACAGATATTCCACCATCATGAAAATTAAGAAAAAGAGGAAGAGAACTTTATCTAGGTTGAGGTAAATTTTCCTAAAACCTAGTTTTTTAGGTTTTTCAGGTTTCATAAGCACTCCTAGTCTAGAAATTGAGATAAGTCTAGCCCACCAAAGGGGTTCAGGGATGGACTACTCTGTTCTTCTAATAATAGTTTTCCTTCATCAGACTCCAGAAAGGCTTCATAAACACGCGCTGTCATGCGGGCATCTTCTAAACTATTATGCGATTGACCTTTAAAGCCTAAAAAATTCGCCACAGTTTGCAGTTTGAGATTAGCTATGCCGTGTAGGTCGGAACTACGGCGTTCAAAAGCCTCATCATATAAGTCAACCTTATACTGGTCACGATAGTCCAAGCCATGCTCCATGAGAATAGGCAAATCACTCTTGGCTGCATTGTAGCCAACGATGGGTAAGTTGCCAACAAAAGCCTGAAAGTTCTGTAAAACTTGTTCTACTTTTGGCGCATCTTTCAAGGTTTCAGCTGTAATTCCTGTCAAACCATTGATAAAACTCTTTAAAGGCACGCTGGTATGGACATAAGAATCAAAGGCATCTATTTCATGACCATCTTGACAATGAACTGCTGATACCTGAATTAAATGAGTAACCCCTTCGTGTTGATTGAATTCTAAGTCAAAGGCGATATAGTTTCTTAATTTTTCCATCTTTTACCTCAATTCCGACTTAATTTAAACTATAAATAAGAAAAGAAGCTATTAGGTTAGTGAATAACCCAAACAGCTTCTTTATTTTCCTCCAAACAGGCGAGCAAAAAAGCCTCTTTTGGTTGCTTGGACTTCTTCTTTTGCTTGGTCCAACTCTAGTTTCAAGCTTTCTTGATCCTTCATTGCTTGAAGAGTTAACTGTTGCTGTTGGTCCAATTGTTTGTCCTTTTCTGCAATCTGGCGGTCTTTGATGCGCATCTGCTCATCTTTTTCTGCCAGTTGC
>ERZ773214.1043-NODE-1043-length-16840-cov-8.618588_pt1 | contig 16840 bp, 10 predicted proteins | sample MGYA00511238_ERZ773214 | MGnify/ENA primary metagenome ERZ773214 (study PRJEB29015, sample SAMEA2738157) | human oral metagenome | biome: human oral; feature: human-associated habitat; material: saliva | place: China | collected 2259 ... | reverse complement strand
TTATAGGTGGAGCCGCTAAAGTCAGCCTCGCCCCAGTAGGTGGATCGGCTTAAATCAGCCCCTTCCTGGTAGATAGAGTTACCGAAGCCAGTCCTGCCCCGGTAGGTAGAGCCGCTGAAATCGGCCCCACCCCAGTAGACGGAGTCATTAAAGGCAGCTTCGCCCCGGTAAGCGGAATCGCGAAAGACAGCCCAGCCTTGATAGACGGAGCCGCCGAAAACAATCTTGCCCCAGTAGGTAGAGTTGCTGAAATCAGCCCCGCGCCGGTAGGTAGAGCCACAGAAATCAGACTCTTCCCGATAGGCGGAGCCATTAAAAACAACCCAATCCCGGTAGACGGAGCCACGAAAGAAAACTTCACCTTGATAAGTGGATCCGCTGAAGTTAACCCCATCCTGGTAGGTGGAGCTGCTAAAGACAGCCTTGTCCTGGTACGTGGAACCGGTGAAGTTAGCCTGACTCTGGTATGTAGAACTGAGGAAATCAGCCCCACGCCAGTAGATAGAGCCGCTGAAATCTGCCCCGCCCTGGTAAGTGGAACCGCCGAAGCGAACCTCGTCCTGGTAGGCGGAACCACTAAAATTAACAGGCTTTGCGTAGTAAGAGCGTGTGAAATCTATGGGGTAGAAGAAGGTGCTTCCCGAGAAGTCATATTCAAAATCAGACCATGCCCCCGGCGTGTTTATTTCAGGGCTTTGTAGGCGATCGTGAATTTCTTTAATAATGCTCAGGCGAATATCTGCCTCAGATTTGAACTCTGCTTTATCTATATAGAAATCTTGTTCTCTATTTTTGTAAAGACCTTCAGCTGTTGGGCTGTCCTGAATCAGCTCATCATACTCAGAGGCGAGGGTGAAAGGGGAGCAGATATAGGCGCAGAGCTTATTAATAATCATCTGCCCCTCTTTAATTTTTTCGTCTTCGGATAGGTTTTCTTCGTGAAGCCACTCATCCACAAGCGCCACAAGTGCGTGTACGCCGCTCACGCGCGCAGAGGCGTCCTTGCTGCGAAGCTGTTTTACCGCTTGAAGATACCGTTCCCAACGCTCTGCCTTATGCTTCTCAAACGTGGTTTGGTGAGATACCTCTGAATTGTTCTCTACATTTTCGGGTGTATGCGGCATTGCTTTTAACGGTTCCTCACAGGTGAGTGGAGCGGCGTTTATTTCCTCCCCATCCTACAGCAGATACCCCATATATGTAGGGGAAAGCGTCATCTGCTAGTTGCCGCCAGGCAGAGCAGTAGCTTCTTTCTTCCACGCTCGTATATTTTGGCTCAGGCTCTCCATTTTCTCCCGAAGGTCTTGCCGCTCCTGCGGCACCTGCGAGTCACGAAGATGGGTCCACGTCTCGTGTATCTTTCGGAACTTTGCCGCGAGATAGTCTGCCTGTTCTGTAGACAAAAAGCCGCATCCTAAAGGGAGGCCATTAGCGCCGAGGGATACAGGGTAACCGCAATCCTCAACCACAAAATTATTGCTGGACGAGCCAAATAACGCTGCCCGCGCATTCTTTTCAGCAACAAAACAAGGCACACTCTGAACAAACCGCGAAGGATAAGGTTCCCCGAAAAAGTCGGTACCAAAATTCAGAGCACCGTAGACAACAGACCCGTACAAGGAGACCTCGCCGTCAAAGACAGAATCACTCACAAAAACTGAGCCTCGGTACAGAGAGCCGTCGAACCCAGTCTCTCCCCGATAAATAGAGCTATAGAATAAAGCCTCATCGTAGTAGAGAGACTGATCGAAGAAGACCGAACCACCATAAACAGAATCGTGGAAGGAAACCTCACCATAGTAAACAGACCAGCTGAAACGCGCCGAATCATGGTACGTAGACCCGCCCCACTGGGCTTCGCCACAATAGGTTGAATTGCTGAAGAAAACCCAATCGTAATATGTAGAATCGCAAAAATAGGCGCTTCGTTCATAAGTAGAACCGCTGAACTCGGCGCTGGCATAGTACGTGCACCCGCTGAAATCAACGGAATTCTGATACCAGGAATCCTTCATATCAACCGGGTAGAAGAAAACACTATTCGAGAAATCGTACTCAAACCCAGACCACGAGCCTTCTACATAACTCCTTCTGTCACCCTGAGGAAAATGGCGCAACCGGCGGTGAATTTCCTGTAAAGCCCGTTGACGAACCTTTGCTTCCGCCAAAAGCTCCGCTCTGTGCATATAGAAATCTTGGTGGTTGTTCCTGTATACGCCGTGCGGGCTGGGCTTATCCTGCGAGAGCTCATCGTACCGAAATACAAGCTCAAAAGGGGAGCGGATGTAGGCGCAGAGAACATCTACAATGCGTTGGCCCTCTGTGCGCTTTTCTTCCGCCGATAAGGATTCATCGGTAAGGTATTCATCCGCCAGCGCCACGAGTGCGTGCACCGCGCCCAGCCGTGTGTACGAGTGGGCAGAGTCAAGCAGCTCGACGGCTTTTAGGTAACGTTCCTGTCGTGAAGCGTTCAGTGTGCTCTCGTCTCTGGCAATCATAACGGGCTGCTCCTTGCAAGGTGGTTGGGGCATGCTCCTTCACCCTACCGCATCCTTGTTCGCCGCCTCCAGATTTCAGCCGCTAAAAAAGGCTCTTTATCCGAATAAAGAGGCGAAAAGTACGCTTTATTCGAATAAAGAGCCTTTTTACGCAAGAAGCGCAAGAGGCAGGGGAGAGAGCCCCTAAACCCCTACCTGCTGGCGGTCTTGCTCCTGCAGCGGGATTGTCGTGATTTTCTCGCGCCAGGCGTGCAGTTCCTCAACGGTAGACTTCAGCCTGCTCGAAAGTTCCTTGGTAAGGTCCAGCTTATCGGTGCTGCGCGCATCGTCGCCGTGAAGATGCTGGGTGATCTCCTGCAGCTCGCCGTTCTTATGCGCCAAATACTGCCGATACTCCACAGCCAGCGGCGGGCACTCACTCGGCAGCCCGGAAGCACCGGTATCAATAGCGTAGCCCTGACCCTGCCCCAGCGAGAAGACATTCTCCGTCGGTGCGAAGAACGAAATGTACTGCGCCCATGCCTCAACATTCATGAAAGCGGGCGCCGCGCCGGTAAAGACAGAACCCTGGAAGGTTACCGCATTGCCATACACGGAACCCCTAAAGAGCGCCTTGTCGGCATACGTCGAGTTCTGGAACCCCGCCAGGCCGTAGTACAGCGAGCTCGTGTAATTCGCCCACTTGCTGTACACCGAACCCTGAAAATCAGCCCAACCGTTATAGACAGACCGGCGGAAATACACATCGCCGCCGTAACGGCAGTTATTGAAATGCACGTCGTCCGTGTAGACAGACCCGCTGAAATCCGCTCGATGATAGGTGCAGTCGCTAAAACTTGCCACCCGCGTGTGCACGCAGTTATGGAAGTTCGCCTGATTATGATAAACGGAATTGTTGAAGGTTACCGTGCCGGTGTAGACGGAGTTATGGAAGTTCGCCTGATTATGATAAACAGAGCCGCTGAAATCCACCGCGCCAAGGTACGTTGAGTTACGGAACACCGCCCAGTTGCGGTACGTGGAATTCACGAAAGTTACCGCCTCATGGTACGTAGACCCGCTAAAGTTCGCCTGATCCAGGTACAGGTTGCCGCTAAAGTCTGCGGTGCTGCGGTATACGGAATCGGTCAACGATGCCGCGCCGTGGTACGAAGACCCGCTAAAGTTCGCGTGCGCCAGATAGGTAGAACCGCGGAAATCCGCCCAGTTGCGGTAGATTGTGCCGCTAAAATCGGCTTCGTGCATGTAGGTGCACCCGCTGAAATCAGCGGTCTTATTGAAGAAGACTCGGCTGAACTCGATGGGGTAGAAGAAGGTGCTTCCCGAAAAATCGTATTCAAAGTTCGTCCACGGGCCGTCCTGGTATCCGCCCGCATCCGAGGGGGCGCGCAGACGGTCACGAATCTGCTGCATCAGGCCGAAACGCAGCTCAGCTTCTTCGCGCAGAAGGGCGCTCTTCGCGTGAAATGCGCCGTGCGTAAGCTCCAGGGCGTGCGGGGCAAAAATCGGCGGAGACTGAATGTACCCGCTGATCTTATTGACGATGCGCTGCCCCTCCTTATTGCGGTCTTCGTAGCTTAAAGTTTCGTCCTCAAGGCATTTATCGACGAGCGCAAGCAGGGTATAGAGACTTTTCTGCCGCGTTTTCGCCTGCTGATCCTCAAGCTGAGCGGTAGCTTGCTGGTAAATAGACTCGCGTTCTGCACGTGTAACGCCAAAAATATCAACGCTCTTGTGGGCGACCGTCGCCACGCTTGGCCGGTTCCGGCGGGTGAATATGATGAGTGCGAGAACTGTGAGCACACCGCCGATCGCATACAGCACAAGTGAGAGAGTGGTTTGTTTGGTGAGGAATGGAATAATAATTGCGGCTATCACGCAAAGGATCGCACATATAAGAATCGACCAGGCGATAGGTCTGGCAATCCGCGGCTTAGAAGGCTCTAAAAGCGGCGGTTCTGTAATGCTTTGTATGCGTGACTCTGCGTTGAGGCGGTGGTCGTCCATGACGGGGCTCCTTGTGGCGAGTGGGTGTCTAATGCCGTACTTGTCGTAGAGCTAGTCTTCAGCAGGAATTTTACACCTTTAAGTTGAATCTGAGACACCCCACGCCACATAAACAGTGTTCCAATATTCCGTGACAAGGCGTTATTTTGGTAACACTGCACTTAACAGGCGGTACTTTTACCCGTTCTTATGCGCCGTTACACGCGAGAATATGCGGGGTGTCTAAAATCCAGAAGCGAAGACCGTGTTCCCCATGCAATTTTTTGCTATCGCTTTGGTATCGCTGCGAAAAGTTTCGGACAGAGAGTGAGCACCCGACGGAAGAACGAACGTCGGGTGCTCACTAGGGAGGTGCTCTCACTGACACTGTGCGAGGGTCTGGAGGGGTCTACCCATCCCTCCGTACCGCGTGCATGTAAAACGTCAAGCACGCCACAAACTCAAGGGGCACGATCGTGAGCGTCCACAGCGCATCCAGCGCCAGGTTACCGCTCGTAAGCAGTCGGAACCACAGCGGAGAAACCGCCACACACAGTACCGCGCCCAAAGCATTGACGGACCGCACCAGCCCGGTGCCCATCCGAAAATTGAAGCACACGTTCGCAACAATATGCCCCAGCGCGTATACCAGAATGAACTGCCCCATCGGGTGGAACAGTATGTGACTCCAGTCGCTAGTCAAATCGCCACTCACCAGAAGCGCGAAGAACGTCATCACATACGGGAGTACCATAAACAGAACGCGTACCGTGTACCCCACGGATGCCAACGTATGCCTGAAGGTAACCTCACCCGAGCCACGCTGCGGGATGCCGTGCGCACGCTCAACGCCGCCTAGGGCGGTGTACGCTCCCGCAGATGCTGCTCGTGTGCTCATGATTCCCCCAAAATATGGTTCGCAAGCATGTCTGGTGTATAGGTTGAATTTCTATACTATGCCTTTGCGGCATTAAAAACCCTCATACTCAGGGATGATTTATCAAAACTTAATGTTCGTAAGCTAAATACAGCTCAGATATACACATGTTCAACCGAGGGTCTGAAGGCGTTATACCGGGGAAGAAGCACAAGTGTCTAGTAAATAAGGCATGACGTCACAGTCTGTAACAAATCGGCCGATTAGGCAGGTTTTTCTAGGACTAGAAGTGTCTGCAGTCCTTTGACGGGGTACACAGGCATTTAGTCCCAAACCGTGCCAGCCGATAGTTTTCCGCCGTAGAGCCTGGCATTTTCACAAGGGTTGTATACAAAAGTCGGATGCGCCAGGACCGTACCCGGCGCATCCGACCTTAGACTGCGAGAAAACGACCGCCTATTCGCGTGCTAACCTCTCGGGTTCAACGTCGTCCTTCGGCTGCTCGATAATCGAGCGAGCCGAAGCAATAATCACGCTCAGAATAATATCTGCCATGATGAAGATATAGGCTCCGGCTGAAGAATCTTCACCCGACCAGCCAGCATAGACGATCGCCGTGACGATCAGCAGAATAATACCCAATCCGGCGCTAATTCCATTCAGGATGCGCATGCCCTTCGTAGACTTCGAGCGCACCGCGAAAATGCACGCCGCAATCTGCACGAACATATACACTGCGCCGCCGTAGCCGAGCATCATGTTGAAGGTTCCGCCGCCACCAAAGCCGAAGCCATACATCACCAGGCATGCGGCAAGCAGAACGGTACGAATCGCGGTTACCGTAACAATGGTCTTGAGCTCGCGCGAACGTTTCTGCTCGGGGGTTTTCTCGGCACCCGCAGGCACCGCCCCTGTAGTTGCGGCTATCTGACCGCTTGCCGGTGCCCCGACCGATACCGCTGGGGTGTTCGCCGTAATGATCGGAATTGCGGATGCGGGCATGGTGTCTTCATACACCTTCTTAGCCCCGGTTTTCTCTGTGGAAGCCTGTGCCTCGGATGCGGTGGAGTCGGCAGGTGTATTAGACCCGCGCTCTGCCCGAGCGGCAGACATCGTATCGGCGATGGACGGGAATGCGCCCTGTTCCTGGGTCTGGGCGGGAAGCTGGCGGGTCCTCACGTCTTCCGCGTCGCCAGCCTCGTCAGCATCCGGGCGCGAGATGGACTGCGGAATGTTATCGGCAGGTTCAGCCTCCGGTGCCTCCGCGTGTGCGACGGCGGGTTCAGGAGCCTCAGAATCCTGTGGTTTCTCCGAAAGATATGAGCTTAGCGGGCCCTGCTCAGGTCGGCTCTGTACCGGCAGCTGACGGGTCTGCGTATTTTCGTGGTGAACAGCCTCGTCAGCGTCCGGGCGCGAAATACTCTGGGGAAGCGCCTCCGCAGGGGTGTTCGTATCGATCTCAACGGCGGCGGGTTGAGCGCTCTCGGCAGAAGAATCCTCGGCAGGTTTCTCAGCGGACTCTTGAGTCTTCGCGCCTTGCGGACCCTGCGCTGCCTGCGGGGTTTGGGCGGGTGCATCCGGCCCAGCATCCTGAGGGGGCAGCGAGTTTTGGGCAGGTGATTCTTCCTGCACGTGCTGCACAGTCGTCGAAGTCTGAGAGCGTCGAGGATTGCTGAAAGGAGCACCTCCCTGGTGGTGCGAATCCTGTATGCGCTCAGAGGTATGAGGATTCTTATCGCTCATCGTGTCTCCCTCGGATGCTGTGGCTGGTGTTAAAGTCTGTGGGCAGGTGTTGAGCCGGTGCGGGCGGGGTGGTTTTCCGCCTAGAAAATCCAGCGGGTGCTAGGCACCGGTAAGAGCTCAGCTAAGGCGCGGTCAGCGGTATGGCTAGGCTGCGAACTGGAATTTCGCGGGATAACCTCTGCAATAGTACCCAAAACGGGCACGAGTTGCCTAAACACCCCGGAAATATTGGGCTCTTTAAGGATAGCGAGAGATATCTCCAAGTCAGCGTACAACACGAAGTTACCTTGCACAACACCATATGTATAGTCGAGCTTGAGCCTGCAGTCGGATGCGCGGCAGGCACCCTTTTTCGGGTGTGTGTATAGCCCGGAAAACCCGGTGAATCTTCGCCCGCAGTACTGTAGTTATGAAACCGACGGCGGGTAGAAGAATCTGAACACACCTAAAATAGATGCACTGTAAAGTAAATTATTATAGCCGCATCCACGCAAGAAACCTGTGCATGCCGCTTGTGCGACACGCGTAAAGCACGCGAAATTCCCTTACAGGCGCTCAGCCAGCCGATCTTAACGCTGGCCAGGCGTTACGGTCTGCGGGGTGCGCTGTGTTTTGTTGCCCAGGCGCATCCACAGGTATTTGACACCCCATGCCGTGCCGACCGCTACCGCGAAAGGTGTATACGCCTGCCAGTCTTGCCCGGCGAACCCAAGAATCAGGGCGCAGGCGCTCAGCGGGGCGTTCATCGACAGGCTCAGGAAAGTGACCGCGCCCAGCAGCCCGGCGGTCCCGAGAAGTTCTGATGCATGAAGCGCTCCCGCGCCCGGTTGAAGCTGAGTCAGCGTCGGGAACACGAGGATTAGAGTGCCTGTAAGCACGAAACCGCAGGCGGAACCCAAGGCTAACCCCGGTGTGAGCGTGCCTCCGTAGGCACCGTTGCGCAGGCTCGCCACCACCAGGATCGCTTTGGCTGCCAGCAGTGCAAGAGCATAGAGAAGCGCCTGGCCTAAGGCGGTCGCGTCAAGCCTGCTGGAGCTCGAAGATAAACCGGATGCGGCATCGAAAATATGCTGGGTCAGCGGGCGGCCGTTCCCCAGAATCTCCGGCAGGAAAATCGAGGTCACCGCCACTAGCGCAAGTACCAGAGGAAGTCGCCAGAGCACGTTCCGATTCGTAGTTTTGCGGCTCTCTGCGCGCTGAGACGCCGCCCGGAACCACAGCGCCAGGGGAGGGATAGCCAGACCAAGAACAACCGCGAGCAGCAGCGATTCACCGGTGGTCTGCAGCTGCGGGACGGGGTAGGTGGGCGCATCCGGAATCACCAGATGCGCGGTGCAGGTTGCCACAAAAATCAGGATCGCACCCGTGAAAATATTGCGCAGCGACAGCGCTAAACCGAGAGCCTCAAACAGGAAAACAAAACCGCCCACCGGAACCTGGTACACAGCCGCTAAACCCGCCGCCGCAGCCGAGGCTACCAACACCGGGCGCACGGTCTGCGGGATGCGCATCAGATCCGCCAGACGCCCAGCAAACAGTGCGCCCAGCTCGCGCGGGGCAACCTCTTTACCCACCGGTGCACCCGCACCCACGGCCACAATCTGAGTGAGGCTGTGCAGGGTTTGCCGTAGAAATCCCGGGCGGCGCTCCTGCGGAGTTTCGCCGCGAATCTGCGCCTTAACGGACACCAGCTTAGTGCGCCGCTGAAGCAAAAACCAGATGATAGAGACCGCCACGCCCACCGCGATCAACACCAGCACACGTCGAACGGTATCGCTGTGATCCGTCACGATCGGATGCTCCGCCTCCGTATGCCCGAACGTGAGCTCCTGCATGATATCCAGGAGGTAGTGCAGAATAATCGCCCCGCCACCAGTGGCCGTGCCAATCAGCACGGTGCACAGCAGAAGGTGGGCACAGCGAATCAGACGTGTTTTCATCGTTTTACATTCTAGCCGCGAACCACAGCTCTTTTTTGTACCGGAGTACATGCGGGGAGCCGCCGGATCTGGTGTTGGATTGTATGCTAGATAACAAACCCTGTGGTGCGGGCGGCATGCGCCCCGCGACACGAACGAAGCAAACAGTAAGGATCGAAGATGACCGAACATATAGCATTCCTCGGCACCGGCTCCATGAACGGTTCCATCGCTGCCGGGCTCATCGCGGGCGGATACCCCGCAGAAGCTATCCGCGCCACCGTGCGCAGCAAAAACTCCATAGACCGCCTGCGCCATCAGTTAGGGCCTAAAGGGCGAGGCGCCGTCGTGATCGGGTGCGAGCTCAAACCCGAAGCCAACCGTGAGGCGGTCAGCGGCGCATCCGTAGTGCTTCTGGGGGTTAAACCCTATGGAATCGTCGAGCTGGCGCGCGAAATTTCGCCCGCCCTCGCCCCGGATGCACTCGTCATTTCGGTGGCGGCAGGAGTCACCCTCGATACGCTGCAGAAGGCTCTTCCTGCGGGGCAGCCGGTGATCCGCTGCATGCCCAATACGCCCTCAAGCGTGGGCAAAGGCGTGCTGGCGATCTCGGTGAGTGAGGCAGTGACTGAGAAGCAGCTTGCGCTCGCCGAGAAGATCCTAGAGACCGTAGGCCTAGTAGTGCAGGTTCGAGAAGATCAGATGGATGCTGTCACCGCCGTTTCGGGATCCGGCCCCGCCTACGGGTTCCTGCTGGCAGAGACTATGGCGAGTGCCGGTGTGAAGCTCGGTCTGGATGAAGAGACCGCACAGAGGCTCGCATCCGCAACGATTGCGGGAGCAGGGTACCTGCTGGATAGTAACCCGGATGCCGCCGCCCTGCGTAAGGCTGTTACCAGCCCGAACGGAACCACGGAGCGCGCTATCAATACCTTTATTGACAAGGGACTTTTCGATCTCACCGAGGATGCTATGCGCGCCTGCGCCGCCCGCTCCGCTGAGCTGAGCGAACAGTACACGGCTGACTAGCCCCCGCCTCCTGCCTACTCCCTACATAAAAAGAGCCTTTATTTGAATAAAGGCTCTTTTATGACGAAGAAGGGGAAGTCAGAACCTACGGGCGTGCCGCGAAACGTTCGATCAGATCCACCTGCCCCGAGACAATCAGAATATCCCGGGAATGGATGCGCGTTGCCGCATCCGCATAGGTAAACTCCTCGCCAGGAGACTTAATACCCACCACAGACACCCCGTATTTCGCGCGAATATCCGACTCCGCCAGGGTGAACCCGTGAGTCTCCTTCGGCGGGCGCATCTTAGCAATCGCGAAATCGTCGTCGAACTCGATATAGTCCAGCATGCGCCCCGACACCAGGTGCGCGGCGCGGCGCCCCGCATCTGCCTCCGGGTAGACCACATGATGCGCGCCAATACGCTCTAGAATCTTGCCGTGTGAGGGGGTGATCGCCTTCGCCCAAATCCGCTCAACCCCCAGATCGACCAGGTTCGCGGTAATCAGCACGGAAGCCTCAATTGAGGTACCCACACCCACAACCGCAGACCCGAAATCACTTGCACCCAGCTGCCTGAGCGCGTCAATATCGCGGGCATCTGCTGAGACCACGTGGGTGAGCACGCCCGTCCATTTCTGCGCAATCTCGGGGTCTTTCTCAATGGCGAGAACCTCTTTATTCTGGGCATGAAGCTGGGCGGCGGTCGCCGAACCGAACCGTCCCAACCCAATAATCAGTACGGGGGCGTTATGGTTACTAGCCAATGACGGGCCTTTCTTCGGGGTACTTGTACAGGCGGCGGCGAGACCTCAGCGCCAAACCGGTGGCGGCGGTAATGGTGCCGATTCGCCCAATAAACATGAGCAGGGAAAGCACATAGATGCCAGAGGGCGGCAGTTCCGTGGAGAGCCCATTTGACAGCCCGCATGTTGCGTATGCGGAAATGACCTCAAAGAGCACGCGCGCGAGCGGCTGGTCTGTTATCGCCAACAGAACTCCGGTGCCCACGAGCACAATTCCGGTGCTCATCATCGTCACCGAAATGGCGATGCGCAGCGCCGACACCGGGATCGTGCGCCCGAAAGTCATCACGAATTGATCGCCGCGTGCCTCCGCAATAATTGCAAGCATAATCACGGCAATCGTGGTGACTTTCACGCCGCCTGCGGTAGATGCTGAGCCGCCGCCGATAAACATGAGCACATCGGTTATGAGGCCGGTGACCGGGCGAATATCGTTCATATCGACCAGGTTGAACCCGCCCGAGCGCGTCATGATGGAAGCGAAAATCGAGCTGAGAATCTTCTCACCCGCGCCGTAATTGCCGATAGTACGCGGATTTGCCCATTCGGCTATGCCCCAGAGCAGGGCACCCAGTGCGAACAGGATGCTCGTGGTCGTCACCGTGAGTTTGGTCGTTAGGGTCCAGTCGCGGGGGCGGAAGGGTTTCTGCTGAATCGTCATCAGCACGGGGAACCCGAGTGCCCCCAAGAACACGGCGATACTCACGGGTGCGAGTACGAAAAAATCGTGCCCATAGGGTACTAAGCCATCGGAATGCGGGGTGAACCCTGCGTTATTAAAGGACGAAATAGCGTAGAAAATACCGTGCCACAGGCTGGTGGGCAGGTTCTCGCCAAGAAGCAGAAAACGCGGGGTAAGAACGAGGGCGATCGTCGATTCGATCCCGATTGAGGTATAAGCGACGGTACGAAGCACGCTGCCGACCTCACCGAGCCGCCCGATACTGAGCTCTTCCTGCGCGATAAGTTTAGAGCGCAAACCCATTTTCCGCCCGATCGCCAGGGCAAGAAGCGAGGTCATGGTCAGCGCACCTAAACCACCAATCTGACAGGCGAGCAGAATCATAACCTGCCCGAATACTGACCACTGGGCCGCTGTTGAAACGGTCGTCAAACCGGTCACGGTCACCGCACTGGTGGCGGTGAAGAATGCGTGGTGAAATGGCGCAGGTTCGCCCGTGACCGAAGAAATCGGCAGGCTCAACGTTACGGTGAAGAAAATGATCACCAGAAAGAAGGACGCGATAGCGGTTCGCGAAGGTGAGGAGAAGACAGTCGTATCAATAAGGTTGCGCAGCTTCTCGTAGCTTCGGATATCGAAGGGGTTGAAGCGGCGAGTAACCTCTTCCTGTTCATACATCATCGGCGATGTAGACGGAACTTTGCCGATAGCGGTGGAGATGCGACCCTCAGAAAAATCGCGCACCCGTTTGCGCTGATGCGCGCGCAGACGACGTAGATAGCGTCCCACGGATGCCTCCTTTCCGATCGTACGCAGAGTTTGGGCGGGGTACGGTCTTGGTGGGGATGTTTAGCTTTCTCTAGTGTATCGCCCAGGCATGCAGCTGAGCGGAACATCATAGGTATTTCTAGGGATAATGTTGGAACGGTTGTTGTGGTGCATGCACTGTGTGGGCGTGTATATGCCCTAAACGGTATATAGCTAGAACGGAATATTATGAGCATTTGGTAATATACGCGGAAAGCTTAGCGAAAAACCGCGTAGTTTCGGGCTAGAACCCATAAAACAGGTATCGAGCATACGCCGAAATATGTCATAATCGCTATATGCAATCAGACGTTTTTTCAGTGATCGCGGACCCCACCCGCCGCAATATCGTTCATCTTCTGGCTGAACAAACACGTACTGTTGGTGCCGTTGTTGAGCACTTGAACATGAGCCAACCCACTATCTCAAAGCACCTTAAGGTTCTACGTGAGGCACGGGCAGTCACCGTGCTGGTCGAGGGGCAGCGCCGCCTCTATTCGCTGAACCCTGAAGTATTTGACGAGATCACCGCCTGGGTTGCCGATATACAGGCGATTGCACACAGCACGAAGGAACAGCGGGAGTCGCAGATTAAACAGGCTTCCGTGATTGAGGTTGTCGATGTTGTCGAGTCCTCAGACGATGACACCGCAAAAACCGAAAAGACTGAAAAGCCCAGCGCCGAGGCCAAGACTGAGAAAACTGCGCACGCTGGCGAGTCTGAGACCAACGAGCAGAAACAGCAAGATGCAGAGCAGCGCCCTAAAGCTGGCGGTAAAACCACCGATGAAACCGCTGGTGAAGCTGCCACTGCCCATGCTCAAGATGTACAAGATCGAGATAAGACCTCGGATTCGGATGCGCCCGCCCAGCCTGCAGAATCCTCGTCCGTCGTTGAGCAGCCTGAGCCGACGCCTCAGGAGCGTGTATCCAAGACCCTTTCGCAGCGTAAGCGTTTCGAGGCTTTCCCCGGTTCTACCGGTTCCGCGAACGCTGGCGTGAAGCCCGGAGCGAGCCTTTCGGGCGAGCGGGATGCAGAGAAGGCTTCCGGGCAGAAAGATCGCGATGGGCAGGGTGCTTCCCACGAGGCTGGCGCTCATGATTCGCACGTTGAGGGCGAATCGTCGGCTAAGAAGAAGACGACGACCGCTGCTATTGCAAAACCCGCCATTTTTGATGATGAGGCACGTTCTGCCGAGAGCTCGGTGACCTCCGGTCTGGGACCGAAGACCTCGACTAAATCCGCTGCGCGCATCGTGTCAAAACCTGCCCAGCAGGCGGCACCCGCTGCATCGGAAGAGGGCACAGAAACCGCCGGAACCGTTGAGGAAAACGAATTTATTCCCATGCGTCCTTTCACGCCTTCGGGGTCTTCCTATCAGGAGAAACCGCAGCAGTCCTATGGGTATGACGACGGAATTGATGACGGTCAGCAGGGGTTCTCACCCGAAGCACGTGGTTTTGTTCCCCGGTCAAAATCGCAGGATAAGACCGCACAGGCGAAGCCTGAGGCAGTGAAGAGCGAGAAGGACGCGTCAGCTCAGAAGGACGCTGAACCGTCTGTGAAGGGCGCCGAGAAGACTAAGGCTCCCGAGCGTTCGTACGATACGAAACAGCTCCACGCTGAGGCACAGACTCAAGAACGTGCGCACGTTTCAGGCGCTCAGCAGCCTGCCCAGCAATCCGAGAGTGCTAAGCCCGCGAAACCGAGCTCTGCCGAGTCTAAACAGGCCTCTCATGTAGCGAAGGCCGAAGCGCAAAAGCCCGTGAAGGACGCTCACGAGAGTGCTCAGGCAAAGCCTCAGAAACCCGAATCACCTTCGCCGCAGGCTCAAACCGCCGCGAAAACAGAATCGGCTCAGGCACAATCGGTCCGTGAAGAGGTTTCTGCCCCGAAGCCGGGTTCGGAACGGGCGGCGCAGGCGCATACCGGAAAACCCGGTGCGAAAACCGAAGCGCACACTGGTTCTCAAGAAACCCCAGCCCAGGCTGCGAAACCCGCCGAATCCCCGATACAGGCGGCTGCATCCGAGAAGAAACCCGAGGATAAGCCCGCCGAAACCACGGCGACCAACGCACAAACCGCCACCCAGCCCGGCACATCTTCTACCGTGAGCTACGGCATCGACACTGCCGAAAAGAGCACGGAAAATGGGGAACGTGCGGTACAGGGTACTGCGCAGAAAAAGCAGACCGAGAAAGGTCAGGGGAACGCTGGCTCGCCCGATACCAAGGAACCGGCAAAACCCGCAACGGTTAGGTCTGCTAAAGGTACCGCCTCCACAGGTGCCGCAGCAAAAACTCAGGAGCCCGAGAAAAAACCGGCGGCTCAGGTGGAAGAGTCATCGTCAACCGCTCAGGAAGCGCAAAAATCGGGTGCTGAAACCCCAGCAGAAGCCGCCCCTGCCGCCGCACAGAATATGACGCAGGCACAATCCGAAGAGGCTAAGGCCGTGGAAGCTAAACTCGCCGAGAATGCGCCGGTCAAATCAGATTCCGTGACCTTCACGGCGGTGCTGCCCGTCGTTACCCCGGAAATGAGTTCCGTGCAGGGTGCCCGTCCTCAAGAGGACGAAGAGGCAGCCGATGCCTCTGACAAGACGAAGAGTGCGGCATCCGAAAAATCCGGTAAGAACGAGGAACTTCCGTACCAGACACAGACGGAATACACCTCAGCATTCGGCACTGCAGATACCCCGAAAGAACCCCCGCGCGGGCTGCTTTCACGCGTTTTCGGAAGGCGCCGGTAACATGGATATTTCACAGCATACGTCTTGTGGCGTTGTGCGGTATAGACCGCACGCGTGCACGATGGTTCTCATAGCATCCCACTTCTAACTCGTATAAACGGAGTTCTCATTGGCTATTCATCGCAAGATTCTGCGCTGGCTTGAGACCGAGCTTTTTGAAGGCAATATTCAGCTCGGTCAAAGCCTTCCTGACGATCAGCGGATTGCCCACGCCATCGGTGTGGGGCGTTCCCGAACCCGAGATGCACTCAAAACCCTTGAAGATATGGAATTGATGCGCCTGTACTCTGGGCGCGGTAAAGAGATCATTCCTTATCTCTATGAGGAACCGGCGGCTGCGGCTGCGGGGCCCATTCGTCTGCACATGTCTACATCGCGTTACCCAACCCGCGATATGCTGCAGACCCGCATCCTGCTTGAGAGCTGGGCGGTGTCTAATATTGACCCTGACAAGGTCTCATTCGATGAGGTTGATGAGGCCCTTGAGACGCTCCAAGACGATACTCTGAGTATTGGCGAGTTTCTTGACCAGCTTTTGACCTTCCACCACCGGCTGGTGCGTTTGGCGGGTAACGAACTGGTCGTGGGCTTGCTGGTTGCGATCCGCCAGTCTTCCTTCGATTCACTGCTGTCGCTTATGGGACGTTTGCCGCTGTGGAGCAGCACGATGACGCGCATCCGGGTGGAAAACCGTGCCATTGTAGATGCTGTCAAGGACGGCGATGCCCGCACCGCGCGCGAGCTAATTGCCCACCAGCTGCAAGAGCTATACTCCGAAGCTGGCATAGAACTGGATCAGGCAGCAAATACCCCGAACGGTATGCCTGGTGAACCCTCTGAGGACGACGAGGAATTCCAGGAGGAGGAATACTCCGAGGAAAGCACTGATTCTTCCGAAGAGCCCGAAGCCGACGCTGACATGGAAGAACACGAGGAAGCGGAACCAAAGCAGGATACCGACGAGAATATTCCCGAATCAGAATATAAGGCTGAGCATGAGAAATCTCCGGCCGCGCAGCTTCCAAAAATTATTCGTGAAGGAACCACCGTTTCACGCCGTCGTCAGGGGCGTATGCGCGTGCCGACTCCGGTGGCTGTGGGTTTCGAGGAAGACGAAGCAGAGGAAACCGCCTCCGCCGAGAACACAGGTGATACTCCCACGACTGACATTCCCGAGCAGCAGGAAACCGTCGAGAGCACCCACGAGTCTCCGATCGATCCCCCTGAGGAAACCGCAGCGCACGAACGCCAGCTTGAGAGTGTGCAGCCCGAATTTGAGGATGACGTCCTGCCGGTTGAAAAACCCGGCAAGTCTGTATCTGACGAGGCACAGGACAAAGAATCTGCTGAAAAGATAACGGCAGAAAAAGCTACGGACAAGTCTGCTGATGGATCCGAAAAATCCAAGTCTTCGGAAGAGACACAGGGCAAAGCGCAGGACGACTCTGCCTCTCACGAAGACTCGACCGAAAGCACCGAGGATAAAGACGCTGAAGAGACACCCGACGAACAAGAACACATTCGGGAAGTCTATGTCGAGAAGGCTCCGGTGGGTAAAATCTCCGCCGAAGAACTTGTGGCGACCGGCCTTATTCCGTGGCGCACCATGGGACAGCAGGCCGAGAACGGAACCTCACCCCAGACCGAAGCTGAGGGGGAGGACGATGTTATTCGTGCACCCCTGCGCCGAAACGTGCCGCCCGTGCGACCCTCGCAATTCTCACCGCGCAAGTCCGAAAAGCCAGAGAAAGCGGAGAAGCCC
>ERZ773214.1042-NODE-1042-length-16844-cov-11.095122_pt1 | contig 16844 bp, 17 predicted proteins | sample MGYA00511238_ERZ773214 | MGnify/ENA primary metagenome ERZ773214 (study PRJEB29015, sample SAMEA2738157) | human oral metagenome | biome: human oral; feature: human-associated habitat; material: saliva | place: China | collected 2259 ... | reverse complement strand
AGACATTCACAATAACGCGCGGCCACTGATCCGAATTTGTCACTGCAACCGAACCTTGGTTGACGACAAGCTTAGGAACTTCGGTATTCGTTGCTTTAGCAGCGGCGTACTGGTCGCTACGCATACGCAACGCCCCACCCTCAAGTCGAGGTTCAAGAGCAGCAGCGTCGCGTGTTGCATCAGCAGTATTGATCGTGTCCTGAATAGATCCAAGAACACGCTCGATGCGAGCCGAGTCGAGGTTTGGAGAGGCGGAAGAAGGCTGGGAAGTCACCTCAGGGGCAACTAGATCACGGCTGCTACATGCTCCAAGAACAAGTGCAGGCACACACAGGACTGGGAGGATACGTCGTATTCTCATCATCACTGTCCTTTCTGTCCGCGTTGCTTTGGTGAAATCCAATTCCCCATGATCGATCCCCACGAGCGCTTTTCTTCGGAACCATCAGCGGTGGGTGTTTCTTCTTCCTTCTCCACCTGAGGGATCAATCCAGTATCAAATTCTTGGCCACCAATCACCAAGCGTCCTTCGCCCTTCTCGCGTGCCTGACGCAGCGCGCGGCGCGAAGGAAGAACTGCACCCGGACGAATAGCGGACAAATCAATAATTCCCGTATCTGTTGATTCACGAGCAGGCGGGTCTACTTCATCATCGTGATAGGCAATACCGTGGCGACCGCGACGCGGCTCAGAATCCGAAGATTCATCCTGATCGGTGACGGAAGTTTCAGCAACTTCAAAGCTCTCTTCTAAGGTGTGGTCTTCTGGCAACTCACCTTCTGACTTCTCCTCGTCAAACTCAGCGACTTCAGTGGAGGAATCCTGGGCCGTTAGATCTAAAGGCGCTTCCCCTTCGTCGGTTGAGTCGCTGTACTCTTCAGAATCTTCGTTGTCGATTTCAGAAGTTCCGGCCTCTTCTTCGGAAGAATCAGAATTATCTACTGCTTCAAAGAATGCGGGATCTACCTGTTGAGATGCGCTTTCTTCTGCTTCGTCTTGCTCGCGGGTTTCTTCCTCAGAAGCGGCATGACGTTCACGCCAGAGAACAAGACCGACCAAGGCTGCGGCGATGAGAAGACAAATGAATGTAATAACGCCTGCAGTGATGGCTAAGACATTCGCATGAGGAGTCTGCCAGGTCATAGTGACCGTCAAATCAGAGGGAGTCGTTCCATCCGAAGTAATAACCAGCGAACGACCGGCTGCAACATCACGAAGCGTCATCGTTGCGGTTGAAGGAGCGGTCGCCTCGTCAAGCCACATATCTCCACCGGCAGCCGACAGAGTTGGTGTCGCGCTGGGAGAAGGCGAAGGCTGAGCATTCTGATCAGGGTTTTGCGGAGCCTCGCTGGAAGGCGACGGCGAAGGAGAAGGCGATGTCGTTGCCGACGCCGCAGAATCATGTCCCTGGGTCAAAAGATTCTCACGATTTGCCGAGATACCAGTGATTTCCGCGTAGGAAAGATCGGAAACCCATGCGCGAACGTCTGCCGCTGTACCCAGTGCCATCGTCACTTGCTTTCCCGAGGCAGAAGCCGCGGTAACGGTGACTTCACCGCCTTCGAGTTGAAAGAGGCCCTCACGGGTGATGACGACCGGCTGCTGGGGGGTAACAGTCGCACTAATTTGTTGGGTTGGCTTCCACACTGTCAAAGCCAATACCGCGACAATCGCAGCAATCACCGCAACTGCACATGCTGCAGCTGCTCCTGAAAATCTTCTGAGCTGGTCCACTCGGAGTCTCCTATTAATGAGATAGTGTCAACCTCTAGTTAGTAACTCTACGGGCAAACAACACGAGTGCATACTGGAGGTGTCTCACGCCACGTGCACGTAGCCAATCACGCCCATTATGCCGGGCGAAGACCACGTTTCCAACAGTTCAGGTGCCAGTGTCGCCGAGCGCGAACTCCCTGATCCAATCCATAGGCACGTTCTTCAGGCCATGCAACGACGTGTGCGCTGCCAATGGCGATTGGTTGCAGGCAGGCGGGGCAGGTATAGGGCTTTGAAGAAGAACGAAGATACTGGACCTGATAGAACTCACCATCAGGACCAATTTCGCTGCGCGCAAGTGAGGCGAGAGCCGACATTTGTAATGGCCGACTCTCGCCCCAAGGACGCTTACGAGATCGCTTTCCTCTCACTCAACTACTGTGCCACGGCGAACTACGCGTCGCACATTGAGCTCGGAATCCACCTCGACAATATCCGCAAATTTTCCAGCCTCAAGGCTGCCCACTCGCGGATCACCCAAGATCTTGGCTCCTTGAGCTGATGCCATGTAGACAGCATCCACCAGAGGAATTCCGCCCAAAGTCGTCGCCACGCGAACACAGTCAAGAAGGTGCGCAGTGCCACCGGCAATAGAATCACCCTGGGCCAAGCGCGCAATACCATCACGAACAACAACGTCCTGAGGGCCAAGTGTGTAGGAACCGTCGGGCATTCCGGCGGCAGCCATCGCATCTGTAATCAGCACAACGTGATCGCGACCGACAAGTTCGTAGACATCACGGACAAGAAGTGGATCAACGTGGACGTTATCGCAAATCAGCTCTGCAACCGCACCGCCACGGGCTGCATCTGAAAGAAATTCTGCGATCGGACCGGTATCGCGGTGGTGAAGCGGACGCATACCATTGAAGAGGTGTGTAATCGTCGCACGAGGACCACGAGTAGTCGAAGATTGCGCGAAATGCTCACGCGAGTATTCCAAGGCTTGACGCGCAAAGGTCGAGTTCGAATCCGTATGCCCCCACGAAGGAATAGCACCCCCATCAATCAGCGCTTCGGCAACAGAGCCTTCACCGAATGCACGGGGCTTTTCCGGAGCCAACGTCATTGAAAGCGCATATCCCTTGCATTCATCAATGAGTTCTCGGGTGAGATCGGGATCTGGATCAACGATGTAGGTCGGATCCTGCGCGCCGCAACGTGCATGGGAAACGAAGGGACCTTCGAAGTGAATACCCGCGATTTCATCCTTCTCAGCAAGCGAAGCTAGGGTGCGAGCACGTGCTTTCAAGGTGTCAGCATCAGCGGTGACGCACGAAGCAACCAACGAGGTCGTACCGTGACGACGATGTTCCATGACGGCTTGCATTGCGGCCTCGGGAGTCGTTGCATTCGGGAAAGACTCTCCACCGCCTCCGTGACAGTGCACATCAACAAGTCCCGGAAGGAAAGTCGAGCCACTTGACTGCGGAAGCTCGCCTAAGAAATCAGATGCTGGGCAAATATGAGAAATAAATTGGCCTTCAACGGTGATAACGCCATCTTCAATGATGGAATCTTTCAGGACGATGCGGCCTCGCATAACTTGTGAATCCATACGAATATTTTCGCACATTTTCAGCTGCGCGATCACTTATTTGCCGCTCAAATACTCTCCGATTTCTTTAGCTTCTTCCAGCAGAGATTGATCATATTCCTCTCGCATCGAATCCAGAAACGCATATCCTTCACGCGGATCCTGAACCGCGATCACCCGGCCATCTTTGATAACAATTGGTCGAAACATCCCATTCTTTGCGGGGCAAATTGCCTTCTCTGCCTCCGAACTGGCCATGCTACTTCGATCGGCATATCCCACATGGATTTCATCGAAAGAGGGGCAAGAAAACAGTGCTCGCGCTTCATCTGCGCAGCGACTCAACAGTGAGTCAAGATCGACACGTTGATATCCAGATTCACCGAGCACAATGGGGCGGTCACTTCCCTTTAATCGCACGGCGCGTTCCAGCGCAGCCCGAGACTCACGTTTCGTTAGTGATGTCCAACGAGAAAAATCCTCGACACTGATGGGACCGTGCCCCCAAGCATAGCGACGCGCAAGTTCAGCCAGCGCGGCCTCGTGATTGCCTTCTCCCTGGGCGACCCCTTCTGCAAGGGGTAAAGCCCGCGCATCACAAAAAAGGAAGGAATTACCCCGCTTGGGACCGCCCACTAGGAATCCCTCAATATGCAACGCAAGGAATAGATTACGACGGTCAAGGAAGGTCCCGCTCTCCACCGCTTGAAGGGCTAATTCGCGTTGTGGGCGCGTACCTGTTCGGATTCCTTCCTGCTCCCAAGCCGCGCACAGCTCTTCACGGCTTTGAGGTCCCTCCGAAGCAATGCGCGAATATGCAATTTGCGCGGCTTCTTCAATACGCGCGCGAGTCAATCCCTCTTCCTCAAACGAGCGCATCCATGCGCGATACCGATGTCGAAGCACCTGACGCAGCCAATGATGATCCTGTGCGCTGGTGACATGGATTGTTCCGCGCATAGGCCACGAACGCACAAGCTCAGCAGACTCAAAAGCCTCATCAATCGCACGAACAGAAGGCTCTTTCACTCGAAGATTAATAGCCCATGGAATCGAAAAAGGAAGTTGCGCCTGCAAAGCGAGCATATTGTCGACCGCAGCAATGGGATGATCCGCAGCCGTTTCTTCGACGAGGCCTTGGCTAATAATGCGAGCCAGGCTCAGATTAAGTGCAGATTGAGTCATTAGAAGAGACGGGAATCGGGATCGTCAAAACCTCGCATGGCATCGTAATCGAGAATGAGGCAGTCAATACCACGATCTTCAGCCAAGGTACGGGCCTGCCGAGTAATCTCTTGAGCTGCAAAGATCCCTCTAATCCCATCAAGCAAAGGATCTCGACCCAAAAGGGACAGATAGCGCGTCAGTTGATCAACGCCATCCATTCCTCCACGTCTTTTGACCTCAATTGCAACGGGCAGCCCCTGCGGATCACGGACAAGCAGGTCAACTGGACCAACGGGAGTGGGATATTCGCGACGTACCAGTTCCCATCCTTCGCCCAGTACCTGCGGAACCTGCTGCGCCAAGAGTTCTTGAAGGTGGGTTTCGACACCGTCTTTAACGAGTCCCGGATCGATACCAAACTCTTCAGTGACATCACTGATGATCTCGTGAATGCGAATAACTAGTCGGTCATCAGTCTTATCAGATTGGACCTGCCAAACCTGGGTCACACCATCCATCTCTTCCCCTTCTTCGGGGATTTCAGTGGTGACTGTACAGGGAGCATTCATCCAATTCAGCGGTTTATACGAACCGCCATCAGAGTGGATCAGCACAGAGCCATCCGCCTTGTGCATAATGAGGCGAATTGCACGGTCAAGGTGCGCACTGAGGCGGCCTGAGTAATCGACCGTGCATGAAGCGATAAGAACGCGCAAAAATTTACCTTTCTGGAACTGGCAGTGTCGCGGGAATAAAACTAGAGAGTAGAGCCTTGTTCGATTGCGGGAGGCTCGGATTCTCCCCAGGATACAAGCCCGTTGTAGGTCAGTGGTTCAACTGCAATGTCCAGAAAAACATCCCCTGACGTCAAGCGGACCTCAACCATTGATCCATCGGTTGAGCGTTGCAGGGGAAGAGAGACTTCAAGTCCATGTCGGGGAAGGACGACATGCGGTTTCAATGAAGGGGCAACCAAGCGATACCAACACAGGCGGTCCCCCTGATACTGACCGATTCCTGACATCCATCCGGAATGCGAATCAAGTCGCGCCCAGGCCCGAAAAGCACCGTCTTGTTGATCGAGATGACGCGCGCGCAGATTAAGAAGCAGCCAGACGACAAATAAGGCAAGGAGGAGCATCACGATAATGTTGAGCACAACCATGAAAACCTCCTAAAGAAAATGACGGTGTGCGGACAGTTTAAGCCCGCACACCGCTCACTTACATCTGGGAGGCGTGTTCCACGACAATCGTAATAAAGTCGGAATCTACTGAAGCCAGACCTTTATCGATATCGAAGTCGACAACTCCTTGCTCAGTCGTGATACTCACACGTCCGGGAACAAGACCCGCAAGAAGCGGTTGCCGTCCGGGAAGCACGCCGATGGAGCCATCCGTTGCCGGAAAGCTGACCTGAGATGCACTGCCGTGCCAAAGCCTGCCTTCGTGTGAAACGATCTCGACCTGCAACTTATCGGTGGCAGGCACGTCAGTTATCCTTCTCGATCTCGTGCCAACGACGTTCAAGATCGTCGATGCCACCAATATTGTAGAAGGCCTGCTCCGGGACCTGATCGTAATAGCCCTCAGCAATGCGCTTGAAGGCCTCGATGGTCTCGGACAGCGGAACAGTCGAGCCCTCAACACCGGTGAACTTCTCAGCCATGTAGGTGTTCTGCGAGAGGAACTGCTCAATGCGGCGTGCACGTGCAACGGTGACCTTGTCTTCTTCAGACAATTCATCAACGCCCAAAATGGCAATGATGTCCTGCAGTTCCTTATTCTTCTGCAAGATCGCCTTCACGTGAGTAGCAGTGTCGTAGTGCTCACGACCGACCAGCGCCGGGTCAAGGATTCGAGACGTCGATGCCAACGGATCAACGGCGGGGTAAATACCGCGTGATGCAATTTCACGCGACAACTCCGTCGTTGCGTCCAAGTGGGCGAAGGTCGTCGCAGGCGCCGGGTCAGTGTAGTCGTCTGCGGGAACGTAAATTGCTTGCAGCGACGTAATCGAGTGACCGCCAGCTGACGTAATACGTTCCTGAAGCTGTCCCATTTCATCAGCAAGGTTCGGCTGATAACCAACAGCAGAAGGCATACGACCCAGAAGCGTCGAAACCTCTGAACCGGCCTGAGTGAAGCGGAAGATGTTGTCGATGAAGAGCAGCACGTCCTGATGCTGAACATCGCGGAAGTACTCTGCCATGGTCAAACCGGTCAGCGCGATACGAAGACGGGTCCCCGGCGGCTCATCCATCTGTCCGAAGACCAGTGCCGTCTTATCGAAGACACCAGCCTCTTCCATTTCGTGAATCAGGTCGTTACCTTCACGGGTACGCTCACCAACACCGGCGAAAACCGAAACACCACCGTGGTTCTGAGCAACACGCTGAATCATTTCCTGAATCAGAACGGTCTTGCCCACACCAGCGCCACCGAAGAGGCCAATCTTGCCGCCCTGAACATATGGGGTGAGCAAATCAATGACCTTGATACCCGTTTCGAACATCTTCGTACGGGCCTCGAGCTGGTCGAATGCCGGAGGCTGGCGGTGAATGGGCCAGCGTTCGGTGATCTCCAGATGTTCACCGGGCTTAAGGTTCAAGACCTCACCAGTCACGTTGAAGACGTGCCCCTTCGTGATATCCCCAACCGGAACCGAAATCGGAGCGCCAGTATCGGTGACAACCGAACCACGGACCATACCATCGGTCGGCTTGAGCGAAATCGCGCGAATCAGGTTGTCACCAAGGTGCTGAGCAACCTCAAGAGTGATCGTCTGAACCGCGTCTTCACCTTCGCTTTGCCCGGATAGATTCACGTCAACGTGCAATGCGTTGTACAAGGGAGGAATTGCGTCCGGCGGGAACTCAACATCGACAACCGGTCCGACAACACGTGCGACCCGTCCCTGTCCTGTTGAAGTAGTAGTCATTTCTATTTTCTCCATGTGCACGGGCCTCAGCCCTGGACCAATGCGTCGGCACCGCCCACGATTTCAGTGATCTCTTGAGTGATCTCCGCCTGACGGGCCGAATTCGCCAGACGCGTGTATTTCGTAATGAGCTCTTCTGCGTTATCCGTCGCCGTATGCATTGCGCGCTGGCGTGAAGCCAACTCTGATGCGGCAGCTTGCAAAAGAACATTTCGGATCCTGCTCGAGACATACAGTGGGAGCAGGGTGTGAAGCACTTCTTCGGGTGAAGGAATGAACTCGTACTCGGGGAAGAGCTCAGCATCCACCTTGTGCTCACCGCGTTCCTCATCGCGTTCACGATCCCCTTCAGGAGCATCGACAACGGAAAGAGGAATCATGCGTCGAACCTCGGGAACCTGACTCATCATCGACTTGAACCGCGTGTAGACCAAATGAACTTCGCACACGCCAGTCATAGGATCTGAATCGGTAAAGCGCTCAAGAAGTTCACGAGCGATCTGATTGCTGATCTCCTGGGAAGGCGAATCAGACTCCCCTTCCCACGAATCTTCGATCTCCACGCCCCGGAAGCGGAAATACGCCTGGGCGCGTCGACCATAGGTGTAGAGAACCGGAACCTTTCCTTCCTCTTCGAGGCGTTCAACAAGACGTTCGGCCTCGCGAAGAATCGTTGCAGAGTAGGCTCCGGCCATCCCTCGATCGGAAGCAACCACAAGGACCGCGACACGTGGCGTATCGTGACGCTCACGAGTCAGCGGGTGGTCAAGGTCCGTATGAATAGCGACAGCGGCAACTGCCTGAGTCAGAGCCTTCTCATAGGGTCCAAGTTCAGTCGCTGCCCGACGCGCAGCACCAATTCGCGATGCCGCGATCATTTCCATCGCACGAAAGACCTTAGCCAGCGTCTGCGTAGATGCAATCCGCTGTTTATAGATCCTTTGTTGTCCGCCCATACTTAGGCCTCAGACACTGCCGGGCGCGAACGAACAATTTCTTCCTGAGAACGCTCGGCCTGCACCTCAGCGTCATCAAGCGAAACCGGTGCTGCCTTCGCGCTTACCCATTGACCATGGAAGGTCTCAACCGCAGCGCGCAAGGCTTCTTCGGTTTCCTTCGAGAGCTCGCCGGTAGCGGCGATCTCATCAAGCACCGTGGAGTTTGCACGCAAGTAGTCCAGCAGACCGCTTTCAAAGGAGAGAACTTCGCTCACCTCGAGGTCATCGAGATAACCATTTGTTCCGGCCCAGATTGAGGCAACCTGGTCTTGAACAACATAGGGCGAGTTTTGCGGCTGCTTGAGAAGCTCCATGAGACGCTCACCGCGCGTGAGCTGACGACGCGTTGCAGCATCAAGATCGGATGCAAACATCGCGAAGGCCGCCATCGAACGGTACTGCGCAAGCGTGAGCTTCAAAGTACCGGCGACCTTCTTCATCGCCTTAATCTGAGCAGCGCCACCGACACGAGACACCGAAATACCGACATCAACAGCCGGTCGCTGGTTCGAGTTGAAGAGGTCGGACTGAAGGAAGATCTGACCATCGGTAATCGAAATAACGTTGGTCGGAATGTACGCGGAAACGTCATTTGCCTTGGTTTCGATAATCGGCAAACCGGTCATCGATCCCCCACCGAGCTCGTCGGAGAGCTTCGCACAGCGTTCCAGCAAGCGTGAGTGCAAGTAGAAGACGTCACCGGGGTATGCTTCACGCCCCGGCGGACGGCGCAGAAGAAGCGAAACCGCACGGTAGGCCTCTGCCTGCTTAGAAAGGTCATCGAAAACGATGAGGACGTGCTTGCCCTGGTACATCCAGTGCTGACCAATTGCGCTACCCGTGTAGGGAGCCATGTACTTGTAGCCCGCGGGATCCGAGGCCGGAGAAGCAACGATCGTCGTGTACTCCATTGCTCCGGCGTCCTCAAGAGTCGAGCGAACCGACGCGATTGTCGAGCCCTTCTGGCCGATGGCGACATAGATGCATCGAACCTGCTTGTTGACATCGCCGGAAAGCCAGTTGTCACGCTGGTTAATGATCGTGTCCAAGGCGATCGCGGTCTTACCGGTTTGACGGTCACCAATGATGAGCTGACGCTGACCACGGCCAATCGGGATCATCGAGTCGATCGCCTTCAGGCCGGTCTGCAGCGGCTCGTGAACCGACTTACGCATCATGACACCAGGAGCCTGAAGTTCCAGCGCTCGTCGACCTTCCAAATCGGTGATATCGCCGAGGCCGTCGATCGGGCGACCCAGCGGGTCAACGGTGCGACCGAGGTAGCCATCGCCAACGGGGACTGAGAGCACTTCACCAGTACGGTAAACAGGCTGTCCTTCTTCAATGGAGGAGAAATCCCCAAGGACAACGGTGCCGATTTCACGTTGTTCAAGGTTCATAGCAAGCCCCAGCGTCCCGTCCTCGAAACGCAGGAGTTCGTTTGCCATAGTTCCGGGAAGCCCTTCAACGTGGGCAATACCGTCAGCAGTTTCGGTAACATGACCGACTTCATCGGTCGCAACCTGTGCAGGTTGATACGATTCCACGAAAGAGTCGAGCGCCGCCCGTACTTCCTCGGGGCTAATGGACAGATCAGCCATTGAGCATTCCTTCTATCTATTCCTCAGACACATCGGGCTTAACCGACGATCGAACGTTTGAGAGCGCCAACTCGCGTGGCCAGTGATGCATCGACTCGCTCCGTCCCCATTCGGATGACGAGGCCGCCGAGCAGTTCAGGGCGCAGCGTGTAGGTTGCCGAAACGGGGCTGGCCAGTTTGGCCTCAAGAATCTTCTCGAGACGCATCTTCTGGTCGTCGCTCAGCTCGTGTGCCGACTCAACGAATACGAAGCGTCGACCGGAGAGCTTTGCGGCGCGAACAGCCAATTCCCGCAGCTTTCCCAAGAGATGACCATGCGAGGTTCGTCCCACGCATCGGCGCAAAAGACGCAGACTCGGCTGGCCAAGAACACTCTGGAACACCGTCTGGGCAAGATCTGCGCGTCCCTTCGGAGAAAGGGCAGACAGGTCAGAGAGTTCATTTCTGAGATCGCGATGTGACTGAAGGAAAACAGAAACCGCAACAAGCTGGGCTTCTGTTTCTTCCAATACCCCATCAAATTGCGCGCTGAGCAGCACTGCATCGCAGCCTGCTTCTTCGACAGCGTGCACGATGTCACGCGGACGGGACCAGTGACCCGCTACCAGGTCATGCAGACACTGAATCGAGACAGCAGATACAACCGGAGCAAAAAGACGATCAACAAGAGCGTCTTTATCACTCTGTTCTCGCGAGGGGTCGGTGAGTGCACGTTGGACAGAAGAATTCGTTCGCAAAAAGTCTGCGACGCCGAAAAGATCTTCCGCTACCTTCATACGCTCATCGCCCGCCTGCGCAAGACGTTCGCGTAACAACTCAGGAGTCATCAGTTCACACCACCAACGGGAACTTCTTCAGCCTCGAGTTCATCCAAGAAGCGATCCACAACGCGAGCAGTGAGATCAGTATTCTCCAGATGCTCACCCACGAGCTTCTCTGCGAGTTCGCTAGCGAGCAAACCAACATCGCTACGCAGGCTAATCTGCGCGGCCTGCCGCTCGGCAAGAATCTGACGCTGAGCGGCATCTTGCACGCGCTGAGCCTCTACCTGCGCATCAAGACGTGCCTGTGCGACGATCTGCTGGGCCTGAGCACGTGCATCTTCACGGATCTGGTGAGCCTCAGCCTGAGCATCACGAAGCAGCTCATCTTTCTTACGCGAAGCAAGAGAGAGATCTTCACGAGCTTTCTCAGCGTTATCAAGGCCTTCCTGAATTGCATCACGCCGCTGGTCGATCATCGAGTAGATCCGCGGCAATGCGTACAGGCCGACGACCAAGAGGATCACCAGGAGAATCAGCGCTGACCAGAAAATCTCATAGAGAGGAGGCAGAACAACGCCAATTCCTCCGACCGATCCCTCGGACATAGGAACAAGCTGAGCGAACATCAGACGATGAAGGGCAGAACGAAGCCGATCAGGCCAAGAGCCTCAGCAAGTGCTGCACCAATAATCATGTTGGTGAAGAGCCTACCGGCGATCTCAGGCTGGCGTGCAGTTGCTTCCTGGGTCTTTCCCACGAGGAGGCCAATACCAATACCAGGGCCAATCGCAGCCAGGCCGTAGCCGATGTAGGCAAGGGATCCGGTCATTTTTCTTTCCTTTTCCTTTGGTGAATCAGTCGAAGGCGCAAGAAGCCTTTAGTGTTCTTCGACTGAAAGCTTGATGTAAACCGCTGTCAGCATGGCGAAAATATACGCCTGCAAGACAGCCACGAAAATTTCGAAGAGCGTCGCCGCAACCGCACCAGCTCCGGTTAAGAGGGCACCAGTCTGTTTCATACCGGCAGCGATGAGAAGATTCGACGTTCCAAAATAGGTCAGTGCAAGAAGCAGGTGCCCTGAAATCATGTTGCACAGAAGACGAATAGCCAAGGTTGCGGGACGAACAATAAAAGTCGAGAAGAACTCGATGGGGGTGATGAGGAAGTAGATCGGCCAGGGCAATCCCTTGGGGAAAAGCTGCGACTTGAAGAAATGGAAGAAGCCGTACTGTTTAATTCCGGCACCCACGAATGAGACGTAGGCGATGACAGCGAAAACAATCGGCACGGCCATCACAGAGGAAGCTGCGATATTCATCCCGGGGATAATTCCCTGGATATTCATAAAAAGGACGCCGAAGAAAACAACACCGATGAAGGCAGCCCAGCGACGGCCGCGGCCTTCACCCAGCATCGCGACGGAAATACCATTGCGAACAAACTCGGCTGCCATTTCGAGGAGGACCTGTCCCCGCCCAGGCATGAGCTTAACGCTACGGGCACCGAGCCAGAAAACCAAGCACAGTGTAATCCCAGCGACCACGCGCACCAGTGTCAGCCGATTGAATTGGAAGAGCGTCCCCTCACCAAAAAATGCATCGGGGAAGAAATCATGGATACCGGGGGCGTGGGGCGCCTGCGTAACAGCGGGAATACATGTTGCAGCAGCAATCAGCGCGACAATACCGATGAGAACCTTGTACCACAAAGGCATAGCGTAGCTGCGCTGTGTGGCCTTCTCTTCGCCGAGAACTGTCGATTCCACGTGCTCCACTTCCTCACTAGGGTCAACCCGGTCCAGTCTAACCCAGCTAACCAGAGATCAAGAACTCATCCCTGAGAGTTTTGTTCTTTCGTCAACGTCGACGAACAGTCGACATCTGTGATCACTGGCTCTTCCACAACCGGAACCTCACGAATTGTATGTGCTAAAGCAACCCCAAGACCACCAAAAACAACAAAGTGCTCACAAATGAGAACAAGTCCGGTGACAATCGCAGATGTCCCCAAAGCTTTGCTCAGGAACAGTCCACCGATCAAGATGGCAAATGTTCCGAACATATGAGCCCAAATCCACATCGGCCGGGTAGTTGCATCACTACGAATCATGGCGCTGAGGCACACATGAGTGACAGCGCCCAATGCCAGCATAAATACAGGAACAAGCAAACTACGCAGGCCGTATCCGAGGCATGCTTGCCATACACCGACAATCAAGGCACCCGCAGCAACGACCCCCCACAGGCGGCACATGACCAACTGAATATCTTTCTGATGCGCCTGCAAAGAATCACTCATGCATTTTCCTTGGAATTCTCGGGAGTGGTAGCTTCAACGTGATCCTGACGCGCACGCCGACGCGCACGCGTAAAAGCGGGGAATTCTGAAGCGGTGAGCCAGACACCCAAGGCCAGCGCCGGAAGTGCACACAGTGCAACACGTTTCCAGTCATGGACAAGAATGGCGACCGGAGGGAAAGCTACTAGGGCAGTCCACATCCACAAGATTGCGACAACACCTCGGTGCGAGTGTCCCCTAGCAAGTAGACGGTCGTGGAAGTGTGAGCGATCCGCATGGAAGGGGCTCTTCCCCCTCAGCATTCGTCGAATCGTGGTGACGACAAGATCTCCAATGGGGACGCAGATGACCGAAATAGGAAGCAATAGCGGAAGGAAGGAAACCAACAGCTGTTGTCCACCTAAAACAGAAGGGTCAACCTGCCCCGTAACAATGATTCCTGCAGCGGCCAGAACCAATCCCATTGTCTCAGAGCCCCCACCCATCATGATTGAGGATGGGTGGAAGTTGAACCACAAGAAGCCCAAACAGACTCCGACCAAGGTAATGACCGCCAAAGATGCAGTCGTAGCGTATGAAGCCGCTCCCATGATCCGCGTGAGCACATAGGAATAGACGAAGAAGGCAGCAGCTCCGATCCCGACGACACCAGCAGCCAAACCATCCAGGCCGTCAATGAAGTTCACCGCATTCATAATTCCGACGATGAGAAAAACGGTGAGCATCAAGGAGAGGCGTGAGGAGCCAATGGTGACACCAAAAATTGGGAAACTGACCAATTGCACGCCGTTGAAGGCCATCGATCCTGCGATCAGAATCTGTCCGGAAAGTTTCGTCAGCCAGTCCAATTCCACGACATCATCGACTACACCGAGAATGCACATTGCGAGTGCACCCACGACAACAGCCCAGGCAGCATTCGTTTCAAAGAGAGGCGACATATAGGGAATTCGTGCACTGATGAGCATCGTGATCACCAGAGCGATGGTGATCGCGATTCCTCCAAGTCGAGGAATCGGAGTGGATTGGATATCTCTGCTGCGAAGCTTGGGGACAATCCCCCAACGCAGGCATGCCCAGCGGACCAGCGGTGTCAGCAGCACGGTGAGTGCGGCAGCCACGACCATCAGCAGGACATAAACCTTCACGGCGTCGATGTCTCCTCCCTCAGCGAGCTAGGGGCTGGTAGTCCAGCACCCTGGCAATATCTTCTACGCTCAGTGCTCCTTCGCGAAGTACGCGAGCCTGTCCGTGCGCACAATCGATAATTGTGGACGGTTGTGCGCTCTGGGTCGGCCCCGAATTCACGTAGTAGTCTACCGTGCCACGGAAGTATCCGAGCGCTTCATCAATATTTGTCGCAGGAGGTTCTCCCGTTAGATTGGCTGAGGTCACTGCCATAGGCCCCACGGCCTCGAGCAGCTCACACACTTGCGGATGGTTGGGCATGCGAAGCGCGACTGTACCGTGAGTTTTTCCCAGATCCCAGTTCACACTGGGGTTTGCACGCACAATCAGAGTGAGTGCACCCGGCCAGAAGGCTTTCATTAGTCGAATGGCATCGTCGTCAAGGTCAATTGAGACACTCTGCGCTTGCTCAACAGAGGCGACTAGTACAGGAGGGGGCATCGTCTCGCCTCTGCCTTTCGCCGCAAGAAGACGACGAACGCCCTCGTGATCATCGGCGGATACACCGATGCCATACACGGTATCAGTGGGCAGGACAACCAACGCGCCCTCCCGGATCTGTCCTTTAAGGAGGTCAAGCTCGTCCTTTGCCCAGCCATGAGCGCACTCAAAAATCTGTTCCACTGTGAATTACTTTCTCTGTGTTTTCCAAGCGATAAGGAAACGCTCAACTCCACTTAAGTCACTGCGAGTATGAACCTGAGTAAATCCGTTCATCACCGCGACTTCTCGGAGCGTTTGTGCCTGCGAGGGAGAGTGCTCCATAGCCAGCATCCCCCCACTAACGAGGAGCTCACGCGAACGTTCAATAATCCGACGAGGAATCTCAGTACCGTCGTCTCCCCCACCGTATAGAGCGCGCGCAGGGTCCTGCTGCGCCTCGATTTGTGTCGGTGCTTCCTGGGCGGGCACATAGGGAGGGTTTGTCACGACCAATGAGGTTTTCCCATTGAGCCCACGCAGAGTGTCGGTGGCCGTCGCGTCCCCCTTAACGAGGCGAATCTGAGCTTTCGGGTATCGAGCGAGGTTGAGCTCGGCGTAAGCAAAGGCATCGGAGTCAATTTCAACGGCGGTCACCTGATGACCAGTTTCAGTAGAAAGTGCAAGCGCAATCGCTGCAGACCCAGTACACAGATCAACCCATTCACCATCAGGAAGCGCTCCGGAACGCGTTAGCTCCTCAACATGCTCGACAAGCATCTCCGTTTCGGGCCGAACAGTGAAGACTCCTTTACCACCCGAAAGAACGAGGCCTCTGAAATACATTTCACCGGTCACATGGCTTCGCGGGTGGCGGAGGGCGCGTTGGGTGACTGCAGCGCGGTAGGCGGCCTCGTTGGTCGAAGGAACCTCGCGAGGGGCAAATAGCAAAGAATCGACGCCCAAGGCCCACGTCAAGAGGTAGCGTGCCTCGGCCAAGGGAGTTGCTCCCCCCTCGTCGCCCTCAAGAGTGCAAAGGTGGGATGAACCCCACGCAATAAGCTCAGCTTGCGAACTCATACATGTGCGTCGGCGGAGGCGAGACGTTCGGCCTCATCTGCGCTTTGAAGAGATTCAATAACCGGGTCAAGGGCACCATCAAGCACCTGGTCAAGGTTGTACGCTTTGAAACCACTGCGGTGATCAGCAATGCGATTCTCGGGGAAGTTGTACGTACGGACACGTTCCGAACGGTCAACAGTTCGCACCTGAGAAAGGCGCTGTGCCGAGGCCTCAGCCTCGCGCTTGGCTTTCGCTTCAGCTGCTAAGCGCGAAGCAAGAACACGAAGCGCGGCCTCTTTATTTTGAAGCTGAGACTTCTCATTTTGCATAGAAACGACGATGCCCGAAGGAAGGTGGGTAATGCGGACAGCTGAATCGGTGGTATTCACCGACTGCCCACCCGGACCTGAGGAACGGTAGACATCAATTCGCAAATCATTGGGGTCAATGAGAATCTCATCATCGACTTCAAGTTCGGGCATGACGAAAACGCCCGCAGCACTGGTATGCACACGTCCCTGCGACTCGGTGACGGGAACTCGCTGTACTCGGTGCACTCCCCCTTCATACTTCAGGTGTGCCCACACTCCCTCATCTGGTGCGGGATTACCAGAGGCTCTAATCGCAAGGGTGACTTCTTTAAAACCGCCTAGCTCCGTGTAGGTGGAGGACAACTCAGTGGTCTTCCACCCCTTCGAATCCGCGTAGCGCAGATACATCCGGGCAAGATCAGCCGCAAAGAGTGCGGATTCTTCACCGCCTTCACCTGCTTTGATTTCCAAGATGACATCACAGGCATCATCGGGATCTCGCGGCGCAAGGATAGACAGAAGGTGTTCGTGAGCGCTTCGCTCTGCTTCTTCCAATGCGGGGATTTCCTCTGCGAAAGAGGAATCGTCTTCGGCAAGCTCCCGAGCGGCCTCGAGATCTCCCTGCGCATGCTCCAGCTGATCCGCAGCGGCTTTAATGCGCGAAAGCTCCGCATAGCGACGAGAGACTTGCTTGAGAAGCTTGGGGGAAGAAAGGACCTCCGGATCAGACATTCGAGTTTCAAGCTGCGCGTGTTCGTCAAGTAGCGCGTCCAATGCGGAGA
>ERZ773214.1039-NODE-1039-length-16904-cov-56.899163_pt1 | contig 16904 bp, 8 predicted proteins | sample MGYA00511238_ERZ773214 | MGnify/ENA primary metagenome ERZ773214 (study PRJEB29015, sample SAMEA2738157) | human oral metagenome | biome: human oral; feature: human-associated habitat; material: saliva | place: China | collected 2259 ... | reverse complement strand
CTCGGCTCCAGCCGCGCAGTCTCCCTCGGCTCCGGCACCCGCCGCGACCCTGAGCGTCGAGCCCTCCGCAGCCCTAGAGGTTGCCGCCTCCCAGGTGCGTGAGGCTCTCAAGCGCTACCGCGCGGTCTTCCGCCGCGAGGCCCTGGCCCCGGCCCTGGCGGGCGTGAGCGACGAGCGCTTCCGCCGCATCGGGTTCGATCTGTTCCTCATGCGCGGCTACAGCGTTGAGCCGCTGGATGCTCAGGGCGTGGACGGCGTGGCGACCCCCGCCAGCGGCGATGCAGAACGCGCGTTCTACATTCGGGCCCTGCGTCTGGATTCCGGAACGGTTTCCCCGCAGGAGGTCACCCGATTCTTCCTGGCCGTGCACGCCCGAGGCGGTCAGCTCGGCACCTTCGTCACGAACACCGCGTTCAGCGATGAGGCCTACGACGAGTTCATCCGTTGCTCAACCAAGTACCCGCAGATTCTGGTGGATCTGGTTTCGGGTAATGAGCTGCAGGATCGCCTTATCGCGCACCGCCTAGGCGTGGCCGAAGGAGCCGGCGGTCTGCTCGAGCTGAAGGGTGAGTACTTCACGAGCTAACGGCCCGCGGGGTGGCCGGGCGGAGCCGGGAGGTCCGCATCCGGACGAAAGAGCCGCTATCGAGAGGCCCGTGCACACGAGAATCATCCGTGTGCGCGGGCCCCGTGCTCTCCCGGGCCCCCACCCGGTCCACCCCGTGGCGATGTGTAATAATACCGCCACAAGAGGGGCATATCGTGGCAGAAGGCACACTGCTGGGTTAGGATATGAACATGAGCACCTACCAGGAACTTCCGAGCATTTACCGCGTGAAGCGCCAGTTGAGCGACGTCGATCAGCTGGCCAACGATTACTTCGAAAAGGTCCTCGACCTTAACCCCGTGCTGGCTACAGAGCTGGGCCGCAAGGGCGTCGAAACCCTCTACCCCGATTACTCCCCCGCCGGAGAGAAGGCGCTACACCGCCTGGCCAAGAAAACCCTCAAGAAGATTGACAGCGTTCTGCCCATCGACGACGTCGACCTGGTCACCCTGGACGCCCTTCAGGAGCGCTTGAGCCTGTACCGCGCCCAGCGCAAGGCGGGGTTCGGCTATTGGCAGCTTAACAACATCACCTCTGTTCCGCAGGAGGTGCGCTCCGTCTTCGACCTCATGAAGCGCAACTCCCGCGAGGACTGGGAACACATTATCGGCCGCATGCACCGCGTGCCCGAGGCGCTGGACGGGCTCGTGCTGAGCCTCGAGGCGGCCCGCGCAGACGGCAAGATTTCCCCGCGCCGCCAGGTGGACATCGTCATCGAGCAGACCGCCGCGTACTACGCACCCGGTGGTTTCTTTGACGAGCTGGCCGCCGAGGTTGCCGCCGCCGAGCCCGAGCTGGCCGAGGCCGCCGCAGAGGGTGCCGAGCGCGCCAAGGACGGCTACCGCCACCTCAATGACTACCTCGTGACGGTTCTGCAGCCCGCCGCCCCCGCCCGCGATGCGGTGGGCCGCGAGGCGTACAGTCTGCACTCGCGCTCCTTCCTGGGCACCACCGTCGACCTGGACGAAACCTACGCCTGGGGCGTGAAGGAGCTGGAGAGCATCATCGCCCGTCAGCGCGAAGTGGCCGAAGAGATTGAACCCGGCGCCAGCATCGAGCGCGCCAAGCAGCTGCTCGACGAAGACCCGAACCGACAGCTGAACGGCACCGACGAGCTGAAGGCGTGGATGCAGAAGCTCGCCGACGCGGCGGTGGAGGACCTCTCCGCCGAGCACTTCGCGATCGGCGGCCCCATGCGCCGCATCGAGTGCTGCATCGCGCCCACCCACGAGGGCGGCATCTACTACACCGGCCCCTCCCCCGACTTCTCGCGTCCCGGCCGCATGTGGTGGTCCGTGCCCGAGGGTGAGGACCGGTTCACGACCTGGCGCGAAACCTCCACCGTATACCACGAGGGCGTTCCGGGGCACCATCTGCAGATTTCCATCGCCACGGCTCTGGCCGGCACCATGAACTCCTGGCGTACCAATATGCTGTGGGTTTCGGGTCACGGCGAGGGCTGGGCCCTGTACGCTGAGCGCCTCATGGAGGAGCTGGGCTACCTGAAGGATCCGGGCGACCGCATGGGCATGCTGAACGCGCAGCGGATGCGCGCGGCCCGCGTGGTCTTCGATATCGGCGTTCACTGCGAGCTGCCGGTGCCCGATGAGTGGACCGAGCGCCTCGGCGTTGAGCCCGGCACGATCTGGACCTCCGAGCTGGGCTACGAATTCCTGAAGCAGAACCTGGACGATTCCGAGGGTCAGGTGCGCTTCGAGTTCCTGCGCTACCTGGGCTGGCCCGGCCAGGCCCCCAGCTATAAGATCGGCGAACGCCTGTGGCTGCAGCTGCGCGAACAGGCCCTGGCCCGCGGCGAGGATATGCGCCAGTTCCACACTCGAGCCCTGATGCTCGGCTCGGTGGGTCTGGACACCCTGCGTCGTGCGCTCACCGACGAGATGATGCTTCCGCTCGAGGCCGAAGACGATGACGACGACTAGGCCGTAGCGCCGCGCCGGTTTTTCGTCACGGCCCCGCCGCAACGGCTGGCATAACGCCGAAAGCCCCCGCCTCAGCTAGTGAGGTGGGGGCCTTCGGCGTTAGCGGGCTCGGCGGTTCAGCCTCGGCCGAGCCCGGCGTGCGCGCCTAGTAGCCGAAGTTTGCCGTGCCGGGATCCTGCGAGGCGGAACCCAGCGAACCGGGGGCGTTCAGGTCAACCAGGTGCGGCGCGAAGCGGCACCAGTAGTCGGTCAGCGCGCCGTTGGATTCGCGGATGCCCACGCCCACGCAACGTCCGCCGACGACCCACACGCCCAGAACGGGGTGGCTCACCGGCTGGATGATACCCTCGTAGCGGGGTGCCGGGATGTACTCCTGGTAGACGAACTCGCTCTCGGGGGCGGTGGAGAAGAAGTCGTCCTCCTCCGGTTTGACGAAGACGTTGTAGTCGGGGGCGTAAATCTCCACGCCGTCGCCCTCGCGCCCGAAGATGGGCTTGCGAACCCAGTTGCGCAGGTCGCCGCGATGCCCGGCGTAGGTGGGTACCAGGTTCGGGTGGCCCGGGTACTTATCCCAGAGAGCGGCCAGCAGCAGCTTATTGGACAGGAACATCTTCCAGGCAGGCTCAATCCAGCGCTGCACCGCGCTGTGGTAGGCGAAGAGCAGCTGGTCGTAGCCCGAGTCGCTGTCGGTGGCCAGGTCCTCCCAGGGGTAGAGCTTGAAGAGGTTGCTGATGGGCCGGCCCTCGGCGTCCTTCCAGCTCTTGGTCGGCTCGTCAAAGATAATCTCGTCAATGGGCACGAGGATGGTTTCGACGCCGGCCTGCTGGGCGGCGTAGGCGATGAGCCACAGGTTGTTGTAGTCCTCCCGATTCTCATCGATGTCCTCGGGCACGTGGGCCAGGTGCAGGACGGGGCGCTGGCCGCTCGTGAGCTCGGGCGCAAAAATCTGTCGCCAGCGGTCCACGAAGGCCTCGCCGATTTCGCCCCAGTGCGCGTAGCCCTGCATGTCGAGGCGCTGATCCTTGGCCCAGGTCTTCTGGCAGACGGCCGCCTCCACAATACCGGTGGGGGTGTCGGCGTTGTACTCCAGCAGCTTGAGGGGTTCGCCGGGCACGCCGGAGTAGATGAAGTCGAAGCGTCCGTAGAAGTCGGGGTCGCGGCGGTTCCAGGATTCGACGGCCAGGTTGAACGCGCCGTGCGGCAGGCCCAGGGTGCCAAAGGCCCCGGAGGCCAGGTAGTCCACGGCGCTCAGGCACATGCGGTGCATTTCTTCGGCCTGGGCTCGGACGGAATTCATCTCTTCCGGGCTGAAGATGTAGGCTGCGTACTCGTTCCAGTAGTGGTCGGGGTCGTCGGGGCCGTCCACGCTGTAGGTGAGGCCTTCTTCGACGATGACCTTCTCCCACTCGGGGCGGCCCAGGGGGAATTCTTCACGGCGCATAGTGGTTTCCTTGCCGGTATAGTGGGGGTGATGTACGGGTGCGGACGCGGGAGAGCTTAGCCGCCGGAGCGGCCGCCGCCGGACTTGGAGCCGCCGCCGAAGCCGCCCTTGCTGCCGCTGGACTTGCTGCCCGACTTGTTCGAGCTGGACGAACCCGACTTGCTACCCGACTTGTTGCTGGAGCTGGTGCCCGACTTAGAGGAGTTGGAGGAGCCAGAATTGCTACCGCTACTGCCGTTGCGGCGGGAGTTCGAGACGGTGCCGGTCGTGTTATCGCGCACAGAGGAGGTCTTGCCGGTGTTCTTGGTCGAGGTTTCCTTACCCGACGAAATCGTCGAGGACTTCTTGGCGTTGCGGTAGGAGTCCTCGAATCCGCCGCCGCTCGAGGGCACGCCGCTGTACACCGTGCCGTTCGAGGGACGGGTCGTGGAGCCGCCCGAGAGCTTCTCGCCCACGCGCGGAATGTAGTTGCTCGACGCTCCGTTCGAGTTGGCGGCACTCTGACGGCCCAGGTAGTACCACAGGAAGGCGTTGGAGCCGCTGTGGTGGGTCGTGGTGGAGGAGTTCGAGGTGCCCGAAGAACCGGAGGAACCCGAAGAGCTCGAGGAGTTCGAGGAATCCGAGCTGGCCGACTCAGAGGGGCTGGCGGTCGTTTCTTGCGCACCTGCCTTCTCACATTCGGAGTCGTCCACGCGCTGACCGGTCGTGGCGTCCTGGCAGACGCGGGCGTACTCATCGCCGGTGGCGAGGAAGGCGTTCTCCTCCTGATGCATGCTGTTGTAGGCGAAGATGCCGCCACCGATGAGCAGCACGCCGGCGCCGGCCACCGCGATCATCTTGGTCACGCCGGGGCGGGTGGCGCCCAGATTCACGGCGTTCTGCGAGGTGGAGCGGGCGGCGCGGCTCGCGAAATCGGCAATGGAGTTAAGGGGGCCTCGCGAGGTCTTGGGCTGATCAACCCGGTGGGTTCCGCCCGGGCGTTGGGGTGCAGAACTCATGCATCTCTCCTTGAAGGTGTCGTGCGGGGGTGTTCTCGCCGGATGCGCGGCCGGCCGGTGAGTACCTGCCGAGGACGGCCTCGGAGGGGGACCACCGGGCCGTTGCACGGGCCGGAAGAGCGAAAACGGCGCTGGTCCGGGGCCTATCCCGGACGCACATCCAGCATAGCAAGGGAGTCTGGGAGTCACCTTAGTTCGGGGAGCCGTCTCACGAGGTTTCACGCGTTGTGCCGGTCTCGTTATGCCCGCGTTCCATTCGAGTTTGCCTGTTGTTTGCTTTTCAGCGTTCCGAAGGCTTCGCAGCATCGTTTCGCGTGGCTTACTCTCGCACCGCCGCGCGCCCCGAGCCGCCTCGGGGTTCCGCGCCCGGCGCCGCTGCGGCGGCCCACAATCCGCTGCGTAGAAAACCGCCATACAGAAATCCGCATCAAGTCACGCTTCGTCACGAACGGCCCTTGTGGGGGTCGAATGAAACACTTCTTCATAAGAATTTGCACCCCGCCGCACCTCGGTGGCAAAGTATCCCTCATGTCCACATCTCATGCATCATCGTCGTCCCGCCGCCTGCCGGCGTGGGCTACCTCATTCGGTAACCAGATTATTGCTTCGCTCATCCTCGGCGTGCTGCTGGGAGCGCTTGCACTCGCCCTCGGCGGCGACGCCAAGAGCAACCCCAACTGGCTCATGACCACGCTGGATACCATCGGTTCCTCCTACGTGACCCTGCTGAAGGCCGCCGTGATTCCGCTGGTCTTTACCGCGGTCGTCGCCTCCATCTCTAACCTCGCGCAGGTGACCAACGCGGCCCGTCTGGCGGTCAACACCCTCATTTGGTTCGCCATCACCGCGTTCTTCGCGGTGTCCATCGGCATCATCCTCGGCCTGGTGGTGCAGCCCGGCGTGGGTGCGCAGGTGCAGGGTAAGCCCTACACCGGTTCCACCGGTTCGTGGACCGCGTTCCTGACCGGCCTGATTCCGGTGAACTTCCTGGGCCTGGGCGTGAGCGCTAAGGCCGGCGACTCCGGCATCACCGCCTCCGCCTCCTTTAACGTGCTGCAGATCCTGGTGATTTCCGGTGCGGTCGGCATTGCCGCCCTGAAGGTGGGCGAGGCCGCCAAGCCCTTCATCGACGTGGTGAAGAGCGCCCTGGCCATCATCCAGAAGATTCTGTGGTGGATTATTCGTCTGGCCCCGCTGGGCACCGTGGGCCTGATCGCGAAGGCCGTCTTCGCCTACGGCTGGGGATCGATGGGCTCGCTGGCCAAGTTCATCATCGCGCTGTACGTGGGTCTGCTTCTGGTGTTCCTCGTGGTCTACCCGCTGATTGCTCGCGCAAACGGCCTGTCGGTGCGACAGTACTTCTCCGGCGTGTGGCCCGCGGTTCAGATGGGCTTCGTCTCGCGCTCCTCGATGGGTACCATGCCCGTCACCCAGACCGTGGCGGAGCGTAACCTGGGCGTGCCCCGCGCCTACGCATCCTTCGCGGTGCCGCTGGGCGCGACCACCAAGATGGACGGATGCGCCTCGGTCTACCCGGCCCTGGCCGCCATCTTCGTGGCCCAGTTCTACGGCATCCACCTGGACTTCACCCAGTACCTGCTGATTGTGCTGGTCTCGGTGCTGGGATCCGCCGCAACCGCGGGCACCACCGGCGCGATTGTGATGCTGACCCTGACCCTGTCGACCCTGGGTCTGCCCCTGGACGGTGTGGGTCTGCTCATGGCTATCGATCCGATCATCGACATGGGCCGTACCGCCCTGAACGTCGCCGGTCAGGCTCTGGTTCCGGCGGTGGTGGCGCGCCGCGAGGGAATCCTGGACGAGACCCTCTACAACGCTCCCCGCTCCGAGGGCGGCTTCGTGCCGGAGGCGCTGTACGAGGAGCAGGTGGCCGACGAGCCGAAGCGCCTGCAGGTGGCCGAGACTCGCTAGGCCCGCTAGGTCGGCCAAGTCGGGTGTTCCCGCAGCTCCGCGCGGACGGTTTTGAGGCCGCTGGCGCGCAAAGCGGTCGTCACCATGTTTACGGCGTCATGTTTACGGCGTATCTCGCTCCCCGCGGTTGTGGGGATTGGGATACGCCGTTTGCGTACCCGCAGCGGGGTTCGTCGCATGAATCGCAAGCCTAGACAGCAAGCCCATAATTGCAAACCTAGCCCGCGGCCTGTACTCGGCCTATCGCGGTCCGTTCGCGCGCTACCTGTACGCCCATCGCGAGCGCGGCAAGCTTCAAGGTGCACGTGAGGGTAAACTTCCCGATCCCGGCCTTAAAATAGAGAGCATGACTGCAGTAGATCCCTCCCCCGTCCCTTCCGCCGAGGCTGCGCCGGCACGATTGGTGCTCGCCTCTGCATCCCCCGCGCGCCGTAAGCTCCTGGAGGATTCCCGCATCGCCTTTACGGTGCGCGTCTCCTCGGTTGATGAGGACGCCGCGCTCGCCGCCGCCAACGAGCGGGCACGAGCCGAAGGGCGCGAGGGGCTCAGCCCGGCCGAGACCGCTTCCCTCCTGGCGAGTCTCAAGGCCCGCGCGGTTGCCGCTCAGCTGGCCGCCGAGGGCGTGCGCGATGCCCTGGTGCTGGGCTGCGATTCCGTCTTCGAGTTCGAGGGTCGGGCCTACGGCAAGCCGCACACCGCAGAGAACGCCCGCGAACGCATCACCGCCATGAGCGGGCACCACGGCACGCTCCACACGGGTCACGCGCTCGTGGATCTGCGGGAGTTCGACCCCGAGAAGCATGCGGAGGCGCCCGCCGTTGCCGAGCTGCGTAGCGCCGTCGTGCACTTCGATGAGCTGAGCCCCGCCGAGGTCGAAGCGTACATCGCCACGGGCGAGCCGCTGTGGGTGGCGGGCTCCTTCACCCTGGACGGCTACGGTTCGGCGTTTATCCGCGGTATCGAGGGCGAGTTCCACACGGTGGTTGGCCTGTCCATCCACGCCCTGCGCGAGCTGTTGCGCCGCCGCGGCGTGGCCGTCACGGACCTGTGGCTACCGCCCGAGGACTGACCCAGCGGACTAGCCCAGAGGACGAAAACACCCGCGCGGGGCGCGCACGCCGGACCGCGCCCCGCACCTCCAACACACGTATTTGAACACCAATCGATATCATGGAACAGTACGATGCGCGATGTATTCGCCATTCTTGCCGTTTCTCGATATGCTTTCGGCAGGAGATAAAGGAGAGCTTTAAGTGATTCAGAACCAGGCAGAAGCCGCCAAAAAATTTACCGCGGTCCCCGGCCGACACACCGGCCCGGTCAGCAAGATTCTCATCGCCAACCGCGGCGAAATCGCCGTCCGCGTGATTCGCGCGGCCCGCGACGAGGGCCTGCAGACCGTCGCCGTCTACGCTGATCCCGACCGCGACTCCCTGCACGTGAAGCTGGCCGATGAGGCGTACGCCCTGGGCGGTTCCACCGCGGCACAGTCCTACCTGGTGATGGATAAGCTCATCGAGGTGGCCATCCGTTCCGGTGCTGACGCCGTGCACCCCGGTTACGGCTTCCTCTCCGAGAACGCGCAGTTCGCTCAGAAGTGCATCGACGCCGGCCTGACCTGGATCGGTCCCTCCCCCCAGTCCATTACCCAGCTGGGCGATAAGGTGGCCGCGCGCCACATCGCCCAGAAGGTGGGCGCTCCCCTGGTTCCGGGCACCAAGGATCCGGTCAAGTCCGCCGACGAGGTTGTTGCCTTCGCCGATGAGCACGGCCTGCCGATTGCCGTGAAGGCCGCCTTCGGTGGCGGTGGCCGCGGCATCAAGGTGGCCCGCGACCGCGAGAGCATCGTCGAGATGTACGAGTCCGCCGTACGCGAGGCAACCGCGGCGTTCGGTCGCGGCGAGTGCTTCATCGAGCGCTTCCTGGATTCCCCGCGTCACGTTGAGACCCAGTGCCTGGCCGATGCGCACGGCAACGTCGTGGTGGTCTCCACCCGCGACTGCTCCCTGCAGCGCCGCAACCAGAAGCTCGTCGAGGAGGCACCCGCCCCCTACCTGAGCGAAGAGCAGACCAAGCGCCTCTACGAGGCCTCCCGCGCGATTCTGCGCGAGGCCGGCTACCAGGGCGCAGGTACCTGCGAGTTCCTGGTCGGCACTGACGGCACCATCTCCTTCCTCGAGGTCAACACCCGCCTGCAGGTGGAGCACCCCGTCTCCGAGGAAATTTCGGGTCTCGACCTGGTGCGCGAGCAGTTCCGCATCGCCCGCGGCGAGAAGATTGAGGAGAAGGACCCCGTGCTGCGCGGCCACTCCTTCGAGTTCCGCATCAACGGCGAGGACCCGGGCCGCTCCTTCATGCCGGCCCCGGGCACCATCGAGAAGCTGAACGTCCCCACCGGCCCCGGCGTGCGCTGGGATTCCGGTTTCGTGGCCGGCGACGTCATCGGCGGCAACTTCGACTCCATGCTGGCCAAGCTGATTGTGACCGGCGCGGATCGCGAGCAGGCCCTGCAGCGTGCCCGCCGCGCCCTGTCCGAGCTGAGCATCGAGGGCATGCCCACCGTCATCCCGTTCCACCGCGTGGTTCTGGAGGACCCGGCGTTCGTGCCGGCCGAGGGTGAGGACTTCAAGGTGCACACCCGCTGGATTGAGACCGAGTTCAACAACACGATTCCCATGTACGCTGGCGCCCCCGGTAGCGTGGATTCCGATGAGGATGAGCGCACCACCGTGGTGGTTGAGGTCAACGGCAAGCGAATGGAGGTGTCCCTGCCCGAGATGGGTGGCGCCGCCAAGCCCGCCGCCAAGCCGGCTTCGAAGAGCCGCAAGTCCCGCTCCTCCCGCGCATCGGCGAAGGCCGGCGGCGACGAGCTGACCAGCCCCATGCAGGGCACCATCGTGAAGGTGGCCGTCTCCGACGGAGATACCGTGGCCGAGGGTGACCTCGTTCTGGTCCTGGAGGCCATGAAGATGGAGCAGCCCATTACCGCGCACAAGGCCGGTAAGGTTTCGGGTCTGTCGGCTAAGCCGGGCGACACCGTCACCTCCGGTGCGGTGCTGGCGATTATCAAGTAGCGACCATCAAGTAGCGTTTGCGAAGCATCCCCGTTGCGAGTTTCTCTCGCGGCGGGGATGCTTGCGTATTGGCTCATCACTTGCGCGGTGCGGCGGCCCCCGTTCCTCCGCTGAGGATTATCCGGGGATGCGCCGCCCCTAAAAATTACCGTTCGGAGGGCCGCCGTCCAGATAGTGACGGGGCCTGCGCTAACTTTTCTGAACGGTTTATAATAATGCACTTTAGGGGAACCTTTCGTTCCGAACCCGCACACCCGGTTCAATTCCTCCGGCCTCACGCCGCGGCACTATCCCCGCCGCCTAGCACGCCGAGAGCTGCGTCACCGACGCCACCGGTTCCCTTTTGTACGCACAGTCAGTCCATCCTCGGGAGCATCTCTCATGAGCACCACCGTATCCGACACCAGGGCCTCCGCCGCGCCGGTCGAGAACACGACGCCTCGCAGCCGCGTGATTCTCGCATCGCTCATTGGTACCACCATTGAGTTCTACGATTTCTATATCTACGCCACCGCCGCCGTGGCAGTCTTCCCCGTGCTGTTCTTCCCCGCGAAGGACGCCACGACCGAGCTGCTGGCATCCTTCGCAACCTTCGGTGTCGCCTTCGTCGCGCGCCCCCTCGGTTCCATTATTTTTGGCCACTTCGGCGACAAGATTGGTCGTAAGGCAACCCTCGTCGGTGCGCTGCTCACCATGGGTATAGCGACCTTCATCATCGGCCTGCTGCCCACCTACCACCAGATTGGTCTCTGGGCACCGACCATGCTGACCATCATGCGCTTCTGCCAGGGCCTGGGCCTGGGCGGCGAATGGTCCGGCGCGGCTCTGCTCGCCAGCGAGTACGCGAAGGAGGGTAAGCGCGCCCGCGCCGCCATGTGGCCCCAGCTGGGTGCCCCCATCGGCTTCGTTCTCGCCAACGGCTTCATGCTGATTCTGACCAGCTTCATCGCTTTTAACTCCACCACCGACGCGAAGAACCTCGAGCACCCCTTCCTCGTCTGGGGTTGGCGTATCCCGTTCCTACTCTCCATCGTGATGGTCGCCGTCGGCCTCTACGTGCGTTTCCGTCTGGAGGAGACCCCCGTCTTTGCCAAGGCTGCCGCCAACAACGAGAAGGTTAAGACCCCGCTCGTCGAGGCGTTCAAGGTTGCCTGGTGGCCCATGATTCAGGGTACCTTCATCATGGTCGCCTGCTACGTGCTGTTCTACCTGATGACCGCGTGGGTTCTCTCCTACGGTATCGCCAAGGCCGAGAAGGGTGGTCTGGCCATTCCGTACCACGAGTTCCTCATCATTCAGCTGGTCTCGATTATCGGCTTCGCCATCTTCATCCCGATCTCGGGTTGGCTGGCGGATAAGTACGGCCGCCGCACCCAGCAGCTGTGGACCACCATCGCCATGGCAGTCTTCGGCCTGTGCTTCGGCCCGCTCATCTCCCCCGCCGTCGTCGGCACCGGTGCGAACGTGGACACCGTCGCCGTGACTGTCTTCATCTTCATCGGCATGTGTCTGATGGGTCTGTCCTTCGGTTCCATGTCGGCCTACCTGCCGGAGCTGTACCCCACCAACGTGCGCTACACCGCCAGCGGTATCGCCTACAACGTGGCCTCCATCCTCGGTGCGGCTCTGACCCCGTTCGTGGCGGTTTGGCTGAACTCCTCCTACGGTGTGGCCGCTGTGGGTGGCTACCTGGCCTTCGCCTCGATCCTGAGCGTTATCTTCATCCTGCTCACTCACGAAACCCGTGACGTGGACATGAACGCCGTCGGCTCCAAGAAGTAAAGTTCTACAAGGTAGCCGAAAGCAACAAGCGGTGGGGGCCGCCTTCCATGAGATATGGAAGGCGGCCCCCACCGCTTTTGTGTCTGTTCCCGGATGCGGCTAGAACTTACCGCGGGTATGCAGCTTGCGTGCCGCCTCGGCAATCGAGCCGGACAGCGAGGGGTACACCGTGAAGGTCTCGGCCAAATCGTCCACCGTGAGCTTCTTCTCCACGGCCAGGGCGATCGGGTAAATCAGCTCGGAGGCGCGCTGGCCCACGACCACGCCGCCGATGACGGTACCCGAGTGGCGGCGGGCGAAAACCTTCACGAAGCCGTCGCGCATCGCCATCATCTTGGCGCGGGGGTTGGTGCTCAGCTGCAGGGTCACGGCCTCGCCGCGGTAGGAACCCTCGTGCAGGTCGTTCTCGCTGATGCCGACGGTCGCGATTTCGGGCGAGGTGAAGATGTTCGCCGCGACCTTGTCGGTGCGCAGGGGACGCACGGCGTCACCCAGGATATGCGCCATCGCGATGCGGCCCTGCATGGCGGCCACGGAGGCCAGCGGGTACACGCCCGTGCAGTCGCCTGCCGCGTAGATATTGTTCACGCTCGTTCGGGACACGCCGTCCACCGTAATGTGGCCGCTCGGGGCGTGCTCCACGCCCGCCGCGTCCAGGCCCAAATCTTCGGTATTGGGAATCGAGCCGATGGCCACGAGGCAGTGCGTACCCGAGACCTTGCGGCCGTCAGAGAGGGTCACGATCACGCCGGAGCCGTCCTCGGTGCGCTCCACGGCGGAGGCGCGGGAGCGGGGCATAACTCTCACACCACGACGCTCGAAAACATCCTCCAACACGCGGGCGGCGTCCTCGTCCTCGCCGGGGAGCACACGGTCGCGGGAGGATACCAGGGTCACCTTCGAGCCCAGACCGTTGTAGGCCGAGGCGAACTCGGCACCGGTCACGCCCGAACCGATCACGATGAGCTCCTCGGGCACCTCGCTGAGGTTGTACAGCTGGGTCCAGGTCAGGATGCGCTCGCCGTCGGGCATGCCCGTGGGCATCTCACGCGGATGCGTGCCCACCGAAAGCAGCACGAAGTCGGCGTGCAGCGGGTAGACGAGGCCGGCCTCGTCGGTCACCTGCACCGTGTGGCGGTCCAGGAGCTTGCCGGCGCCGTGAATAATCTTCACGCCCGCCGAGGCCAGGGCGCGCTTGATATCGGCAGACTGCTGCTGGGCCAGGTCGCGCACTCGGCGGTTCACCCGGTCCATGTCTACCCGAAGCTGCGGGGCCTTACCCTTGGTATTCTCAATGCCCAGGCTTCCGGCTTCGGAAAAGCGGGTCATCATATCCGCCGTGGCGATAAGCGTCTTGGAGGGCACGACGTCCGTTAGCACGGCCGAGCCGCCGATAGCCTTGCGCTCGATAAGCGTCACGTCTGCCTGCGAGGAAGCGGCCACCATCGCGGCCTCGTAGCCGCCGGGTCCGCCGCCAATAATTACAATGCGCTGGGATGCGTAGTTCACCGTTGAAGTCATGCCTTAATTGTGAGCTATGCCGCCTGCGCGGGGCAAACGCACTCGCCGTGCAGATGTGCCATATTATGACACCCCGCACGGCAAGCTTCATCCACGGCGAGTTTCCCCCGAGGGCACGAGTCGTGCGGGCCGGGTGCTTCCCCGCCCCGCTATTCCCCTACCTCGCTATTGCTCAGCCCTGTTACTCTTCGAGGGCCTGCGGCTTCTGCGCGTAAATCGAGTTGATAAACTTCTCGGCCCACTCCAGCATGGGGCGGTCCACCAGCTCCTTGCCGCCAACCGGCATGGTCTTCGGGCGGGGAACCAGGGTCAGCCAGGTGTCCATGCCCTTCGGCTGGGCATGCGTGGAGCCGGGGTACACGCGCTTCAGGCGCATCTGGCGGGACTCCGGCAGGGGTTGGGCGCTCACCACGCGCACCTTCGGCCCCAGCACCACCATCTCGTGAATACCGGCGGCGCGGGCGTGCATCCTCAGCGTGGCCACGGCCAGCAGGTTCTCCACGGCCTCGGGCAGCTCACCGTAGCGGTCGGCCAGCTCCTCGCGGGCCTCCGCAATCTTCTCTTCGGTATCGGCGGCTGCGATCTGGCGGTAGGCCTGCAGACGCAGGCGCTCCGAGTCAATGTAGGTGTGCGGGATATGCGCGTTGACGGGCAGGTCGATCTTCGTCTCGACCTCGCGCTCCTCCTTCTCACCGCGGTAGTTCGCCACGGCCTCACCAACCAGGCGCAGGTACAGGTCAAAGCCCACGCCCGCGATGTGACCGGACTGCTCGCCGCCGAGCAGGTTGCCGGCACCGCGAATCTCCAGGTCCTTCATGGCCAGCTGCAGGCCCGCGCCGAGCTCGTTGTGGGTCGCCACGGCCTTCAGACGCTCGTGGGCAATCTCGCCGAGGGTCTTGTCCACCGGGTACAGGAAGTACGCGTAGGCGCGCTCGCGTCCACGACCCACGCGTCCGCGCAACTGGTGCAGCTGACTCAGACCGTAGTTCTGGGCGTTGTCCACGATGAGCGTGTTCGCGTTCGAGATGTCCAGGCCGGTCTCCACGATGGTCGTGCACACCAGCACATCGAAGCGGCGCTCCCAGAAGTCCACGATAATCTGCTCCAGACGCGACTCGCTCATGCGGCCGTGCGCGGTGGCGATGCGCGCCTCCGGCACGAGCTTGCCGATTTCGGCGGCCACGTTATCGATATCGGCCACGCGGTTGTGCACGAAGAACACCTGGCCCTCGCGCATGAGCTCGCGGCGAATCGCGGCGGTAATCTGGCTGTCGGTGCGCGGGCCGACGAAGGTGAGCACGGGGTGGCGCTCCTCGGGGGCGGTGGCCAGCGTCGAGGTTTCGCGAATACCGGTCAGCGACATTTCGAGGGTGCGCGGGATCGGGGTTGCGCTCATGGCCAGCACGTCCACATTGGTGCGCATCTGCTTGAGCTTTTCCTTGTGCTCCACGCCGAAGCGCTGTTCCTCGTCAATGATGACCAGGCCCAAATCCTTGAAAACGATGCTCTCCGAGAGGAGGCGGTGCGTACCGATGACCACGTCCACCGCGCCGGAGGCGATTTCCTCGGTAATCTGGCGGGTTTCCTTGGCCTTCTGGAAGCGGGAGAGCACACGAATCTTCACGGGGAAGCCCGAGAAACGCTCGGTGAAGGTTTCGTAGTGCTGCTGGGCGAGCAGGGTCGTGGGCACGAGCACGGCGACCTGTTTGCCGTCCTGCACGGCCTTGAATGCGGCGCGCACGGCGACCTCGGTTTTGCCGAACCCCACGTCGCCCGAGATGAGACGGTCCATGGGGATTTCCTTCTCCATGTCCTCCTTCACCTCGTGGATGGCGGTGAGCTGGTCGGGGGTCTCGTTGTAGGGGAAGGACTCTTCGAGTTCGCGCTGCCAGGGGGTGTCAGGGGCGAAGGCATGGCCTCGCGAAGCCTGGCGCGCCGAGTAGAGTTTCACCAGGTCGGCGGCGATTTCCTTGACGGCCTTGCGGGCGCGGGACTTGGTCTTGGCCCAGTCGCTGCCGCCCATCTTCGACAGGGAGGGGTTCTCGCCACCCACGTAGTTGGAGATGAGGTCCAGCTGGTCCGAGGGCACGAAGAGCCGGTCGGGTGCGCCGCCGCGCTTAGAGGGGGCGTACTCGATGACCAGATATTCCTTCATGGGCTGCACCCCGTTGACGGGGGCGGCGCCGGCCACCGGGCGGGAGGTCATCTCGACGAAGCGGCCGATGCCGTGGCGCTCGTGCACCACGTAGTCGCCGGGGTTCAGGGCGAGCGGGTCGACGGCGTTGCGGCGGCGGCGCGTCTTAAACTTCTGGCCCGATGCGGAGCGCGGCGCGTAGGTACCGCGGCGGCCGAGCAGTTCGGCCTCGGTGAAGACGGCGAGCTTAGCGTCCTCGAACAGGAAGCCCGCGGATGCGGGTGCCTCGCACACCTCGACGATGCCGTGCTCGAGATCCCCGGCAGGGTCCTCCTCGAGGCTTACTCGGCGTGCGGCGGGCACGGAGGCGGCCCCCTCCTCCCCGGAGTGGAGCAGGGCGATGAGCCGGTCGGTCGAGCCGCGGCCGTTAGTGAGGGCGAGGACGGTCCACTGCTGCTGGATGAGGTCGCCGAGGCTTTCGAGCATCCGGTGCACGAAGCCGTTGAAGGCGGTGGCGGGCCGGGCGGTTAGGGTGTAGGTGTCGATGCCCTCCTCGATGGCGTCGGCCAGGGCCCCGTTCTGCAGGTTTTCGATGGATTCGATGGCCTCGGCGGCGTCTTCGAGCAGGCTGTCGTCGGTGGTGAGCTCGGTGATGTCCCACCAGCTCAGGTGTGCGGCGAGGGCCTCGGCGCGGGTGCTGTCGATAGTGCGGAATCCGCTGTCGCTCAGACGCAGCTGGCCCAGGTCGATGGGCGAGACCGCGTCAGCCTCGGCGGCGGTGTCCCAGGCGGCGGCGAGGAATTCTTCGTTGGTGGCGACGAGGTCTTCGGCGCGGGCGCGCACTCGCTCGGGTTCGACGCTGACCACCAGGGATCCGGCGGGTAGTAGCGCGGTGAGGGTGGTCATAGAGTCGACGAGCAGGGGCGTGAGCGATTCCATGCCCTCGACGTAGATGCCGCCGGCAATCTTTTCGAGCATGGATGCGGCGGCCGGGTAGTCGGCCTTCAGGCGCGCGGCGCGGCTCATAACCTCGGGGGTGATGAGTAGCTCGCGGCAGGGCAGCAGGGTGAGTTCGGTGAGCTCCTCTCCCCCGCTGAGGGTGCGCTGGTCGGCCACGGAGAAGTGGCGCATCTCGTCGAGCTCGTCGCCGAAGAATTCGAGGCGCACGGGGGTGGTGGCGGTGGGCGGGAAGACGTCGATGATGCCGCCGCGCACCGCGTACTCGCCGCGCTTGGCGACCAGATCCACGCGGGAGTAGGCGGCGTCGTTCAGGCCGCGCACCACGTCCTTGAAGGGGTATTCCTCGCCGCGGACCAGGTGCACGGGTTCGAGCTTTTCGATGCCGGAGACGATGGGCTGGATGACGGCGCGCACGGGGGCGACCACGATGCGGGGGCGGCTCGCGGCGGGCCCGGTGATGGCTCGTAGCACCTGCAGGCGGCGGCCGATGGTGTCGGATCGGGGCGAGAGGCGCT
>ERZ773214.1034-NODE-1034-length-16941-cov-16.578171_pt1 | contig 16941 bp, 14 predicted proteins | sample MGYA00511238_ERZ773214 | MGnify/ENA primary metagenome ERZ773214 (study PRJEB29015, sample SAMEA2738157) | human oral metagenome | biome: human oral; feature: human-associated habitat; material: saliva | place: China | collected 2259 ... | reverse complement strand
CGCCGGCGCAGGCTACCCGACGGCCTCGTCCAATCGGCCAGCGGGCCCCCGCGCCCACCCTGCACCGCTCGGAGGAGGCACACCCGCGGTCAGAAGCTTTGGCACCCAGCCGCTGTGCGCGGGCGCGCCCGACGCTGGGTCAGGGAAGGGCGTCCCCAGCTACGCGCTCTACTGCGTGTTCGCGCTCAGCGCGCCGATGCCTCGTGACGAAGAAGAACGCGAACGGATCGTCGACGAATCCCTCGGCTACGTCTCAGATTCTGGCGCCCAGATCCGAGGATGGTACGACCTGGGAGGATTCCGGGCCAACGCGGACCTCATGGTCTGGCTCCTCAACGAAGACCCGGCGACGCTCCAAGACGCATATCACCGCCTGCGCGCGTCGGCCCTCGGACGCCACCTGACACCCGTCTGGAGCTGCATGGGCGTTCACCAACCCGCCGAATTCCTCCACGGGCACGTTCCCGCCTGCTTCCTCGGTGCCGACGCGCGCGACTGGGCGACAGTATTCCCCCTCGTGGGCATCCACGACTGGTATCTCATCGAGCCGGGAGAGCGCTCGCGCATCGTAGCCGACTACGGGCGACGCGGTTTCGGCGTGCAGCCGGACGTGGACGTATCCGTGCTCTGCGCGTTCGCGTTGTCGGATTACGAGTACGTTATTGCTATCGAAGCTGATAATCTGGACCGGCTCGAAGGAGTGACACACGCCCAGCGCTACAGCGAAGCGCGCCCGTACGTGCGTGAGGACACCCCCTTCTTCACAGGCCCACGCGTCACCCTGGCGCAGTGGGCGACACATCAACCGCGTTCATAAGGAGACACTGATGGGTTGGAAAGAAAGCAAGCAGGCATTCCAGTACGCGCTGCCGTACGAGCAGGTGTTCCAGGCGGCCATGGCGGCCGTCCCGATGGTTCCGAAGGCAGTCCTGACGAGCGCGGACGTGAACGCCCGATTCATCACTTTCGACACCCCCACCAGCTTCACCTCCTACGGTGAGAACATCGTCGTCGGCTTTATCCCCTCCGAGACCGGCGTCATTGTCGAGGTCACCTGCGCCACCAAGGGCATGCCCAACCTCATGCAGGACGGCCGTAACCGCAAGAAGATCAAGCAGTACATCGACGGGCTGTCCGGCATCCTCCAGGTCAGCGCTACGGAGGTCATCCCCTCCTGACGCACGCGATGCAACGGGGCGCCGCAGTGCCAGCACACCAGTGGTCCCCGGCCTCGACTACGAGGCCGGGGATCTTTCATCTGCTCACTGCGATCGGAGTACTAGACATGGCGGTGTCAGTGCTGGTGAACCTTCTGTGGGATGACGATCGACATGATGCCTGCTTTTTCTGTCACGCTGCTGTTGGTCGAACGCCCTGTGGGCACATGTCGAGTACTGTTAAGGGCCTCGTTCTTCGGGGCTGTCCGTTGCTCGATCTCTTAGGGGGCGTGATGGTTGCGACGCGGAATTTGTTGCGAAAGTTGGTCCAAGCGAGGTGAGCGCATGACATGGGCTGGATAGCGCGCAAGAGGAAGCGTAGTCAGCGGTTCTATACCATTCCCGATCGTGATGAAGGAGTATCGTTTTCCGAGAAGGTGGCGATGGGAATTATGGTCTTCGTCGCATTCGGTGCTGTTGTCGCGCTGTATGTGGGGAAGGTGCCTCTCGGTGTACTGTTGCTTCTGATGGTTGTGTTAAGCGGACTGTCACTCCCTCTCGCCTATAATGTGGGTGGCCTATTTTTGTCGATCAGCCATGATGATCGTAGGCAGCAACTCAGGATCGAGCTCAGCGCCATGGGAGTTTATCTGCACGGCGTGATCGCTTTCCTTCTTTCCCTGTTTACTAGTGGGTGGATATGGTGTGCCATTCACCTGGAGGATGGACTGTATCGACGCGTCGTCGCTCTGGCTTTGCTGAGCTGTCATCGACAAGTAGCTGGAATGATGTGTTTTGCCTCTGGCAAAGGTGAGAGCATTGAGATAACCAAGTGCAAAATGGTTATCCGTGATTCGCGCCGAATCTGTCATTCTCTATATTGGAAGGATCGTCCTGTCGTTGCGGGTGTTCGCGGCGTTGATGAGGTTCTCATTCGCTATCGCGGAGATCGAGAAAAGATCGCTTCCCTGATAGTCCTTCCCCTGTCGAAACCTCAGCTCAAGAAGATGGTGGGATACTATTGTGACGATCCTCAAGCCCGTGCGCGGCTCGGACAACCAGATTCGGTGCGCGATGTGAGGCGTGTGCTCGGGTGGACAGTATGAATGTGTCAGCGACGGATACGCGAGGGCTGTGAAAGGTGAGTTGTGAACAAGTTTGAACCCCCGCTCGACGGCAAGTCTGTGGATCCTGAGGATGGTGTGCACCGAGGCTCCGAGCAAGCCCGGGCACGCCAGCCCGCCCCGGCCTCGTTCTCTGGCGGCGAGCCGGCCCCACCCAAGCCGAACTATGGCACGTTCTTTACGGTGTACCCGTCGGATCGGCGACAGAGCGAGGCGTGGGCCGGTGCCTTCATTGGCATTCTTGTGGGAGTTTTCCTTGCAGCCCTGGGAGTCCTCGCGCGTGACGTGGTCTTTGCTGTGGCGTCGATCATGTTCGCCGCGACCTTCGTTGCCGGTGCGGCGGTGGATGCTGGCTGGTCCCGTGGGCTGGTGAGGCTCGACATGGCGCCTGATGGGTGTGTGACGGTGCGGCCCAGCGTGCGCTTGACCGTCTTGCGCATCGTGACCGTCGTGTGCGCAGGTCTGGGTTTCGTGCTCTACGGGCTCTCGTTGCTTGTCGGAGTGTCCTCTTTGTTGGTGCGGCTAGGGGCGATGACCTCTTTCGCGCTCGTCGCGCTTGCGGGGGCGGTTGGCCGTTCCTTGTTCTCGTCCCCGCGGCAGGAGTGCATCGTGCTCACCGAGAATGCCGTCATGCTGTGCGGTAAGGATGGCGTGAGCTACACGATTCCGTGGGCGGCGAAGCCTGCCGTTATTGCTCATCGCCAGCGCAAAACCCTGCTGATTAAGACCGACGACGATGTCGAATGCCCGATCTCCTTCGCCCACCTGCGCATCGTCCCCTCGCGCGTCAAGGGTCTGCTCGCGTATTACCACAAGAACCCGGAGGCGCTCGACCGTCTCGGCACCGAGGAATCGGTTGATGACGCTCTGAAGGGCTTGGGCTGGTACCGGTGGTCTCGACGGAGGTGGTGACCGCCTGCCTGGCCACGGCCTCGTTTATCCATCGACGAGGCCCGGGTTTAGCGTGTGATGCGCGACTCATAAGCACGACCCTGGTTCGAATGTGACGGTTGTTCTGTAGGCGTAAGCTGGCAGAAGTATTCCGTCTATTGACGCCCAAGGGGGGAGCGAATTATGGCACGTGGGTACCGAGCGGTCTTGGAGCTAGGTGAGCGGGAGGATGCGCTGCGCGTCGCTGATCGGCTTTTCCATGAGTGGCTGCACGACAAGTATTCGCTGTGGGAGGCGGGTGAGCAAGCCGCATGTAACGACGAGGGCGTCTACCGATTCGGCACTCTTCTATCATCGCGAGGGCAACACATGGACCTCGTCGTAACGAAGACGAGGGAGACTTCTGCCGACAAGCACTACAGCCGACAGCTCTTTGAAACAGTGGAACGCACTCAGGACGGCGAGCACTGGGTGATGCGCCTGTACGCGATGAGCGCCACGAAGGAGTCGGCGTATCGGCAGGTTATATGGGTGGAGGTGGTCCCACCACGCGACGGGAAATGGGACGCGAAACCTCCACGAGTGGTGTGTGATCTCATCCGTGAGGGCGGAGTCTTTGACCGGGACATGCCGCTGTCGGATGCCCTCCAGCCAATCAACGACGCCAACCAGGTGGAGGAACTCATCGGCTGGATCCGTGATCCGCGCAGGCGAACCGCGGTGGTCGTAGCTGCGCCGCTGACCGACGGCGATACACCGGAAGCTCTGAAGCAGGAAAGCCGGTGGCACCAGATTCTGGCCCCGCTGACGGGTGACTCACTGGGCTGCGCCACCTATTTCTTGCTGACACCGCAGGTGTATGCCGACTACCTCGCAAAGATCGGTGAGGGGCTTGGCATGCCGCAAGGGAGCCTGCGTACGTTCCTGCCGGGCGTGCAGCCGGGAGACCTGATCGATGCGCGTCGGCACAGGGTCCTGACCGCGGCGACGCTCCTGCGTGGCTACGACGAGGAGCAGGGACGTTTCCACCCGGCGCTGGCACGCACGATCGCGAGAACACCGCGCGAGTACCTGTGGGACAACGGGCTGGACAAGGAACTTCTCCAGGCCCATAAGGTACTCGACCAGCGCAGGGCCTCAATTCCAACCTTCCACCCCCTGGAGGAAGCGCGCGATAAAGAAACACGCAGCAAAGAAGCAGGTGAGGAAGTCCCACGCCAGGAGGTTGGGGCCGCACAGCCAAGAGCGCTTCTGACACACAATGGGCGAAAGCCCCGCACATCCAAGCGTCGTGTCCTACCCAACGTCGGCCTTGTTCGTCGTTGCTGCACAAAGCCTGCTGCGGCCCGATCTGGTTGGAGCGATCAGCTGCGGGGACTCATCGGGCACGTGCTCGAGTTTGCGAACCCGCGCGTGCGTGAGGACCGTGAACGAGCCGTCGCGCAGCTGAAGAAGAGACTGGAGGAGAAGACCGCCAGGTGCATCGAACTTGAGGGAGAACGTGATCATGCGCGTGCGGAAACAGAAGCCGCACAGGAACTCCTCGCTGAGGCGGCGCAGGACAGTGAGCGTAAGCTCGCGGACCTCAGGTCCGAAGTGGAAGATCTGACGTCGCATAAGGATGATATGGAGATCAGACTCCTATATGCGAACGAGGAGATTCGCGAGTTGGAGCAAAAGAACCGTCATCTCGCGTGGAAGGCTACGCATCCAGATCAGCGCGAATCCGACGACCGATACTCGGAAGATATGCTCGACCGGCCACCGGCAGACATGGTTGAACTCTACGACTGGATGACGAGTGATGCGGAGCATGAGCAGGTGCGCCAACACGTTGTCTTCGGTGATCCGGACGCGATGATGGAGGAGATGCTCCGGCTTGACGAGTTGAGCGTGCGAAACTACGCGGAGGATTTTTGGCGCTACATACTGGTCTTGCGCGACTATCTGCGTGCGCGGGAGGCCGGTGATTTCGCGAATGGTAACGTGTACGACTTCCTCAAAGCGGCACCCGACGGCTACCGCACGTGTTCACCGCACCGTCATAAGTCCAACGAGAGCGACACCGTCAAAGGGAATTCGCGCTGGCGTCGTGAGCGTGTGTTCCCAGTGCCGATGATCGTTGACCCGAGCGGCGAGATCACGATGTGGACCCACTTCGCGCCCACCCACCACGACCGCAACGCCCCACGCATGTACTACTACGCGGACACAAAAAAGACCCACAAGGTTTACATCGGCTATATCGGTCGTCACCTGACGAACACGAAGACTAACTGAATCGTTCAGATGCAACTCGGCCCCGGCCTCGTCCATTCAAGGATTGACGAGGCCGGGGCCAGGTGTGCGAGACTGGAGAGGCTTTGAAGGGGAACGTGCGGCGTCGTAGCGTAAGCTAAGCGTGCGCTTCGCCTTATCTGTTCGCTGCGGTGTCGTGCATCTTGGATCGAAATATACGAGGGCATAGTGACCCTGGCAAGGGAATCGAGGTCATAGTGGTGGCAATGATCGAGCGAGTGGAGCTGCATAAGACAATTTGGCGCATCGCCAATGACCTGCGCGGCAGCGTGGATGGGTGGGACTTCAAGAGCTACGTCCTCGGATTCCTGTTCTACCGCTTCATCTCTGAGAATCTGACGGATTACGTGAACAGCTCGCAGCGTGACGGGATTCTGGCCGAAGGTGGAAGCACCGAGGAAGCTGATGCCTTCGACTACGCGGCCCTGAGCGATGCAGATGCGGAAAGTGAGCGTGAGGCCATCGTCAGGGAGAAGGGGTTCTTTATCCGTCCCTCCGACCTGTTTGGCAACGTGCGGGCGTGCTCGGCGGCCGATGAGGATCTCAACGAGACTCTGGCCCGCGTCTTTCGATACATCGAGAACTCGGCGCGGGGTAGTGGCTCCGAGTCGGACCTGCGTGGTCTCTTCGACGACGTGGATGTCAACTCGACCAAGCTGGGCAACACGGTGGCTCAGCGCAACGCGAAGCTCGTGAAGATCATGGATGCCGTCGGCGATCTTCCTCTGGCGCACGGTGCCGCGCAAATCGATGCGTTTGGTGACGCCTACGAGTTCCTGATGACGATGTACGCCTCGAGCGCGGGAAAGTCAGGTGGTGAATTCTACACGCCCCAGGAGGTCGCCGAGGTTCTGGCAACCCTCGCGCTGGACGGGCGATCCGATGTTGCGCGGGTCTATGACCCGTGCGCGGGATCTGGGTCTCTACTCCTGAAGTTCGCGAAGCTGCTGGGGCCTTCGAGCCGTCGCCAGTACTTCGGGCAGGAGATCAACCTGACGACGTACAACCTGTGCCGCATCAACATGTTCCTCCATGACGTGAATTTTGCGAACTTCGACATCGCGCTGGGGGACACCCTGACGGAACCTGCCCACTGGGATGATCAGCCTTTCGACGCGATTGTCTCGAACCCGCCGTATTCCACGAAGTGGGAGGGCAAGGACGACATCGCTCTCATTAATGATCCGCGCTTCGCGCCGGCGGGGGTTTTGGCACCCAAGTCCAAGGCGGACCTAGCCTTCACCATGCATATGCTGCACTGGCTGTCCGAGGATGGGACGGCCGCGATCGTCGAGTTCCCGGGCGTCCTGTACCGCGGCGGTGCCGAGGGGAAGATTCGCCGATACCTGGTGGAGAACAACTTCGTGCACGCCGTCATCCAGCTGCCCCCGGACCTGTTCTTTGGGACGACGATCGCGACCTGCATCATCGTGCTCAAGAAGGCGCGTCCCGATCACAGCGTTCTCTTCGTGGACGCGTCCGCCGAGTTCGTGCGTGAGGGAAACAAGAATCGCCTGACGGCGGAGAATCAGCAGCGGATCCTCTCCCTGGTGTCGCAGCGTCAGGCGGTAGACCACGTGGCCGCCCTGGTGTCGATCGACGACATCGCGGCCAACGACTGGAACCTGTCTGTGTCCTCCTACGTGGAGCCCGAGGACACCCGCGAGCAGGTGGACATCGTCGAGTTGAACACTCGGATCGCCGGCATTGTGGAGCGTCAGCAGGTGCTTCGCGCCTCCATCGACGCGATCGTCGCAGAACTGGAGGCTGACCAATGAGCCGCCTCGCCGAACTGATCGAGGAGCTGTGCCCAGACGGGGTGGAGTATAGAGCCCTTGGTGATGTTGCTGAACTCAAACGTGGGCAGGCAGTGACGCGCAAGGAGATCATGGAAGGACAGATTCCCGTTATCGCGGGTGGCCGCGAGCCTGCATACTATATTGATCGTCCAAACCGGCAGGGTGAGACAATCGTTATTGCGGGTTCGGGTGCCTATGCCGGGTTTGTGTCGTTTTGGAATGAACCTATTTTCGTTTCCGATGCATTTTCTATCGTGGTGGACCGTGATACCCTGCAACCGCGATTCGTCTATCACTGGTTGAATGGTAGGCAGGAGGCGATTCATGCACTGAAGAGCGGTGGCGGCGTTCCGCATGTCTATCCAAAGGATGTGGCGAAACTAAGGTGTCCGATTCCTCCGCTGGAAGTGCAGCGAGAGATCGCGAGGATCTTGGATCAGTTCACGACGCTGGAAGCGGAGCTGGAAGCGGAGCTGGAAGCCAGGCGGGTCCAGTATGAGCACTACCGCAACCACTTGCTCTCGTATGAATCGCTCGCTACCCGTAGCCCGGTTAAAGTGGTTAAACTTGGAGATGTTATTGCGATTAGCAGAGGAGCTTCGCCGCGCCCAATTTCGAAGTATGTAACCCAGGGTGAGGGGATTCCTTGGATTAAGATTGGAGATGTTGATCCGCGAGGCAAGTTTGTTACGAGTGCTGCTGAGTGTATTACGAGTGCTGGCGCTGAGAAATCGCGAAAAGTTCTCCCAGGAGATTTTATTCTTTCAAATTCTATGAGTTTTGGTAGGCCATACATTCTTCAGATTGAAGGATGCGTTCACGATGGATGGTTGATCTTGTCCAATGTGGCCGACCACTGGATTCCTGATTTTCTTTATCATAGTTTGAGAACTGATAATGTGCAGCATCAGTTTGCTCAGCTCGCTAGTGGAGGAACGGTAAGAAATCTGAATTCGCGTGTGATTGAATCGGTCGAATTACCTCTTCCGCCAAAAGTGGTTCAGGAAGAAATTGTTAGCATGCTGGACCGCTTCGACGCCCTCGTGAACGACATCTCGGTGGGTCTGCCTGCCGAGATAGCGGCCCGCCGCGCCCAGTACGAGCACTACAGGGATCGTCTGATGTCCTTCCCCGAGAAGTGCGTCTCAGACAGGGGTGCGTCGTAGAAACGTGTTCCCCTCGCGCGTGCGCGAGGGGAACACGAGGGTGTGACGTCAGTCTGCCGTCCACGAGTGGACTATTACGAGGCTCTGGTTCGCCAGGTTTCGCGGTCACCCCTCGAGGTGTGAGGGGCCCATGTCAGCCCTTGCCCTGCAATTATTCTAGGGTCCATAGCAGCGCCAGAGCAAAGGGGCGTCGTTAGGCATCAACCGAGGACGGGATGCTCCTGGTAGTACCTGCGCATTGCTTCCTGGGTGATAACTGCATCCGAGGGAGCGGATGGCCTCAGGCCCTCACGTGCGTGCAGCCAGGGGTCTTCCACGTGCGTTCGTTCACTCAACTCAGCACCTGTCATGCCACCTAGCGCGGCGCACACGCCATCGATGAGATCGCGTTCGGCACCAGTCAGAGCAGATGAGTCACCGGACGATAGCTCGCCTGGACGAATCAGAAACTTTCCGCGATGCAGAGCATAGAGTTCAGGTACCACCGGGCCGCCCCGCCACGCCTGAAAGTTCTCGGGGAACAGCGGCGCTCCCGTGGTGACAAGGTGTTGGACCTGGGCGTAGAACGCCAGCTTCTGGAGCTTCATGGTCGTTACCGTATCGGTGCGCTCCAGGATGTAGGTCGCGACGTCGATGATTGTCTGTGCCATGTTCGCTTCCTCCCCTTGATCGCCTCTGGGTCACTATACTCCGAATATGGCTGAGAAACAGCAGGACCGTGTCAGTCGCAAGGCAGCAACCAAAGCTGGTGTGCTCCTGAGTGCTAGCGAGGAACTTGACGCTGTATCGCTGTCCACCGCTCAGGCTTGGCGCGTGCAACACCTGGAACCGACCGCGCGTTGTTTTGAAGCGCTCACGCAGTGTGCCAAACACTTTGAAGGTGCTGTGGTTTCATACCGGCTGAAACGTATGACGTCGATCCTCCGTAAACTACAGCGGAGGAACAGCAACTTCGAGCTGGGGGCGCTCGACGATATCGGCGGGTGCCGTCTCATCGTGGGAAGTGTTCGAGAAGTATATGAGGCCGCTCAAATCCTTGATGATCTTCTTGACCATTGGAAGTCAAAAGACTACATAGCGGTACCGCAACGCAGTGGTTACCGGAGCTACCATGCGATCTACAAGGTGCCCGTTGGTGGAATTACGTACCGCATTGAGGTGCAGATTCGTACGCGCCTCCAACATCTTTGGGCAACGGGCGTGGAAGCAGTTGGAGAAGTGTACGGACTTGAGTACAAGAGTCCGGATGTGCGTGCTTCGCTAGAAGGAGAAGCACAAAAGCGAGACCGTTTCCTCATGCTCAGTTCCCATCTGTTTGCGTCTGAAGAGGGGTGGCCCGGTGTGCCCGATGTTGCAGACGACCTGGCTGTAGTGAGACGTGAAGTTGGCGCGATCTGTGGGTCAACCCAGCTGCTTGATGATCTTCGCGCAGCCCGCAGCGGCATCCTCGTACAGACAGATTCAGATGAAACAGACGAGTACTTTCTCCTCTGCCTCAGCCGTGAAATCCAGTTCTTCGACATCGTTGGATTCCCAGAATTTGAAGCTGCAAATGAAGAATATCAACGCCTCGAGAAGGAAGCACTTCGGACAGACATTGGAAATGACATCACCATTGCTGAACCAGAGTTCGACAATGTTGTCCTGGTGAAAGCGGAGAGTGCAGAAGCCATTAAGAGCTCGTATCTGAACTATAGCCTCGGCGTCGAGGGCTTCATCAGGCAGGTTGAACAGGCTTCAGGTTTGTCTCTCAGCTGACGCCGCGGTGCAGCCTAGACGCAGATGAGGACGGGGCGCGTTAGCATCGAAACAACCTCATTGAAACGGGAGGGGTGCCTCCCGTGGAACTAGCCCAGGCCTCGACCGAGACCCGCAGAGAAAGGAACGCGAGTGTCCTCCGCCGCGCCTCGCCCCCGCATCGAACCAGTCGTCCTTACCGACGACTTCACGGTCGTCGGCCTCTACGAGCCGACCCGTGACGACGACAGAAGCTACCAGGGCGAAGCTGCCCTCGAAGACGCCCTCATCAACCAGCTGCGTGGCCAGGCCTACGAGTACGCGGACATCCACGATGCGGCGGGCCTCGAAGCAAACCTGCGTGTCCAGCTGGAGGTCCTCAACGACTACCACTTCACCGACGACGAATGGCGGCGCTTCTTCCGGCACAACATCGTCGATGCGTCCTCCACTGACGACAATCCCGTGGTTGCCAAAGCCCGGCGCATCCAGGAGGACCACGTGCAGGTCCTCACCCGAGACGACGGCACAACGAAGAACATCCGCCTCATCAATAAGACCAACATCCACCGCAACAAGGTGCAGGTCATCCACCAGTACGCGGTTGACACGGGGCTGCGCTCGAACCGCTACGACGTCACCATCCTTGTCAACGGACTGCCCCTCGTTCACATCGAACTCAAGCGAAGCGGCAAAGACCTACGTGAAGCATTCAACCAGATCAACCGCTACCAGCGCGACTCTTTCCACGCCGGAGACGGCCTCTTTGGCTACGTGCAAATCTTCATCATCTCCAACGGTGCCCACACCAAGTACTACTCCAACACCGTGCGCCTCCAGCACATCCGCGAAAATGTGGGGCGCAGGCGCGAAGTCGCCGCCGCCAACGCCCGCTCCTACGAATTCACCAGCTGGTGGACCGACGCCGCCAACAACCAGATCCCCGACCTGACCGATTTTGCGGCTACCTTCCTGGCTAAGCGCACCATCCTCGCAATCCTCACTCGCTATTGCGTGCTCGATACTCGTGGAGAGCTCCTGGTGATGCGTCCCTACCAGATCGCCGCCACCGAGGCGATCCTCCAGCGTATCAAGACATCCTCCATGAACAAGCAGACCGGCACCGTCGGAGCCGGAGGATACGTCTGGCACACGACGGGTTCCGGAAAGACCCTCACCTCCTTCAAGACCGCGAAGCTCGCCGCTGGCATGGAAGGCGTCGACAAAGTCCTCTTCGTCGTCGACCGCAAGGACCTGGACCACCAGACCATCAAGGAATACAACTCCTTCGCCGCAGGCACCGTCTCCGCGAACCAGTCCACCCGACAGCTCGCCGAACAAATCAACGACGCATCCACCCCGATCATCGTCACGACCATCCAAAAGCTCTCCACCTTCGTCAAAGCACACCGCGGACACGCCATCTACACCGGGCACGTCGTCCTCGTCTTCGACGAGTGCCACCGCAGCCAATTTGGCGACATGCACACCGACATCACCCGCGCGTTCCGCAACTATCACCTCTTCGGCTTCACCGGCACCCCCATCTTCGCGGAGAACGCCTCCAGCTCTGGGAAAGCCAACCTACGCACCACCGCCCAGGCCTTCGGGGACCAGCTGCACTCCTACACCATCGTCGACGCCATCCGGGACAAGACCGTCCTGCCCTTCCGCGTCGACTACGTCAACACCTTCCGAGTGCGCGACGGTATTGACAACCACGAGGTGGAGGGCATCGACACCGACAGCGCCTACATGAACCCGAAGCACATCGCGTCCGTGGTCTCCTACATCCTCGACCACTTCGACCAGAAGACAAAGCGGCACGCCTCCTACCAGTTGCGCGACCAGCGGGTGACCGGCTTCAACTCCCTGTTCGCCACCTCCTCCATCAAGGCCGCGCGCGCCTACTATCTCGAATTCCAACGCCAGCAGGCCGACCTTCCGCCCGCGCGTAGGCGCAGCGTCGGCATCATCTACTCCTACGCGCCCAACGCTGACGCGCCGGGCACGGGCCTGCTCGCCGAGGAATCCATGGACCCCTCGGCCCTCTCCCAGGACGACCGCGCCTTCCTCGACGACGCGATCGCCGACTACAACCAACGCTTCGGGACCAACTTTGGCACCGATGCCTCGGGATTCGAGCACTACTACGAGCACCTATCTCGCGCCCTCGCCGAGAAACGCATCGACCTGGTCATCGTCGTCGACATGTTCCTCACCGGGTTCGACTCCAAGTCTCTCAACACCCTGTGGGTCGACAAAAACCTGCGGGCACACGGCCTCATTCAAGCCTTCTCCCGCACCAATCGAATCCTCAACTCGGTTAAAACCTACGGCAACATCGTGTGCTTCCGGAACCTCGAGCAGGCCACCGAAGACGCGATCGCCCTCTTCGGAAACAAGGAAGCGCGCGGACAAGTGCTGCTGCGCCCCTACGGCGAATACCTGTCCAACTACCTGGAAACAATGGACCAGCTGCGCACCGACTTCCCCCTCCCCATCGGGTCTATCGCCTCGGAAAAGGAACAAAAGCGCTTCATCATCCTGATGGGACAGATCCTCCGACTGCGTAACATCCTGACATCCTTCGACGACTTCGAAGGCGATGACCCTATCCCGTCGCGTGACCTCGAAGACTACCGGAGCATCTACCTGGACCTGTACAACGAGTCCCGTGAGCGTGCTCAAGCCGACAAAGAACCCATTGCTGACGATCTGGTCTTTGAGATGGAACTGGTCAAGCAGGTGGATATCAACGTTGACTACATCCTCATGCTGGTCGAACACCACCGGGGTGAAAAGGGAGACGGCGAAGACCGTGAGATCCCCGTCGACATCGCACGTGCCCTGTCCTCTTCACCGACGTTGCGCGGAAAACGCGACCTCATCGAGGAGTTCTACCGCAGGGTCTCCGTCAATGGCGATGTGCCTACCGAGTTCGAGGCCTTCATCGCCGCCAAACGCGAGGGGGAGCTGAGTTCTATCATCGAGGCCGAACGCCTGGGCGAGGGTGCGCGCGAGTTCGCATACGAGTCGCTACGTGAGGGCTACGTGAACGATGAAGGAACCGGCCTGTCCTCCATCCTTCCGCCCATGCGGCGCTTTGGAGCTGGAGCCGGGCGTGAAGCAGTGCGCGTCCGTGTCCTTGAGGCTCTTCGGGCCTGGGTCGAACGCTTCAGCGGACTCGGCCGCGTATGACGGCTCCACCCGGGCCTCGGCGATCTACGAGGCCCGGGATCAGTTCAATCGGTAGCGCCTGAGAGTATTTCGTCAGTCGAACTCATGAGGAGGAGTCTCGTGTTTACACCCATCCATCGAGCCTTGGGACTCGAAGCCGGGAACGCATCTATAGGTCTGATCCAACAAGCAATTGATCATGGAGTCGAAGAAACCAGTGATTTGGACTGGAAACAGGCTGTCTACAATTCGCGTAAGCCGAACTGGGATGAAGAAGCCGCGAAAGATATCGCCGCCATGGCAAATAGCGGTGGCGGGTGGATTGTGTTCGGGATCAAGGAGGGTGGGGCCACAAATGCCGCCTGCGAGATCGTTCCGATAGCGTGGTCTGCCGCCGAACAACAGAGAATCCTCAGGACCGCGTATGCGAAGGTTGGGCCGCCAGTCATCGGCATTGAATTCTACGACATTCCGTGCGGCGACGAAGGTGGTGGGAGCGTCGTGATGATGCGGGTACCGGACTCTGCGGACGCCCCGCACTTCGCACGCAAGGGTGACAACGCGTTCGTTGCCCCGCGTCGAAACGGCCCTCACACCGTGTACATGAGCGACCGCGAGATTGAGCGTGGCTTTCGAGAGCGCTTCCAGCATGTAGATGATCGGGAACGCCTTCTCCAGGACCGCTTTGAACGTGCATGCGAGGCGCTGCGACCCGAGGATGGAGTGTTCCTCGCGGTGGCCGCCGTTCCCTACGAGCCGGTCACTGGACGAGGAGCCAGTGCCGTTGACCAGGTGCATCAATACGTGAATAGGAAGAAGGTCCACCCAGAGTTCGTAAGTGGGAATGTGTCAGAAAATTGGTGGGATGAAGGAGAAGTCAAGAAGGGACTTCGGCAATGGGTGATACGTAACTATCAAGGGGCGCGTGGGCGATTTCGAAAGTGTCTCCATGATGACGCAACGGTTGTGGGAGCCTATCAACTGGGACTCCTGATTGCCGACGAGTCGTGGATCGACCGATACCCCGTGGGGCTGACGAACCACTGTAGGAGCATTGAAATCGAAACATCTGTTATTGATTTCATCACGCTGCTGCGTGGCCATGCGACAGAACGGCAGGCACACGGTGGATTCAGTATCAGAGCAGGTCTTGTCGGTGTTCAGAATAAGCCAATCTACATTCGTGGGCTGCACTGGGCGAATAGACTACTTGACACTGAATATGTGGAACCAATTATGAGGTTCCAGCCGATTACAACCGAGCTCGATCCGTTGGAGGAGATCGATGAAATACTGCCGATCATCAATGATCTGGCCCGGGACCTGATCAATCAGAGCGGACTCCAAAATCTTCGGGTGATGGCGGAACCAAATGACCGACTGCCCGAATCCGGCTAAGTGACCCGGCCCCGGCCTCGTTCATCGATGAGGTCGGGGCCAGTTTTCGTCTTTTGTCTGGTGGCAGGGGAGTGGTTGAGGTCGCTCCCGAGACAACGGACTACTGCTTGTCGGTGTCGGCTTCGGTAACCCCGGTGGTGCTCGTCGGGGTGTCTACCTCTGTGTCTTCGGAATCGCTGAGGTTTTCGGTTTCAATGGGAGCGGTGGGACTGACAGAGGCGCTAGGCGCAGTAGTTCGTTGAGGATCCAGCCAGTGGAAGAACTCGCGGAGCCCCCACGCGCACAAGGCGGCGAGGAAGTGGTAGGGCAACCATATGGTTACGAGCTCCCAGTTGGAGTCCACCAAAAAACCTGAGACTTTCCCGCCCAGCCACCACAGGACCGCCACGTCGGAGAGGAGGGCGCCCGCGATCGCGACAGGCTTCCACGATCCGGCCTTCTCGAGGAACCTTCGGGGGATGGCTATCAACATCTGGAAGAAGGTGAAGAAGCCCATGAAGCCAAAGAAGTAGATGAGGGCCAGGTCCGTGGCATAGGAGACCGGGAGTCCGACCAGGAAGATCACGTGGAGCACCAGGTACCGGATAAAGAAGCTAACAATCCCTCGCGGGTCACGTGTATCTGTCATACCCCCATCCTAACGGGACTGTCAGGCGCGGCGTCCAGGCCCTGACGACCCTTGCATCGCGGTGATACTAGCTAGCCCTGCAGCCAACCCCGGCCTCGTTGATCAATGAACGACCGCGGTCACCGGGACCGCTCACAGGCTCCTACACTGTTCTCATACGCCACAAAAGAGCAAGGCCGCTGAATGCAGCGCAGGATCAGGCGAGCGTGGCGTTGAGCGAGAAAGCGAGGATGAACGATGGCATCCACCAACCAATATCTGGAGTTCGTGCTCGACCTTCTGGGTGAGCTGGACGACGTGGAGCACCGCAAGATGATGGGCGAATACGTCCTCTACTATCGGGGCAAGGTCGTGGGCGGCATCTACGACGACCGCTTCCTGCTCAAGGTCACGCCTGCCTCCGAACGGCTCCTGTCCGGCGCCCCGCGCGCCACCCCCTACGAGGGAGCGAAGGAGATGCTCCTCGTTGAGATAGAGGACCGCGACACGTTGCACGACGTCGTCGACGCGATGTGGCAGGAACTGCCCGCACCGAAGAAAAGAAAGAAGAAGTAGGTGCCCGGCCCGGGCCTCGTCGATGGATGGATTGACGAGGCCGGGGCCGGGTTCGTTGGATACGCGCGGGAGTGAGCCTACAGCTTCGCCACCAGCTCCGCGACGCGCGCCGCGTGATCGCGCGAACGCGTCACCATCTCAGCGCGAGCGGCCTCGTCCGTGCGATTCGCGTACGAGACGCCGTACAGGGGCAGGCTTCCCACGAACTCCAGGCCCACCAGCGCGCTCGTCGCCATCGCGGGAGCCAGGAAGCGGTCGAAACCGCCCGGCTGTGCGGAGTAGTAGGACTCGTCGGCGCCTGTCGTCACCGACACCACCAGCTTCTTACCGTGCAGGGCCGTGCCACCCGAGCCGTGGCTGAAACCGCGCACGAACACGTCCTCCACCCACTTTTGCAGCAGCGACGGCCAGCCGTACCACCACAGCGGATACTGCAGGACGATCACGTCAGCGGCGGCCAACTTCGCCTGCTCAGCCGCGACGTCAATGCGGTAGTCGGGGTAGAGGTCGTCGAGCTGGTCGACGACAGCGCCCGGAATAAGGGAAGTCAGCTCCTCCACGATGGTCTTATTCGCGAGCGAATCATCTCCGAGGCACGGGTGACCCGACACAATCAGAACGTTAGTCATTGCGGCATCCTTTCATTGATGTGGGCAGTCTATCCCCGGCGACCCAGCGACGAACAGGGCGAGAGGGCAGGTTTCGCGCCCGGTGAAGACACGTCTCAGGAGGGGGACGTGGAGGGGACTACAGTGAAGACATGCCCGACACAGACACCCAGCCCCTGACGCCGCGCCGCATCCTCCTCGTCATCGCCACCGGCGTTGGGGCAGGATTCCTGTCCGGACTCTTCGGGGTCGGAGGGGGGCTCGTCATCGTCCCCGCGCTCATGGCCGTCCTGCGCATGGACCAGCGCCGCGCCTCTGCCACCTCGCTTGCCGCCATCATCGTCACCGCAGCCGTCGGGTCGGGCACCTACGCCCTGCACGGCGAGGTCTCCTGGGCGGG
>ERZ773214.1033-NODE-1033-length-16943-cov-6.480163_pt1 | contig 16943 bp, 9 predicted proteins | sample MGYA00511238_ERZ773214 | MGnify/ENA primary metagenome ERZ773214 (study PRJEB29015, sample SAMEA2738157) | human oral metagenome | biome: human oral; feature: human-associated habitat; material: saliva | place: China | collected 2259 ... | reverse complement strand
TGGTGAGCCACTTCTCGCCGAGAACTTCTTTGTAGATGGTATAGAAGATAACGGCATCTATAACGCTGTTTATGCCTCCTGCAGGCTTTAGTCCTACCTGTACGCCAGTTCTGTCGTAGAACTCCTTAATAGCCGTACACATAATGTAAACAGCCTCTGGGGTTGCGCTAATTTTCTCTTTACCCGTGCTTGTTTTAATATAGTTAGTACCTGCAAACATAGAGAGTAGGGCGGCTGCCTTTATGTTGCGAGCATTTTTTAAGTCGCCAGTTTCGAGTATAACCTTCATTGGGACATCGCCACAAGTCTGCTTCAATTCACTAATTTGGTCGTAAACATCTTCATAATCGCCTGAAAGGAATTTGCCAACGGGTAATACAATATCTATCTGTGTGGCACCGTCCTTGATGGCAAGTGCCGTTTCGATGGTCTTAACCTCGAGGAATGTTTGAGAAGATGGGAAGTTTCCTGTTACGTTTGTTATGTCTACACCATCTATTTCTAAGCTATCGGCAATCAGTTTTGTGAAGCACGGATAAGCACAAACAGCTCCAACGTGTGGAAGAGTAGGGTATTCCTGTGCAAATTTGTTCACTTTCTCGACCATTGCGAGCACTTCTTCTTCTGTGTCTGTGGTCTTGAGAGTAGTTAATTCTACACTTCCGAGGAGGAATTTCTTGACCTCTACGTTATTGTTTTCTGCAACTTTCTCTTCAATAATCTTCTTTACTGCTGCTTTTACTTCCTCGTCTGTTATGTCGAGGTTGTATTGTTTCAGCATCTCATCGTACTTACTTGTGTATCCAATATTACTATTATTGTTCTGCATAGCACTGTGTAATTTAATTTATTTTGTGTAAAATACTTAATCTTAAACGTGTTGTTATTTCCTGTTTTCTAATGTAACGACTTGTTTTTTATGTATTTTCAGTTTGTGTTAGCTTCTCGTTTTGCTTGTGTCTGTCTTTGTCTCGTCTTGTTTTTTTGTCGAAACTTTTTTGCAATTCCTTTGTTAGATCTACACCAGTTTGATTGGCTAAACATATTAAAACCCATAAAATATCTGCCATTTCTTCTCCAATATTGTGTTTTTCACCCTGTTTAAAGCTTTGGTCGCCGTATGTACGAGCCATTATACGTGCCAGTTCGCCCACCTCTTCGGTAAGACATGCCATATTGGTAAGCTCGCTAAAATAACGTACACCATACTTATGAATCCAGTCATCTACAAGTTTTTGTGCTTCTTTTATGCTTATTTCGTTGTCCATTCTGTTACTCTTTGTTCTTTGTATCCATACATATTGTTACAGGACCATCGTTCAATAGTTCTACTTTCATATCTGCACCAAACTCCCCTTCGCCCACATTTTTCCTCATTGCACGGCTTAATTCTTGGCAGAAAAACTTGTAGAGTGGTATTGAGATTTCGTGTTTGGCAGCGTGAATGTAGCTTGGACGATTTCCCTTTTTATAGCTTGCCATAAGCGTAAACTGCGATACAACAAGAGCTTCGCCGCCTATATCCATCACACTTTTATTCATAACGCCTTGCTCATCGTCGAAAATTCTCAGACCTATAACCTTGTTTACAAGCCATTTAACATCGTTTTCGTCATCGTCTTCACCAATTCCAAGTAATATAAGTAAACCTTTCTGAATGGCTGATTTTATATTTCCATCAATTGTTACCGATGCGTGCTTTACACGTTGAATTACAATTCTCATATCGCAAATGTACTTATTTTATTTTAATTATTCTGTTTTAGGGTGTAGATAATTATATAAAAGCGTTGCTCTTGCGTTTCCAATAACCTTTGTAAGTTCTTGAATGTCAGCAGATTTTATATTTTTCATAATCTTAAAGTGTTGTAAAAGCAGCTCTTTAGTCTTGATTCCAATTCCATTTATATCGTCTAACTCGCTGTGTAACTGATGTTTTGAGCGTTTATCCCTGTGAAATGTAATGGCAAAACGATGCACTTCGTCTTGTATTTGTGTAAGAACTTTGAAGAGTTCAGACTTAGTTGGAATACCAATTGTTTGTGGTGGGAACCCATAAAGTAGTTCGTTGGTTCTGTGATGGTCGTCTTTTGCCAATCCTGCAATTGGTATTTCGAGCTTCAGTTCGTCCTCTATAACCTTGCGAACAACTTCCATTTGCCCTTTTCCACCATCAGTTACAATAAGATTGGGTAGGGGAGCGTCTTCTTCTACCATTCGTTTGTAGCGTCGTCTCACTACTTCTTGCATTGATGCATAGTCATCTGGACCAACAACAGTCTTTATATTGTATTTGCGATAGTCCTTTTTTGATGGCTTTAACCCCTTAAAAACTACGCAGGCTGCAACTGCATCGGTACCAGAAATATTTGAATTGTCGAAACATTCAATCTGGTATGGCAGCTTAGGAAGTCTTAAACGGTCTTGTAACTCCTTCATTAACCGAGTTTGTTTCTGCTCTGGATTAAGTTTTTCGGCTTGTTTTAGACGGTCGAATTTGTGTTGTTTAGCATTCATTTCCGATAGTTCAAGTAAGCGTTTCTTATCGCCTCGCTGTGGAATAAGGAAGATTGCGTCTTTTATATGGAAGTCTAATTCGAAAGGAACAATAATCTCTTTTGCCGTACTTTTAAATCTTTCACGAATTTCTGGTATGGCTTCGTTGAGCAGTTCAGCATCAGTTTCGTCTAATTTTCGTTTATATTCGAATGTGAAGCTTTGGTTTATAGCACCATTTGTAACGTGCAAATAGCTTATAAAAGCATTCTTCTTGCTATCATCATTTACTATGAAGAAAACATCAACATCGGCAATAGAATAGCTTACAATCTCGTTTTTTGCAGCGAAATTCTCTAATGCCATATAGCGTTGCTTGTACACTTCGGCTTCTTCAAAGCGCAAATCAGCAGCGCATTCTTCCATCTTCTCCTTCATTAAACGTTGTACTTCTCGTGTATTACCCCTTAAAATTTGTCGTGCGAGTATCATATTTTGTTGATAATCCTCGTACGATTGTTTGCCAATACATGGTGCCCCGCAGTTGCCAAGATGGTATTCTAAGCAGGGTTTATATTTCTTTTGTTCTATGCCTTCCTTAGTAATAGGGTAGCGACACGTGCGTGGTTTATATAGTTTCTTTAGTATTTCTAATATAGCATGCATACTTCCAACGTGGCTATACGGGCCATAAAAACTACCATAGCGTTTGTTTATGTTGCGAGTACTAAAGATTCTTGGGAAGTATTCGTTCGTTATACAAATGCTGGGGTAAGTTTTGCCATCTTTTAATAATACATTGTAGCGCGGTTGGTACTGTTTTATGAGCTGATTTTCTATTAATAACGCATCTTCTTCGCTTTTTACAACGGTGTAAGTAATATCGTATATTTTCGAAACCAATACTTTTGTTTTGAAACGGTCAGTTTCTTTATGAAAGTAAGATGCGACTCTATTTTTTAAGTTCTTTGCTTTTCCAACGTAAATGATAGTATGCTCCTTATCGTAGTATTGATATGTACCCGGCTTGTTGGGCAAATTCGATACTATATTTTTGAGATATGCTAATCGTTTCTCGTTTTCTTCTTTTGTCATTCTCTAACTTCCTTATTCTAAGATAACTTATATGCTTCTTGTTTCACGTGGAACAAAGAACTTTTTCTTATATCCTTTTCTCCTATTTGTTCTTATTTATAAATAGCAATATCATTGTTTTCTAGATAAAAATATCTTTTTTGTTTTCTTGTTGGCGTCTTATTTATCCTTCAAAGTTATTTTTATTCGTTACAATATTCTTTATGCAATAAAATAATCAGCCAACAATAAAACAATATCAATATGTTTTTTCGCGACGATATGGTTAAAACTGTAGTAGCGATGATATTTCAATATCCTTATCAAATGTATTGCGACTGTTTGGAAACTCTGTTTTAAGTTCTATAATAAAGTTGCAATAAATCTTTTTAGGCTTAAACTTCTTTACAAGATTACATGCTGCACGCATTGTTCCTCCTGTTGCAAGTAGGTCATCGTGTAGTAAAACGATATCGTTTTCGTTAATTGCATCTTTATGAATCTCTATTGTGTCGATACCATATTCCTTTGCATAGCTTTCTTGAATGGTTTCACAAGGTAGCTTTCCTGGTTTACGACAGAGCACAATACCTGCTCCGAGTCGTAAAGCAAGTGCAGATGACATAACGAAACCACGACTTTCTATTCCAACAATCTTAGTAATCCCCTTGTCTTTGTATATTTCATACATTTCGTCTATAATCTCTTTAAGTGCTTCGGGCGACTTAAATAAGGTTGTTACATCACGAAAGTTTACGCCTTTTATAGGCCAATCGGGAATACATCTTAAATTTTCGAGTAGTATCTTATTATTCATTATCAATTAGTTATATATTATATTATTTATTATTTGTTACACGTGAAACATGTTGTGTCTATCTTCTCATTAATACTAATAAAACATTTATGTCGCTGGGACTAACTCCTGGTATTCTGCTTGCTTGTGCCAAAGTTTCTGGTTGTATATGTTCTAACTTCTGACGACATTCTGTAGATAGATCGTGTATATTGCTATAATCAAAATGTCCCTTTATCTTAATATTTTCAAGACGATGCATCTTTTCTGCAAAAATACGCTCTCTTTCTATATAACCTTTATATTTCATTTTTATTTCAGCAGCTTCAGTAATTTCATCTTTTCTGTTTGGTAATAATGATAATACTTCTTTAAGTTGCGGAATATAATTTGATAAGTCGTATAAACTTATTCCTGGACGAGCTATAAGTCCTGAAATTTTAATTGAACCTTGTATTGCAGAACTACCAATACTATCCAAATAGCCATTAATTTCATTGGGCTTTATCGCAGTTTTATCGCAATAATTAATGATTCTTTCTATCTGTTCTTTCTTTTTTATCCACCAATTATACCGTCTACTAGTAGCTAAACCAAGTTTAAATGCTTCTTCTGTTAAACGAGCATCGGCATCGTCTTGACGGAGTAATATTCTATATTCAGCTCTTGAAGTAAACATTCTATAAGGTTCGTCCACCCCCTTTGTTGTTAAATCGTCGATTAATACGCCAATATAACTTTCATCGCGTTTCATAGTAAATGTTTTCTTTCCGCTACATAATAGAGCAGCATTAATTCCTGCAACTATTCCTTGTCCGCCAGCTTCTTCATAACCAGTGGTTCCATTTACCTGTCCAGCAAAGAATAAACCTTCAATAATCTTCGATTCCAACGTTGGTTTCAATTGTGTTGGGTCGAAATAATCATATTCTATAGCATATCCAGGGCGATAAATCTTAGCATCTCGTAATGCTGGAATTTTTCGTAATGCTTCTAATTGTATTTCCCACGGCATCGAAGATGAAAAACCGTTTAAATACATTTCGTTTGTATCAACTCCTTCTGGTTCTAGAAATAGGGGGTGCGATGTTTTATCAGCGAAAGTAACAAGCTTTGTTTCTATTGATGGGCAATATCGTGGTCCAATACTTTCTATTTGTCCGTTGAATAGGGGAGAATCTGGAATACCTTTACGTAATATATTATGTGCATCTTCATTTGTATTGCACAACCAACATGGTAGTTGTGGAAGGTTTCTGTAAGGACCTATAAATGAAAATTGGTGATAATCGTTTTCTCCAGGTTGTGCTTCCATTTCATCGAAGTGAACCGACCTTTTATCTATACGAACTGGAGTTCCTGTTTTCATACGATTCTTGCGAATTCCCCAGCGTGTAATACTTTCTGTTAAATTATGCACAGCAGGTTCCGAGCATCTTCCTCCTTCTACTTTACGTTTACCAATGTGCATAAGACCATTTAAGAATGTTCCTGCTGTTATTACAACTGTACGTGCAAAAAGTTCTATTCCCCATATTGTGCGAACACCTATAGCGTGTCCGTCTTTTACAATAAGTTCTTCTACTTGGTCTTGGAAGATATCTAAATTTTCTGTTCCGTCAAGTATTCTTTTCCATTCTGTTATGAACTTTTCTCTATCGCATTGTGCTCTTGGACTCCAAACAGCAGGTCCTTTTGACCGATTGAGCATACGAAATTGTATAGCAGTAGCATCAGTAACAAGTCCCATTTGCCCTCCTAAAGCATCAATTTCTCTAACAATTTGTCCTTTTGCAATGCCTCCTACGGCAGGATTACAGCTCATTTGGGCAATTTTGTTCATATCCATTGTTATTAAACAAACTTTTGCACCAATATTTGCAGCTGCTGTTGCTGCTTCGCACCCAGCATGTCCGCCACCAATTACTAATACATCATATTTAAAAGTAATGCTCATTCTTCGTTTATTTTTCGGCAAAAGTAAGAAATTTAATTGAATTATGTAGTACAACTCCATCATATTACTACATTCATTATAACTATCATTTATCTATTTTTTGCTACTATAATGTAATAATATTTCGATGTAATATATTGTATGTTAGATGTTTACTTCTTAACACTTAATAATTCTCTATCTAAACAATATTGTTTAACAATGGTATATTCTCAAATTTCATTCATTTCTGCTCGAATAACATTTTATTTAAAAATTCCATATTCTTTAATAAATAATGCGTAATTTTATAGCCTGAAAACCAACTAATATATAATGGAACTCTAAAAAATGGCACGAATTTACGATAATATCGAAACGAAATTCACAGAAGGACTTCAAGGAATAATTACCAATGTTGGAGTAAAACGAGTAGACTTCTGTGTAGGATATTTTAATTTACGTGGTTGGAATATAGTTGTAGATCAGGTAGATACACTTACTGGCGACTTTGTTTACGAAGATGATAAAAGAATTTTTCGTAAATGTCGGTTATTAATTGGTATGCATCAGCCTTCCGATGAACTAATACGTCAGCTATATACCGAGCAACAATTGCCCGATGCAAATTATGTTAGTCAATGCAAATTGGCTATTGCGCACGATTTCAGACGACAGTTACAATTGGGTTTTCCAACAAAGCAAGACGAATTTACACTTCGTCGTCTTTCTGCACAGATGAAAGACGAAAAAGTATGTGTAAAATTGTATCTTCGCGAACCACTTCATGCCAAATTATACCTGGCTCATCGTCCAGATGATAATTTCAATAAAATACAAGCTATTATGGGTAGTAGCAATCTTACCTATTCCGGACTAACAAAGCAAGGAGAGCTAAATGCAGAATTTGGCGATAGCGACAGTGCCGAAAAATTAGCTTCTTGGTTTGATGACCGTTGGGAAGATAAATTTTGTCTTGATATTACCAAAGAGTTAATAGAAATTATAGACAATAGTTGGGCAGGCGACAAAGAAATACCACCTTATTATATATATCTAAAAACAGCTTATCATCTTAGCGAAGAAGCACGCTCGGGAATTAAAGAATTTTCTATTCCTACAGAATTTAGAGGTGCACTTTTCGACTTTCAACAGACTGCTGTAAAGATAGCAGCACGCCATCTTAATAATGAGAAACGTGGCGGAGCAATGATAGGCGATGTTGTAGGATTAGGAAAAACCATCACAGCTTGTGCCATTGCTAAGATGTACGAAAACACTTTTGGCAGCAATACATTGATTATCTGTCCTGCTAATTTGCAAGATATGTGGGCAAAGTATCGAAAGCAATACGATATGAAGGCAGATATTATGTCAATGTCAAAACCTATTGACGTTGATAATGCCCGCTATTACAAACTTATTATTGTAGACGAAAGTCATAACCTACGTAATAGTCAAGGCATTCGCTATCGCAATATTCGCGATCTTATTCAAAAACAAGATTGTAAGGTTTTATTATTAACAGCAACACCTTACAACAAGCAATATAAAGACCTTAGTAGCCAACTTCGACTTTTTATAGATGACGATATGGATTTAGGAATTCGTCCTGAAGCATATATTCGTGCAATTGGCGGAGAACGGAAATTTGCCGAAAAGCATGAAGATTTTATTAGAAGTATAAAAGCCTTTGAACGAAGCGAATGTCAAGAAGACTGGCAAGAACTAATGAAACTTTTCCTTATCCGAAGAACACGCACGTTCATTAAGGAGAATTATGCAAAGACAGACCCTAAAAACAACCGTAAATATTTGGAGTTCAAAGATGGGCATAAATCTTATTTTCCAGATCGTATCCCTAAAGCCGTGAAGTTTAATACTGTTGAGGGCGACCAATATAGCCGACTCTATTCAAAAGAAATGATAGATTTTATGGAGTCACTTAAGTTGCCTCGTTATGGATTGACACATTATTTAGATGAAAAGAAAGCCGAAGCTGCGTCAAAGTATGAAAGTAATTTGATAGATAATCTTTCGCGTGCTGGAGCACAAATGATGGGTTTCTGTAAAAGTACATTCTTTAAGCGTATAGATAGTAGTGGCTATGCATTTCTGCTCACATTATATCGCCACATATTGCGCAATGCTGTGTATATCTATGCTATTGACAATAAGTTGAAATTGCCAGTTAGCGATGAAAATACATTCCCTGAGGACTTTTTAGAAGATGCCGACATCAACGATGCAAATGCAGATTCAGAAAATAGTCAAGAATTTTTTTCTAACAGCAATCTTCTGACAATTCCTAAAGATATGAAAGCTTATATGGAAAAAGCAGAAACATATTACAATGGACTGATAGGAAAGAATAATGTACAATGGATTGATTCTAAATATTTCAAACGTACACTGAAACAGGGGTTAAAAAAAGATTGCGAACAACTTCTCGCTATGATAAATCTTTGTGAAGCATGGAATCCGCAGACCGACCAAAAACTCAACGAATTAGAAAAGCTATTAAGCAACACTCATAAAGATGAAAAGGTTGTCGTTTTCACACAATATTCTGATACTGCCAACTATATTTACAAACAGTTAGAAAAACGAGGAATTAAAAATATCGAGAAAGTAACTGGTGCAACAAAAAATTCAACATCTATTGTTGAACGCTTTTCGCCCATAAGCAACAAAGCAGATATTGAAAAAGAAAACCAACTGCGCATATTAATAGCTACAGATGTATTAAGTGAAGGACAAAATTTACAAGATGCTCATATCATTGTTAATTATGACTTACCTTGGGCTATTATCCGACTAATTCAGCGTGCAGGACGTGTAGATCGTATCGACCAAAGTTCAGAAAAAATCTATTGTTATTCATTTTTCCCAGCCGATGAGGTGGAAAAAATCATTAGTTTGCGTACGCGCCTTAACGAACGTATCAACGAAAATGCAGGAATTGTAGGTAGCGACGAAGTGTTTTTTGAAGGAAACGAACAGAACCTTCGTGATATGTATAATGAAAAGAGTGGAAGTTTAGACGGCGATGACGATGATGTAGATGTAGACTTAGGTTCTTTTGCATATCAGATATGGAAAAACGCTACCGATGCCAATCCAAAACTGAAAAATATAATTCCAGCTATACCAAATATAGCCTATTCTACAAAAGCTGCAACCAATATCAGCGAAAATGGCGTTATTACATACGCTCGTACATATAACGATTTCGATGTTCTTACTTGGTACAACTCAGAAGGAAAAATAGTTAGCCAGTCGCAAAATCGTATTCTTCAGGCAATGGCATGTACAATAAACGAACCTTGCCTACCAGCACAGGAAAATCATCTTGCATTAGTAGAAAAAGCTGTTAAAGGAATTAAGAACGAAAATACTAATGTTGGAGGAATTCTCGGAAGTCGATTTAGTACCAAACGTAAAATCTATGAATTGTTGAATCATTACTACGAACAACCACTTACTCTTTTTAATACGCAAGAAAAGAAAGAGTTGCTGAAATTTGCTATCGACCAAATCTACAATAATCCATTATTGGAGAATTCTAAATTTATCCTTGGAAGAATGATGCGTACAGGAAATACGCACGACGATATTGTAGATACTGTTATCGAAATGTACGAAAACGCAAATCTTTGTCGGGTAGACGAAGACAAAACAAAACATAAAGACCCTGTAATTATTTGTTCAATGGGATTAAAAGCCTAAAAGAAATGAAAAAGAATTTATTTGATCAATATATCTCTAAAGCCAATTTTAAAGAATTGTTTATTAGCGAAATGCTTTGGAACAATCCAACAGGTGCAACACAATTGCCAGAAATAACCATAGACGATACAACTTACCATATAGAGCAGATTGCCGAACGAAAAGGTTTTCAAATTCTAAATTGTAAAGTTCAGAGCATACCAACGTCGGCTGTATGTAAAAAGATAGACCAAAAAATTAGAAAGAATGCAGAAAACTATATTTGTATTTTTTTCTTACCCGAAAAGCTACATCATCTTTGGATAGCTCCAGTGAAGAAAGTTGAAAAAAGAGATGTTGTTTTGATTGAATACGAAACTATTGAAAAGGATGCATTCTTGTTTGAAAAAATGGAAAAACTATCCTTTTCACTCGAAGACGAACCTAACATTCTCGATATTATAGAAAAAGTTCAGGCTGCTTTCCTTGTAAATTCAGAGAAAATAACAAAAGACTTCTATTCTGGCTTTAAAAAAGAACACAGCAACTTTGCTAAATTTATTACTGGAATTGACGACCATCTTGCCGAAAAGGAAAATAAAAACAAACAATGGTATGCATCGGTTATGCTAAACCGACTAATGTTTTGTTATTTCATTCAGAAAAAAGGTTTCTTAGATGGCGATGTCGATTATTTACGCAACAAATTAGAATGGACACGCCAACAAGAAGGCGAAAATAGGTTCTTTAATAAGTTTTATAAAGGCTTCCTCGTTAATCTTTTTCACGATGGACTAAACGCACCACAACATAATGTTGAGTTTGAAAATATTTATGGTCGTATTCCTTATTTAAATGGTGGTATGTTCGACATACACCAAATAGAACGCAATTATGCTGAATTAGATATTGCAGATGAGGCTTTTTGTAGTTTATTTGACTTTTTCGATAAATGGCATTGGCATCTCGACGACCGTATCACTGCTTCTGGTCGCGATATTAACCCAGATGTGTTAGGATATATATTCGAACAATATATTAACGACCGTGCACAAATGGGAGCTTATTACACAAAAGAAGATATTACCGAATATATTGGACGAAACACCATTTTGCCTTATTTAATGGATGCTGTAAAACGCAAAGACGAAAAATGTTTCCGCCCCAAAAGCAAATTATGGCAATACTTGCAAGAAAGCAACGATAAGTATATTTACAATGCAATGAAGAAAGGTTGCAACGAACCTCTTCCCGAATATATAGCAGAAGGAATAGACACAGCAAAGCCAAATTTGTTAGAACGTCGTAAACATTGGAACGAACGAACACCCGAAACTTTCGCTTTGCCTACCGAAATTTGGCGAGAAACTATAGAACGTCGCCAACGTTATAGCAACATTAAACAGAAAATAGTGAATGGCGAAATAACCGCTATAAACAATTTTATAACCTATAACCTTGATATTCGGCAATTTGTAGCCGACTATCTTGCCGATACTCCCGACCATTTGTTTATAAAACATTTTTATTCTGCCTTGCAACACATTACAATTCTCGACCCAACTTGTGGTTCTGGTGCTTTTCTTTTTGCAGCACTCAACATTCTTGAACCGCTTTACGAGGTTTGTATCAACAGAATGAAGGAATTTAACACGCAAAACCCACTTTTGTTTAAACAAGAGTTGCAAGAAATAACACACAAATATCGCTCCAACATTCAATACTTCATTTATAAAAGCATTATTCTGCGCAATCTCTATGGTGTAGATATAATGGTTGAAGCTACCGAAATTGCAAAACTACGTTTGTTCTTAAAGATGGTGGCAGTAGTTGAAGTAGATAAACGCGACCCAAATTTAGGACTCGACCCTTTGCCCGATATAGATTTTAATATTCGTTGTGGAAATACACTTGTAGGTTATGCCACACAAGCCGAATTAAAACGCGATTTGGCGGAAGGAAATATGTTTGACAGGGAAGAATTTGAGGCAAAAATTAATGGGGAAATGGAGAAAATTTCTAAAGCTTATCAGCGTTTTAAAGAAATTCAGCTCCAACAATCGGAGAAGATGGTAGACTTTAAACAAGCTAAACACAATTTAAACGAACGTCTTTCTGCATTAAACCACCTGTTAAACAATAAAATGTATGGCGCAGTAGAAACGAATATCAGTTACGAAAAGTGGCTTCTTACACATCAACCTTTCCATTGGCTTGCCGAATTTTACGAAATTATTAACGAACATAGAGGATTTGACGTGATTATTGGTAATCCACCGTATGTTACTTTTACAGATAAATCAATTTCGTACAATGTAAAAAGATATAAGACCTATGACGCAAAGAATCTTTTTGCATTGGTGGGAGAACGATGTGTTACTATATCTCATACGTATTCTTCAATTGGATATATTATCCCTCTTAGTGGTTTGTCAATAGATGGATTTGCTGCTTTCCAAAAAATAATTTATGGTAATTATAAAAGTTGGAATAGCTTTTATTCGGGCGACAGAAATCCTTCTGAATTATTTACTGGTGTGAAGATACGAGCTGGTATTTATATTGCACGATATTCTAATTCGCCATGTAAATTTGTGTGTAGGTATTTAAAATTCTATGCTAATGAGAGACAAATTTTATTCCATAAAATTAAGTATGTTGAATGTAATGATTTTGATTCTGCACCAAAGTTTGATGGAAAAATAGGATACTCTGTTATTAAAAAGATATTATTATCAAGCAAACCTTTAGCTACGGAGTTTTGTAAACAAGATTATATTTATTACCACGCTGCCCCCATTTATTGGTGTAAAGCTTTAATGGATATTGATAGATTAGAAGAACAGAATTTGAATATTGCCGATTCGTATAAGAAGAGAGAAATCTCAAATTTATACAAGGATTTTGCTTTTTCATTAATAAACTCTTCTACATTCTTTTATTATTGGATTGTTTTTTCTGATTGTTATAACCTAACAAAAAAATATTTATCAGAAATTCGAGTGCCTTCCTCTTTAGAATGGAACTCATTTAAAATTGAAGCAAGAAAATTAAGTCTTGATTTGAATAATAATATTCAAATTGCGGAATACCAATATAAAGGTAGGGGAACAGTGAGATTTGCACAATTCTTTCCTAAGAAATCTAAGTCTATTATTGACGAAATAGATAAAGTTCTTGCCCGTCATTATGGTTTTACAGAAGAAGAATTAGACTTTATTATCAACTACGACATAAAATATCGTATGGGCGATGAATTAAACGAAGAGTAGAATTATGCACGCAAGCAACAATGACAATATGCTCATCTATCAGTCGGCAGATGGGAAAATAAAGATAGATGTTAGGTTTGAAAAAGAAACTGTTTGGCTGACACAAGCGCAAATGTGTGTGCTTTTTGGTCGCGAACGTAGTGTTATCACCAAACATATAAAAAATATATTTGCAGAAAACGAACTTAATGAAAATAGCAATGTGCAAAATTTGCACATTGCAAATTCTGATAAACCAGTAAAGTTCTATAATCTCGATGTTATTATTTCGGTTGGTTATCGTGTAAAGTCGCAACAAGGTACACAGTTTCGTATTTGGGCTACACAGCGATTAAGAGAATATATTATTAAAGGATTTGCATTAAACGATGAACGTTTCAAAACAGGTTCTTCCTACAATTATTTTAAAGAACTTTTAAATCGTATTCGAGAGATACGTATTTCCGAAAAAGTGTTCTATCAGCAAATTAAAGATATATATGCAACGAGTATAGATTATAATCCATCGGCAGAAATGACATTGGCTTTCTTTAAAGAAGTACAAAATAAACTGTTGTGGGCTGTTAGTGGAAAGACAGCTGCCGAACTTGTTTATTATCGTGCCAATGCTTTGCAACCTATGATGGGACTAACTTCTACAGAACAAGAGGGAAAAGTTACCAAAAACGATACACTGATAGGTAAGAACTATCTGAACGAGAAAGAAATTGGGCAGTTAAAACTTATTGTAGAACAGTTTCTTGCTTATGCAGAGGCACAAGCTTTAGCAGAAAAACCAATGTATATGCGCGATTGGTTGCAGAAACTACGCCTTATTCTTACCTTGAACGAAAAGAATATTCTTGAACATGCTGGTGCAATATCGCATAAATTGGCTGTTGAAAAAGCTTCGAAAGAATACATTGCTTATAAAGAACAACAGCGAAGCGTGGAACATTTTGAGAGTATAAAACAGCTCGACCAAGATTTAAAACGTATTGCACTATGCAAAGAAAATAAAGACGATAAGGAGAAAGGTTACAGCGAATAGAAAAAATAGATAGCGTGGGCTATGATAACCAATGTGGAATATCTTGGCAATAAAGACTTGTTACGGCTGAAAAAGGTAGCTTTTTTAGCATCGAATACAATTTCTTCGGGAACAGTGCTGAAAGTTTACGATTGGGCTACCGATATGCGTAATAGGGGAGAGTGCGTTGTTAGCGGATTTTGTAGTAAGTTAGAAAAAGATGTTCTTCATTTTTTGCTGAAAGGCAGTCAGCCCATCATACTTGTTTTGGCACGAAGAATGTATAAAACCGTTCCATTGATATTGCAAGAGGCTTTAAACGAAAATCGTTTACTAATAGTTTCTGTTAGTGTTTCGGTTCGCCAGTCTAAAATAACAGCTTTAGAACGCAACAAATACATCTGCAATATGGCAAACAAAATTCTGTTTATGGGAGTAACCGAACAAAGTAGCCTTTATGCTCTCCAACAAAGTAGCAGTAACAAGCAGAAACTTCTTACCTTGTAAAAAAATATATACCTTTATTCTAATAATTAATGAGTATATTTTTTTGTGGCATTTTGTACTATTTCTCAACCACTTATATTTATGCTCAATTGTTTAACATAAATAGCTACTCGAATTTTAATGAAAGTTAGTAGAGTTTCTTATAAGAAAAATATTTTTTTTAATTACATTTTTAAATTTTATAATTAAAAAAATCAACCATAAATAAGCTATTGTTTTTTCTGTTTCCACTAAAGTATTTTTATTATATTAGCTACTCCTGTAGAAATATTCTTTATACATTTATTCCGAAATAACGGGTGCACTTATTATATCGTAATAATATATTAATAAGGTGTTATTACACTATCTAAAAGGAAGAGACAGATAAACGAAAAAATACAAAAATTAAAAAAATATAGAAAATGTTTCATTCTATCTCTTTTTTTTCTTATCTTTGCGGCATATTGGAGAAGCATATAAGAACAAGAGGCATAAACTAACTAAAGATAAAGAACAATCTTGACAGTTTTAGTGGAATGGAATAATACATTTCATAGCCAAAAATAAACACAATGCATTTTCTAAAGAGTTAAAAGTTTAGGATAGAACTTAAACGTTTATCCGTTCTAAGACTCATTTCAATTACTATTCTGTAAGCCTGTTAGAGGCATAATACATATTGGTTCGCTAAACCTTATACTATATAATATTAACTTAATTTTTAATTTTAATAGCTTATGATTAAAAGATTATTTTCCAGTGCATTAACAATGGCAATTGTCAGTAGTGTTTTCGCACAGAACAATGCAGTTTGTGCCCGATTAACCGCACCTGCAAAGGAAACTAAAAAAAGTATTTACTATCTCAAACCTGAAGGCGTTCCTTTTGAAGTTACACCTAAAAATGGTAAAATGGCAGGTACAAGTTATCTTTATGTTCCTGGCTATAGCAAAACAAAATTTGTGCCTGTTGTACCAGAAAATACAAAATATTTTTGGCATCAGAATGTTTACGATATGAATGGAAATTGTAGAACATTCGATAGAACAGGAAAAACTAGTAATTTATTCTCAACCGACAACGATGGTAGTTTCAATATTATTACTAGATTTAATGGAGCCGATGCTCTTCCCACTATTGTTTGTGAAACAGATAGTTTTACACTTTCAGAGGAAAATCCACATTGGGGACCATTAGACTACGACCTCCCTGCAGTAATGTATTGGTATCCAAGAATAAAAAGTGGAACCTCATCAGCTATGGATTCCCATATCCGTCCTTTACAATTCACCGATGATAAAGTTAATAACTTCTATCTTGGAGGAATGGATAATGGATATCTTTTCGGTTCTGGTACTATTTCGAACGGAGAATATACGTCACGTGGCGTACAACAAATTTTAGAAAAACCAGTAGCACCACTTTGGGTAGAAGATGTTTTTCTACCAATTATATCTAAAAGTAGCAAGCCATTACCAAATGGGACAGAATTAACAATGCTCATTACCAATGTAGAAACAGATGCACAGGGAAAAAAGAAACCAGGAAGTGAAACAATAGCCGAACTAAAGTGTACATCTGCTGATATAGAGGAGAACGATCCTATTACTGATGCTAATGGAAAAAGTTATAATAAGTTTGCTGCTGTATTTACACATGAAGGAAAAGGATTCTTAATAGATAAAGAATTTGCTGTTATTGTGCGTGGTTTCGACCAACCAGGTGTAGATATGGGACTATCTGGTGCAGGAATACCTTATTATAATAAGGTATTAAGTCCAGCAATTTGCCTAATAAAAACTAAAGATGGCAAAAATAAAGCTGCAAACATTTATGCCGATAATAATATAGCACTAAGTGTTACATTCTCTGCAAAATTCGATTATGCCAATGGATATGTAGATGCAGGCATTGAAACTTCTTATAATTATGGGCTTGTTTTGATGAATAATGAAGGAACAGAAGGACAAACCACATGTACGCAAGGGCTTGTTTTTCCTGGTGCTGTTGCGCAGTTAAATGGAATGTGGTACGATGACAATAAAAAAGAAGAATATACATTGTCTGGAATAGATAGTTGGATAAAGAGTTACACTATAGATGAAGAAAGTTATCGCGAATATGGTTTAACTGTAATTAAATTTACTTGTGATCCACTTCCTT
>ERZ773214.1031-NODE-1031-length-16981-cov-79.109831_pt1 | contig 16981 bp, 11 predicted proteins | sample MGYA00511238_ERZ773214 | MGnify/ENA primary metagenome ERZ773214 (study PRJEB29015, sample SAMEA2738157) | human oral metagenome | biome: human oral; feature: human-associated habitat; material: saliva | place: China | collected 2259 ... | reverse complement strand
AGACCGGCTACGACCCGGCGTTCGGTGCCCGCCCGCTGCGCCGCCTGGTTCAGCGCGAGATCGGTGACCGCCTGGCTCGCGGCATCCTCTCCGGAGCTATCCACGACGGCGACACCGTGACCGTGGACGTGAACCCGGACGTTGCCAGCGATGGCCTGTCGGTGACCTCCGAGCGTGAGCAGAAGGCTGAGAACTAAGCTCAACCGGTTAGCCGGGTGGGCTTAGCCCGTGGCTGACTCCGCGAGTTCGAAACCGCAAGAAATAGGCTGTGGGGTACCCTCGAAAGGGGGTGCCCCACAGCCTTTTAATGTATAGAGAACACAGAGCATGGGAGAAGAATGGACCGCTGGACCGATCACCAGAACTTCGCCGCCGCCGGTGAACAGCGCGAAGAAATTGCCTCCGTGCATAGGGCCGCGATTCGCTCTATCCAGCGGGTCGTGGCGGATACCGCCGAACCCCACGACGAGAGGTATGCCGCCGAGGGCATCGCTCGCCTACTCAAGGAGGGTAAGGTTCTCGTGCTGACCGGTGCCGGCGTGAGCACCGAATCCGGCATCCCCGACTACCGCGGCCCGGGCGGATCCCTGCACGACCACCGTCCCATGACCTACCAGGAATTCCGCTACGATGATGCCGCCCGTCAGCGTTACTGGGCTCGCTCCTACGTAGGTTGGCGTCGCATGCGCCGCGCCCAGCCGAACCGCGCTCACTACGCGCTCGCCGAGCTTGAGCAGTTGGGCGCTATTAGCGGCATCATCACGCAGAACGTGGACGGCCTGCACGCCCGCGCCGGAAGTCACAATCTGCTGGCTCTACACGGCGACCTGTCGCGCATCGTCTGTCTGGACTGCGGTCAGGATGAGGGCCGCGAGAGCCTGGATGCGCGCCTGGATGCCGCGAACCCTGGCTACCTGGACCGCCTGGAAAGCCGTGACCTGCGCGTAAACCCCGATGGTGACGTGGAGCTGGACCAGCAGTACATCCAAGATTTTCGGATGGTGCCCTGCCTGGGGTGTGGCTCGACCCGTCTCAAGCCGGATGTGGTGTACTTTGGCGAGTCCGTGCCGGCCGAGCGCAAGGCGCGCAAGGACGCCATGCTTGCCGAGTGCTCGGCGCTGCTGGTGGTGGGTTCCTCGGTGGCGGTGATGAGCAGCTACAAGATTGTGCTGGAGGCCCTGCGTGCCGGCAAACCGGTTGCCGTCATTAACGGTGGTCCGGGCCGTGCGGATACGAAGGCCACCTTCCTGTGGCGCACCGGGGTGGGGGAGGCCCTGGAGCTCATGCTTGATGCGATTGACAGCTAGGCTCTCGATGGTCCGGCCGCTGCGACCACCCGCCCGCGGTTGTGTTGCAATTCATTGCAAATACACCCTTGACTGGTGAAAATACCTTGGAACCCGGGGCTAGAATGAGGGAATGGACATTCGAAACACTATCACTCGCTTCGGTGCCACGGCCCTCATCGGTTGCGGTTTGGTTGTGACCGCCATCCCCGCCACCTTCGCTCAGAATGACGGCGAGACCGTCACTCACGAATACCAGGACCGTGCCGCCTCCCACATCTCCGAGGTCTGGTACAAGGGCGAAACCCTCGAGATCTCCGGCGAGGGCTTCCTGACCCAGGACCGCGCCTCCGGCTCGACCATCGCCATTAAGCTCAACAAGGGCGTCATTAAGATTGACGGTAAGGACTACCTCGAGGTAACCGCCAACGATAAGGGCGAATTCACCGTCTCGATCCCCTGGCAGAGCGACCTGGAGGGTCGCGTCTCCGTTGACGTGTACCTGCTCTCCGGTTCCCTGAAGGATAACGACACCTCTCGCGGTGGCAAGGCTGCGACCGTGAAGATTGAGGCTCGTTCCGTGGCCCCCGAGAGCCCCAGTGCCTCGGCAAGCGTTTCGGCAAGCGCCGAGCCCTCCGCATCCGCCAGCGCTACCGTCGAGCCGAAGAAGGAATCCAAGGCTGATGCTTCTGCCAGCCCCTCGGCATCGGCTACCGCGGCTGACGAGACCGTTGCCTCGGTGGATGCCGAGGTGAAGAACCGTGCTGATGAGAAGGCCTCCGCTTCCGCCTCGGTGAGCCCGAGCGCCCCCGCATCGGCTTCCGCGTCTACCGTTGTTTCTCCCTCTGCCTCCGCTGAGGTAAAGAACGAGAAGAAGGCCGACCAGAAGGTGTCGACCGCTAAGAACGACCAGAAGGCCGAGCAGAAGAACGGTGCCCAGCAGGCACCCGCCGCGCAGGATCAGCTGGGTAACTCCTCGAGCGTTCAGGCTCCCGCAACCGAACAGCCTTCGCCCGAGAGCACTCGCTTCGCTAACTGCTCCGAGGTCGCCGCTGCTGGCCTGGCTCCCATTCCTTCGAGCCACCCGGACTTCCGTAAGCAGTTCGACGCCGATGATAACGGCCTCGGCTGCGAGGTTGTCGACAGCGGTTCCTCCTCTAACGGTGGTTCCTCCTCGAATGGCAGCTCCTCCTCGCAGGACAATCTCGGCTCTAGCGGATCGGGCGCCCAGGACCGTCTCGGCTCTTCCTCGTCGAGCGCCTCTCTCTCGAGTCGCGCGCAGCGTTCCTCGCTGGCTAATACCGGCGCCTCGAACGTGTTCACCGTGGCCGGCCTGGGAATGGTGGCCGTTGGCCTGGGTATTGCGGGCGTGACCTCTGTGCTCCGTCGCAAGAACTCCTAAGTTTAGAGTTTAGGAATCCGGTGCTCCGGGCATCGGATGCGTTATTCCAGGATTCCCCTCGCTCGCCTCGCGGGCGTGGGGGATTCTGCGTTTAACGGGGTCCCGAGCGGTAGGGCGTTGAGTGGGTTTACGGACGGAAAACCGTCTAAACTAACGCCCGGATTCCAAGGCGCCGGTAGCGTTCGAATTCTTTGAATATGCGATTGATTCTTCAACTCGCCCCTCAAGAATTCTTCAAGAAGGGCCCATTAAGTGAGTCAGCTCATGTTAAATCGGCATCATGCACCCCGATATTGTCAGGTTCGGTCGTTAGAATGGGGGGCATGAGCATTCGAAACAACATCGCACGCATCGGTGCCACCGCCCTGATTAGCTGTGGCCTGGTTGCTACTACCGTCCCCGCTACCTTCGCTGACGAAGCTGCGCAGGAAATTTCCTTTACTTACGCGGATTCCGCACGCCTCATTACCCCCGACACCTGGGTTGAGGGTCAGGGCCTGACCATCGCGGGTGAGGGCTTCAAGACCGCTGACGGCGCCTCCGGCTCCGTGCTGGCCCTGAAGCTGAACAAGGGCGCAGTGAAGATTAACGGCCAGGACTACCTGGAGATCCACGCCGACGAAGCCGGCAACTTCACCGTCACCGTTCCCTGGCAGGCAGAGCTGCAGGGCAAGGTCTCGGTTGACCTCTACCTGCTGTCCGGCTCCCTGAAGGACGGCGACGTTCCCCGCGGCGGTAAGGCAGCTACCGTGACCATTAAGGCCGCTAACGAGTCGCTGCCTACCCCGGCTCCGAGCGAGTCCACCGAGCCCACCCCTGCTCCGAGCGAGTCCACCGAGCCCACCCCGACCCCGTCGGAGGCTTCTCCTTCGGCTAGCGCCTCCGAGGCGCCTTCCGCTCCCGCCGTTGAGGACGCTAAGGAGACCAAGCCCGCTGAGGATCAGAAGCCTGCCGAGCAGAAGTCCGAGGAACAGAAGTCTGACGAGCAGAAGTCTGACGAAAACGCAGCTCCGGCTCCCCAGCCTTCCGAGAGCTTCCGCTTCCAGAACTGCGCCGACGTTGAGGCTGCAGGCGAAGCACCGATCCGCAAGGGTCACCCGGACTTCCGCGAGAAGTTCGACGCTGACGGCGACGGTGTCGGTTGCGAGCAGCCCGTTGACTACGAGAACTCCAAGAAGTCTGACAGCGTTTCGCTGAGCTCCGGCTCGAACGACAACCTGGGCTCCGGTTCCTCGAACGCATCCTCCAAGAGCTCTTCTTCCCTGGCTAAGACCGGTGCATCCGGTGCGATGACCGCTGCTGGCCTGGGTCTGATTGCTCTGGGTGCCGGCGGTGCAACCATCGTGGCAACCCGCATGCGCAAGAAGGCATAAGTACATACTGAATTCTAGGGTTACTCCCTAGAAACCCGAGTGGGGCTCCCTCTGATGTAGAGGGGCCCCATTTGTTGTATCCGGGCGCGGCTGACCGCCTCACTGCGCCCCGGTAATTGAAAAAACCTTAAAGGTAAAACGCTCTGACCAGTCATTTAATCGGTGTTTGCAAAGACATAAGTGAGAATTACAGAGCGCACAGGCGTGACACAGCTTCGGACGGGATTCTAGAAACCAAGCAGAACACGTAGGTACTCAAGCCGGAGCCGAGAACAGACGGCTCGGGAAGCTGGAAACCTACCCCACGACCTGGAGCACCCCATGACAATCCTGACCATGGCGATTGCAGACGCCCTCGCGATCGCAATCCTGTGCACCCTTTACCTGGTGCGTCACCGCAACCGCGAAATGATGATTTCCTACGCGGTCATCAACGCCGGTATCTTCACCGTCTCGGTGGCCCTGGTCTCGGCGGGTTCAAACGCCTCGGCCATGGGCATGGGCCTCTTCGGCGTTCTGTCGATTATTCGACTGCGCTCCACCGCCCTGAGCCAGCGAGAAGTCGGCTACTACTTCGTAGCACTCTCGGTCGGCATGATCGCCGGTATCAACATCAGCCCCGCGTACATCGCCTTCATCCTGATGGCGGCCCTGGTGGCTCTCATCGCAATCCTGGATGCGCGTAGCGCCCCCGCGGTCAAGGGACAGACCCAGACCGTCACCGCCGATCGCGCGATTAGCGATGAGGAAGAGCTCAAGGCTTACCTGGGCAAGCGCCTGGGCTACGCCATCACCTCGGTCAAGGTGACCGAGCTGGACCTGGTGAACGACCTGACCCGAGCTACCATCACCTACCAGCCCAAGGAGACCACCGAGGGCGGCACCCCCGCAGCGGTGGAGGCAGCAGCACCGCAGGTAACCGCAACTCGCCAGCCCGCGGCAACTCAGCCGGTAGCGCCCACCGCCGAGGCGTACGCCACGCTGGATACCCGGATGATGCCGCTCCAGCGGACTCCCGTCGCTAAGTAAGACCGGTAGGCACCACCCCAAAATCTAAAATCCACGACAGACGCACTACTCCCACCGCCTTCGACGAATCGAGGCGGAACCCCAGAAGGATAGGACCATGACGAACGCAGCCGCAAACATCATCCCCGCAGAGTGGAAGAGCATCAGTCTCGAAGCCATGAACGAGAAGGCAGCCATGCAGACCCGTGTGGACCGTAAGTACATCGTCGATGCGGAAACCGCCGCGAAGGTACTCTCCACGCTTGACGCAGACGCCTCCGTCATGGACATCAAGGGCCAGCGCAACTTCGCCTACGACTCGGTCTACTTCGACACCCCGCAGATGCAGAGCTACCACTCGGCAGCCTACAGCCGCGACGATACCTTCAAAATCCGTACCCGTAGCTACCTGGACTCGAAGCTGACCTTCCTGGAGGTCAAGACCGACGGCGAGCAGGACATGACCGTCAAGAAGCGCATCCCGTACACCTTCGAGAAGCGCGATACGCTCACCGCGGAAGGCCACGAGTACATCACTGCGGCACTTGGTGACATCCTCGCGGGCCCCGTGCACAAGCTGGAGGCGGTCCTGACCACCGGGTACCGCCGTACCACGGTCTTCCTGCCGCAGAGCGAGAAGAACCCGGTCGCCTCCCGCATGACGGTGGACACCAACCTGACCTGGACCCCGCTGTCCGAGAACATCCTCATGGCGGGCGTGAACCACCGTAACTTCCACGGCAACCTGGTCGGCACCACCTACGGCCTGCCGAACACGGTCATCATCGAAACCAAGTCGGGTGTGGAGCCCTCCGTAGCGGATCAGCACCTCTGGGATGCGGGCATCACCCCCTCAAAGATTTCCAAGTTTGCAACCGGCATGGCGGCGCTGAACCCGCAGCTGGCAAGCAACAAGTGGAAAGAGACCCTGGAGAACTGGATGCACCTGGAACCGGTCACCGGCACCCGTCCCGACGTGGATGCGCTGACCGAGGAAGACTACCGCAAGCTTCTGACCGAATGTTACGCGGCCGCTTAGGGCCGTCACCCCGGATGCGCGGGTAGGGTAGCAGGCTCTACCCGCGCGGATGGAACCGGATCCTGACCAGACATAGCCCTGACCGGGCGCAGGCACCAACAGGATTCGCTAAGAGTACGCCTGACCCCTTAAAGACTTACCCGAAAACCGCAGCGGCACTACATAGTGCTTGTGAACCACGAAGAGGAATACCGTGAAAAAGAGCAATATGATCAAGAGTGCAACCTCCATTACCCTCCTGGCGGCCCTGGCCCTGACCGGCTGCTCGGCAACCTCGGCATCGAACACCAGCGCGACGAGCGCCATCAGCACCTCCACCTCGAGCGATTCCGACACCAAGTCGAAGACCGCCGATTCCTTCTCCACCGATGTGAAGAACGGCGCGAAGCTCGCCGAGGACACCCACTACTCCGCGAAGGATCTGACCTGGGATTCCTCCAGCGAGGTCACCATCGATCTTTCTAACCCGACTGCAACCGACGGCGTGACCGTCAGCGATGGCGTCATCACCATCACCAAGGCGGGTAACTACCGCCTGAGCGGCACCTATAGCGGCCAGGTCAAGGTTGAGGCAGCCGACAGTGACATGGTCCGCCTGATCCTGGATAACGCGACTATCACCAACTCCACCGGTGCGGCAATCAACGTGGTTGAGGCAGACGAGGTCGTTATCTACACCGCCTCGGGTAGCACGAACACCATCTCTGACGGCTCCTCCTACTCCGATACCGCCAGCGGCAGCCCCGACGCAGCCATCTACTCCAAGAGTGACCTGACCCTTGCCGGCGAGGGCACCCTGAAGGTTGAGGGCAACTACGAAGAGGGTATCCACACCACGGACGGCCTGGTCATCGCCTCCGGCACCCTGGAGGTGACCGCCGCGAACACCGGCATCAGGGGTAAGGATTACGTCGATATCCTGGACGGCACCGTAACCGTGGCCGCAACCAAGGACGGCATCAAGGCTACCAATGACACCGACGGCAACCGCGGTTGGGTCCGCCTGAGCGGCGGTACCGTAAACATCTCCGCCGGTGACGACGGCTTCAAGGCCGAGCGCGTGCTGGAGATTTCGGGCGGTACCCTGAACATCACCGAGTCGAACGAGGGTATCGAGGCGCAGTACATCAATATCCTGGACGGTACCGTGAACGTGACCAGTTCCGATGACGGCATCAACGCCTCGTACAGCACCTCCAGCTCATCCAGCACCGAGTCGACGTCGAGCTCCACTACGCAGACCAGCCAGACTGCGCAGAGCAACCAGACCGCGCAGAATACCCAGAGCGGCCAGTCGGCACAGGGTAATGCAGCGCAGGGCGGTCAGGGCGGTCAGCCCCCGGCAGGTGGCCAGGCGCCCTCCGGTAACATGGGTCAGCCCCCGGCCGGTGGCGGCGGTGGCATGGGCGGCGGCATGGGCGGTGGCGGCGGCACCTTCGAGGTTGTCGACGCGACCATCAACATTGCCGGTGGTACTATCACCGTGAACGCAAACGGCGACGGCATCGACTCCAACGGTACGGCAACCCTCTCGGGTGGCACCCTGGTCGTGAACGGCCCGTTCACGGGCGGTAATACCTCGCTGGATACCAACGGCGACCTGCTGCTCAACGGTACGACCGTGGTTGCGGGTAACTCCGGCGACATGTTCGAGGCGCCCGCATCCTCCTCCACCAGCGGCTACGTGAAGCTGACGAACCTGTCGAATGTCAGCAGCGGCACGACCATTCAGGTGGCCGATTCCTCGGGTAAGGTGGTGGCCAACTACAAGGTGACTAACTCCAACACCGCACTGATCCTGGTTTCCAGTGCCAATATCACCAAGGGCCAGAGCTACACGGTGTACACCACGACCGATAGCGTGGATGCCTCCAGCACTTCCGTGGCCTCGAACGCCACCTCGCTGGGTAGTTTCACCGCAAGCTAGGGCCCGGAACTTGGGAATCTCATAGACCCCGCGCCGGAGGTCATGACCGGTGCGGCTGATTCTCTCGATGCCGGTCTTGTGAGTGAGCCGCTCGAGAGACACGAACCCCGCTTCGAAGCTGAGTATGCCTTCGATGCGGGGTTCCGTGCGTGGAGAGCCGAGAGCGAGAAAAATAAAACGGATGTTCTGGTGCATAGGGGTGCTCCGCTCCGTAAAATACGTGTTGCAGAGCGCGACATTGAACGTCAAAACAGGGTACTCTATAGTGTAGTAAAGACTGTAGAACGATCCGAGGGAGGGCGTGCCCCGCGCGCCCGTAGCTTCGGACAGGATGAAAGAGGGGGTCACGCCATGGGGCGCGGCCGTCAGAAGGCTAAAGCAACAAGGCAGGCTCGGGAGATGAAGTACTTCAGCCCCGAGACCGACTACAGCGCTCTCGAGCGTGAGCTCAGCAGCGCGAAGAATACCAAGTCCTCCGATTCGTCCCGCCGCCGCTATGACGACGAGGACGACTACTCGGCATACGCTGAAAAGTACGCTTCCTACGAGGATGAGGCATAGGGATACGCGGAATGATTCGGTAGGTATCGACCGAGCGTATTCTACAGATGATGAACCGGCTTGAGGCCCCGCACGGGGTGCTCAGCCGGTTTTTTCGTGCCCTCAATACCCCACGCCGAGAGGGCGAGCCCCGGGAGGAGTGCGGATAAGGGGACGCGTAACCGAGAAAAACACGAAGGAGACCGCTCCGCCGGAGGCCTCGAAAGATGGAACACCCCTGCATAAAATAATTTCGGCTGAATAAGCATACATAGCTGAGGCACAGCTTAGTCATGCCTGGCGCTGAGAGTACACGGGCAATCTAGAGTCATGAATAACGAACAGAACATGACTCAGAACAGCAACCAAACCACCCAGACCGCGGCAGAACAAACCGCCGCAGAGCAAGCCGCAGTAGAACAGAAGCTCGCCAAGAAGAAGCTCACCCGCCGTATCTTTATCGGAGGCGGCCTCGGCGCGCTCGCCGTTGTTGGCGGCGGCGCGGGCTGGGCCTACAACCGCTACCTGGCAGAGCACACCGAGATCGAAGATACCACCGCCTACGAGGCGGCCGCGGCCCAGGCGAACGCCTCCGCATCCGGCTCCGCCACCGCAAGCCCTAGCGAACTGACCGGGGTGAAAATTGATGGCCAGAGCCTCACCGCTAACGAAGGTTCGATTACCATCACCTCCACCACCACCGGTAGCGGCTCCGACGCGGTTGTTTCCTTCGTCGCGGACATCAAGCTCGATAACGCGACCCTGCTGCGTAGCGCCTTTGCGAACAACAAGTTCGGCCAGAACATCATTGATACCCCCTCGAATATCGCCTCGGAGCACAACGGTATCTGGGCCATTAACGGCGACTACTACGGCTTCCGTACCACCGGTATCGTGATCCGAAACGGTGTTGTCTACCGGGACTCCGGTGCACGTGAAGGCCTCGCCTTCTACCGCGACGGCTCCGTCAAGCTCTACGACGAAACCGCGACTAATGCCCAGACCCTCGTCAATGAGGGCGTGTGGAACACCCTCTCCTTCGGCCCGGCTCTGGTGAAGGATTCCGCCATCGTGGATGGCATCGACAGTGTTGAGGTGGACACCAACTTCGGTAACCACTCGATTCAGGGTAACCAGCCTCGAACCGGTGTGGGTGTGCTCGGCGCCAACCACCTGGTCTTCATCGTGGTCGATGGCCGTTCCACCAACTATTCGCGCGGCGTAACCATGACCGAGTTCGCGCAGATGTTCAAGGACCTGGGTTGCGTGAGCGCCTACAACCTGGACGGTGGTGGCTCCTCCGCCATGGTCTTCAACAACCAGCTGGTCAACCGCCCCCAGGGTGGCACGAAGGAGCGTGGAACCAGTGACATTCTCTACATTGCCGAGAGTGCATCATGATTATTCTAATTCCCGCATATAAGCCTGACCAGTCTCTTGTCCGTCTTGCACACGCTCTAAAGGCGCAAGACGCGAGCGCAGAGATCCTCGTGATTGACGATGGATCCGGCAACACCTATGCGCCAATTTTTGCCGAGCTACACCTGGATGGAGCCATCGTTCGGACCCATACCGTCAACCGAGGCAAGGGCGCGGCCCTGCGTACCGGCATCGAGTGGGCCCAGACCAATCGCCCCGGCGAAATTCTCGTGACCGCGGATGCGGACGGCCAGCACCTACCCCAAGATATCTTCCGAGTGGGTGTGCGCGCCGAGAGCCTGGCCGCCTCCGGACAGCGGGCCATCGTCCTGGGTGTACGCACCCTACCCGACCCGGATGCGGGTGAGGAAGGCACCAGGGTTCCGCTGCGCTCTAAGGTCGGCAATAGCGCGACCGTCGGGTTCTTCGCCCTAGCCACCGGAAAGCACGTGGCCGATACGCAGACCGGGTTGCGTGCCTTTACCCCGCAGATTCTGGACTGGCTGCTACAGATTCCGGGTGATAAGTACGAGTACGAGTTCTCCATGCTGCTGCGCGCCACGCGCGCCGAGGTGGAGCTGGTGCAGGTACCCATCGTCAAGGTGTACGAGCCGGGCAACCCGACCAGCCACTTCAGGCCGCTGCAGGACTCGGCGCTGATTTACGCACCGCTGCTGCTCTTCCTGGCGTCCTCGTTTGTGACCGGGTTCCTGGTGGATGCGCTCGCGCTCTTCGCGCTCGTGGCTCTGGGGGTTCCGCTCCTGGGGGCAGTGGTGGGGGCACGCGTCATCTCGGCGCTGACGAACTTCACAGTCAATCGCATAATTATGCATGATGGGGGCTCAATGCCCTCGACCTCCTCCTCGCTGGTGCGATACGCGACGCTGGCGGTGTGCATCCTCGCCGCCAATGCGGCCCTCATGGAAGCCCTGACCGGGCTGGGCGCGTCCCTGCTGGTGGCCAAGATTCTGACCGAGCTCATCCTGATTCCGGTGAGCTTTGCGGTTCAGCGCCGCTGGGTGTTCGCGGATAAGCCCTCGCAAGAATCCGGCACGCGAAAGGCCGACTCCACCCGGATCCCCGCGGGCCGGGCACAGAATCAGGCTCACGGTGGCTCGTACTGGGGTGTGGCCCGGGAGCGGGCGCCTGTGGTTCTACGCTCCGGCGGAGTGTCTCCTTCTGGTCTGCGCGCCCTCAGTTACGAATCGGCTCGACTGGAAGCTGCCGGCCTGCGCGGCTCGCGCACCCGGTCCACCTAGACCGGTTGGCCCGTTTCGGTAGCCAACCGGCGCTGGACGGATTACCGTTCGAGCCCTCAGCCTCTCCCGCTCGTTAGTCGTGAGGACGGCCGGGAGATATCAAACCGCACCCGATGCGTGCGGTGTTCTGTTCACGCAAAGCCCCCACCGGGACGTATCCGGCGGGGGCTTTGTGATTGTCATTCTTTGAGGTTTCCCGCGGCTAACGCCGCCGGAAGACTGAGGGGTGAGAGCTCACCGAATTACTGACCGGGAATCAGGCCGTGCGGGGTAATCAGGAACGGCGGGTTGTGATTCGTGGTCGGGTTGGTCACGTAACCGGTGCGAGCCGCACGGGTCGGGTACTTCGGTGCACGCTTGGGCTTGGGGTGCGCCGGGGCGGCGTTCTTGCCCTGCAGGACCTCCAGAGCGCTCGCGGCGTTCGCGATGCCCGCACCGCATGCGTTCACATCGCAGGTCAGCGGCTTTGCGCTCTGCTTGAGGACCTGCTTTGCACGATCGGCGGTCAGCGAGGGATCCACGGACTTCATCAGGGCGATGATGCCGGCCACCTGGGGAGCCGCCATGGAGGTGCCATCGTACTCGGTGTAGCCGGCACCGGTGGATACGGTGGTGCCGAGGTCCACGGTAGACATGATGCCGTCGCCGGGGGCGCTCACATCAACGATCTTGCCGTAGTTGGAGAAATCGCTGCGCTGACCCTTCTGATTCGTGGAGCCAACCACAATCGAACCGCCGCAGTTTGCGGGGGCAATCTTGGAGGTGTCCTGATCGTCGTTACCGGCGGCAACCACCAGAATGGCACCACGCTTATTCACCTCGGCAATGGCCTTGGAGTAGGTCGCGGGGCAAGTACCCTCGCCACCGAGGGAGAGGTTGATGATCTGGGCGGGGTGGGTGTTGGCGGGCACACCTTCAACGGTGCCGCCCGCGGCCCACACCATGGCATCCGCGATATCGGAGTCGTAGCCACCGCACATGCCCAGGGCACGCAGGGGCAGAATCTTGGCGTTGGGAGCCACGCCCGCGATGCCGCGCTTGTTGTTCATGATTGCGGCGATGGAACCGGCCACATGGGTGCCGTGCCAGTTCGACTCGCTTGCCTCAGAGTCAGCGGCGCAGACGCCTGCTTCTTCCCAGTTGCCCTGGTCGGTGGGGTCGGCGTCGCGGCCGTTGCCGTCACGGGCGATGGAGGGCTCGGTGATGAAGTCGTAGCCGGGCAGAACGTTCGCGTCGAGGTCCGGGTGCTTGACGATGCCGGAGTCAATCACAGCAACGGTCACGCCGGAGCCCTGGGTGGTGGCCCAGGCCTCGGGAGCGGAGATGCCCTTAGCGTCGTGTAGGTTCCACTGCTGGGGGTACAGGGTGTCGTTCGGGGTAACGGCAGCCTGGGTCTTCGAAGCGCTTGCGGCCTTGGCCAGGGTGCTGGTGGCCTGGCGGCGCGCGCTGGAGCGGCGCATCAGATCGGGTTCGACGGAGGCGACGGAGGCGTTGGAGCTCAGCGCCGCCATGTACTTCTCCGCCTGCTCTGCGGTGAGCTTGGAAGAAGTGGTCACCACGGTTGCCTTCTGGGAGGTGGTGCGCACGTAGTTGGTTTTGACATTGAGCAGGTCGTCGATCTTCTGCACGTCGGCGGTGATGCCGGAGTAGAGGGAATCGCTCCAGGTGGTGACCTGGGTGCCCGCGGGGCTTGCCCAGTTGATGCCGCCGGCGTTCAACGCGTCATCGGTGTAGGTGATGACGAAGCGGTTGAAACCTGCCTTCTGCTGATCGGAGCTGAGGGAGGAGATGGTCGTGTGTGCTGCGGCGCGAGCTGCGTTGCTGGTCTGGGCGGGAGCCGCGAAGGTTGCGGGTGCGCCCAGGGAGGCCACGAGTGCTGCGGCGGTTCCCATGCTCAGTGCGACGCGTGCGATGCGGCGCGAGGAGGGATGAGTGGTAAAAGACATCGGGGTCCTTTGCATATGTGAGTGCCGGAAGCGGCAGTTGGTGAGGATGACCCACTCACATAAATGCACTTTTCGGAAAACATTTATATTTCTTTGTGTGCCGCGTTGGCAGCGCGGTAACGGAAAGAAAAATGCACATTACTGCATTAATGTGCAATGTTTTCTAAGCCCCTGGAGGAGTTTATTTCGGAAGTGGTTTATGCGGTGAGATATTGCTATCCTAGCACCTTTCCCTCATGGCAAAGCTCCAAAAAACCGGGAATGTGGCACAGCTAATGTATTTTTTTGATTTTGGGATAAAAATAAAGAATTGCCTAGTCAAGACAATATTGAGAGATTAAAGTAAAGATTTAGATATTCCTCAGCCCGGCATAAATAGTTGCATAGCAGAATTGATATTTTAGGAATAAAGTATCGCATTATCGCAAGCACCATTCCGCCGGGTAGTGCATGAACACCACCTGATGGGTCGTGGCATGAGGGGACCGAGAGCACCGAGAGCGCGGGGTGTTAGGTTGGGAACGGCAAAGGCGGGGCTCGGTGAAGGATCCTTCACCGAGCCCCGCCTGATGCCCAACCGGGCTTACGGGATTAGGCGCTTAAAGTGCTTGTCCAGAAGGTAGAGCCCGCCCGATGTGGGGGGGGCTTAGCTCACCAGGGTGAGCTCGCCGGCCTCACGGGGCTTCTGCACGGGGGAAGTCATCGTGTAGTCCCCATCCTGCTGGGAGTCCCCGTCGTCGCTCAGGTCGTTCGCCTCCTGCGACTGGGTGCCGGATTCCTCGGAGGAATCTGCGTCGGCCGAGACGGCATCGGGGTTGATGGCCTCTGCGTTATCGTTGGTCATCGTAGCCGGCTCTTCGGCGCTATCCGGGGCCTGCCCGCCCTGAACTTCAACGGAGGTATCCTGCGCATCAATATCGGACAGGGCCGTGCGGTGGGCGGAGGTAATTACCCTGGAGGTGTAAATGGTGCGCGGGCGGCTAAAGGACATCTTGCCCTGCGCGTCCAGGTTGCCTACGTACTGAGCAATCTTGCGGCTACTGATGATACCGCGTCCGCAGTAGCCCTTGTCGCACTTAATCGGGTTGGCCACGGCGTTGAAAGCGGAGCTGTAGACCTTCTGGCGGCTGACGTTTGCGCCGTTCACAAACTGCTGAGCCAGGATACCGGACACGTGCGGTGCCGCCATGGAGGTGCCGCTCCTGTAGACGTAGTTGTACTTGCCATTGGGGCGGTTGATGCTGTCAATACCCAGAGAGAGGATATCGGTACCCGGGGCAGAGACGGTAACGGTCTTGCCGTAGTTCGAGTCCGATGCGCGGGTGCCATTCTTGGTGCTGTTACCCACCGCGATGACGCCCTTGCAATTGGCCGGAGCAAACTGCGAGGCATCAATCCCGGCGTTGCCGGCGGCTGCGACCACGATAGCGCCCCTAGAGAGCGCGAAATTAATGGCCTTCTGGTAGGCGTTGGGGCATGCTCGAACGCCGCCCAGGGACAGGTTGATAATCTGTGCGGGATGCTTATTATCGGGAACGCCGTTGATGTGACCGCCCGCCGCCCACATGATGGCGTCGGCGATGTCCGAGGTCTGGCCACCGCATCGACCGAGCACGCGAATCGGCTGGATGGCGGCCAAGTCAGAGACACCCGCAATACCCTGGCGGTTCTGGCCGCGTGCGGCGATGATGCCAGCAACGTGCGTGCCGTGCCAGGTTGAAATCTGCGCGTCCTGCATGTCGCCGCAGAGGTTGAAGGGAGCCTGATCGCCCTCGTCAGTGGGGTCGGCGTCGCGGCCATTACCGTCGCGGCCGCTCACCGGATTGCTAATGAAGTCGTAACCCGGCACTAGAGAGTGGATGAGCTCGGGGTGACGGGTGTAACCGGTATCAATCACCGCAACGGTCGTCTTCAGGCCGCGATACAGGCGCGCGTTGCCGGTGTTGCCGATGCCGACGGTGGGGTTGGTGAGGTTCCACTGCTTGGAATACAGGGGGTCGTTGAAGACGAAGGTGCTTTCGACCGCCGGGTAGTTGACGTAGTCGGGCTCCACGGAGGCCACGTTGGGGTTGGAAGCCAAACGGTCCATGAACTCCTGGGCCTGCTGCTTATCCAGCTTCTTGGAGGTCTGGACAATTGCGTCGTTGGAGGTGGTGGTGCGGACAACCCCGCCGCTGGTTTCGAGGGAAGCCGCGGAGGAGTCGATGGTCTGCTGGATACCGCTGTCCAGGTCACCGGGGGTTACTCCTCCGGCCACCTCAGCATCTCCGCTACGCTCCTCGGCTCGTTGCTTTGCATCGTCGGTGTAGGTGACGATGAACTGATCAAACTTCTGCTGGGGAAGGGAACCGGGAGCAGCACTTCGCGGAGCACCCTGGGGCGATCCCGCGTTGGTGGGAACGCTAAAGGGGGAAGCGGGAGCGGCAGCCTCGGCCTGGTCGGTCTGGGTGGCATCCTCGTGGGGCGCCTGCGCAAGGGCTGCAGGAAGGTTGCCGCCGAAGATGAGGGAGCCTGTGGCCAGCAGGGCGAGGCCTGCGCGGAAGGGTTTCATGACGGTGGGGTGGTTGGCTCTGTGTGACGCTGTGGAGTGGACAGCTGAGGGCACGGGCCAGTGGAGCTTCATGAGAAATCTCCTGATGAGTTGAGAGTACGCGGATAGTGTGGTGTGTACCGGAGCCGTCCTGCGTTTTTCGTCTACGGTTAGGTGTTGCTAAGCGAAGTAAACCGAGGAACGCAGGAAAAGATTTTCCGTCGATACGCTAAGAAGCATGGAATCGCGCATATCTTTTGGATGGCGTATAAAGGTACCTCATTAAGCTATCACCTAAAGAAGAGATTGAGGTATATCTCAACTATATTTTTTATATTAAAGATGTGAATTTTTCCTTGTGGGATGGAATAGCCTGCCCGCGGCTGAAGGAATTCTGAAGCTTAAGGTTGAAAGTTAAGTACTCAATAGGTGGGTGGTGCAGTCCCGATTCGAACCTGGGCGCTTATTAGCACTATAGTGTAAGCACTTTAATGCAGAGAAAATGTTCTTGTCATTAAAATAAAGAGAATTAAAAGAACGTGAATTAAAACTAAGAGTGTCATGAAAGTAGAGAAAGGGATTCCATGGAGAAGCCAAAATGGCGGAATAACCGAAGCCCACGATAATCCGGCACGCAGAGGGCCGGGGTAGTCCCACACGAGTGGAGCCACCCCGGCCCTCTGGTACGGTCTCATGACCGCTCAAGTACGTTAGGAAGCGTAGGAGCCCAGCAGGCGAACCGCGCCGCCGTCCACGCCCTTAGCGCCCTGAACGTAATCGGGGTTGTTAGCCTCGGGCTCGCCAGCGGCAACAACGTCACCCATGATCCAGGAGGGGATACCGCGGTCGTTCAGGCGCTTGGTAGCAGCCTCAGCCACGGAGGGGTCAACGATAGCAATCATGCCCACGCCCAGGTTCAGGGTGCGCTCCAGGTCGGCCAGGGGCACGTTGCCCAGCGAACCGATCAGGGAGAAGATCGCGGGAATCTGCCAGGTGGAGCGGTCCACGCGGCCCTCCAGGCCCTGGGGCAGAACGCGAGCCAGGTTAGCGGCCAGGCCGCCACCGGTCACGTGGGAGAAGCCGCGCACACCGCTGCCGGTGGTGCCGTCTTCGCCGTTGACGGGGAATGCCGCCGCCAGGTCCAGGCAGTCTGCCGCGTACACGCGGGTGGGTTCGAGTAGCTCTTCACCGATGGTGCGGCCCAGCTCGTCCACCTGACGCTCCAGGCCCCAGCCGGCAACGTTCAGGACCT
>ERZ773214.1028-NODE-1028-length-17017-cov-17.068093_pt1 | contig 17017 bp, 6 predicted proteins | sample MGYA00511238_ERZ773214 | MGnify/ENA primary metagenome ERZ773214 (study PRJEB29015, sample SAMEA2738157) | human oral metagenome | biome: human oral; feature: human-associated habitat; material: saliva | place: China | collected 2259 ... | reverse complement strand
TCGATGATTTCTTTACAACCTATGATGTCAAAGAAGGAGACGGTATGTGGCGTTCGCCAGAGGAGCGCGTGATTATTTGGTAATGAATCGAATCTAATACTAAAATCCGTAAATCTATATAGGATGGGTTAAAGAGGTTAATATGAAGAAATTTTTAATGATATTTTCAGCTATTCTTACTGTTTTTGTTTTAGCATCTTGTGGTGCAAACAAAAAAGATGAAAAAATAGAACCTTCGGCAACACAATCATCTTCTACCAAAGAGGAACAGAAGGAAAGCTCTACGAAGTCAGAGAGCCAAACTAGTACAAGTTCTTCAATGGCAACGCCGTCAACAACAATGGAAACGAAAAGCGAAACAGGAAAAGATTTGTACAAGGAAGTAATAGAGCGGTACAATCACTATCAGGCACTTTTAAGTAGTGGTGACCGAGAATCCTTGTATGAAAAGTTGAAACAGAACAAGATTTTTTCTGAAGAGCATGGCTATATCTTTACACTAAGCACCTACGATAAACCAGCTAGTCTTCATTATGTGTTTGCTGATTTAAATAAGGATGGTCAGGATGAATTGATTATTGGAGATAAAAAATATATAGGGGCCATTTACTATTTAGAGAATAAACAACCCAAGTTGCTTCATACAGCTTATGTAGCTTCTGCAGGTGGTTTTCGTTCCAGTTTAGTTATCTATGAAAATGGTCAAGTCAGATATGCAGACTGGCAGTCAACACGACCAGAAATGAACTTAAGTCTATATGCTTTTGATAAAGACGGAGTACAGAAGATTAAAGAAGGAATCTTTCAAATTGGTAGTGATCAAAAGCCAGAGCAAATCTTAGGGATTTCTTCTAATGAACTTGATTTAGCTAAATTTGAATGGAAAGAATTTCAGCCAGTCAACTAGTATTCGATGAAATTCAATACTAGACTAGATTCTAAAATCAAAGAATGGAGAATTGAATAGCAGTACACAAAAACCAAGGATAAAAAATTCCTTGGTTTTTTGCTAGCTAGAAAAAAGGATTGAAGGTCTTTTCGTGAGCAATAGTAGTAGTTGGACCATGCCCTGGATAGACATCATAGTTTGGTAGGGTGAAGAGTTGGGTCTGGATACTATGAAGGAGTTGCTCCATGCTACCAGTCGGAAGATCGGTCCGTCCGATTGTTTCTCGGAATAGAGCATCTCCCGTCAAGACTATGTGAGCATCAGGAAAGACTAGGGAAACACCACCGATAGAATGTCCTGGTGTTGGTAAGACGGTGAAACGAAATTCCTCTAGTTGATATTCTTCATGAAAGCTAAAAGTGTGCTCAGCCGGTTTTGCGATCACATCTGCCATATCATCGTGGCGAGGTAGCCCAGAGAGATTATCGACAGGAGTGTAGAGCCAGCTGGCTTCACTCTCTGCGATATAGACAGGAGGATTGCCAAAAGTCTCGCGAACTAGGTCCAGACTCATGATATGGTCATAATGGGCGTGGGTCAAGAGAATGGCACAAATCGGTTTGTTGATATTCTCGATGGTTTGACGAATAGCTTCCCAATGGCTACCGGGATCGACAACGATGAGGTGCTTTTCGCCTTCTAAATAATAGGTGTTTTCATAGGCAACAGGATTCACAGTTTTATGGATTTTCATATTAGCTCCAATCTCAAAGAATGTACTAAATTAAGTATAGCATAGTTAGGGAGAATAAAGTAGACAGAAAGTTCTTCTTTATAGAAGGTTCCTTGCTATCTATTTCATTCTGTCTAAAATAGAGATAGCTATTTTTAGAGTTATGAACTAGCTAGAGCTTTTAATTGACTGGGATTTAAAATAAAGTTAATGAGCTGGAGAGTGAATTAATGAAACAAGTAAATTGTACTCTGTATTAGAAGAAAGTTTGTAATAAAAGAAAACAAAATATACATGTATAGTTAATATAAATTAATATACTAATTTCACGGAGATATAGTATGTGACCTATAACAGCTTGGTACATCTGCTTATACAAGTTAAAGAGTCTGAAAATCATTTTATTTTCGGAAAATATTTATTTTAAATTTAAAATAAAAAATACGCCATCTTATTTGCTATGGACTAAAAAATGTGATATCATAATGATGTATGTTGTAGACAACTTTATGATATAAAAAAATACTTCTAACATCATTTGTTTTATCTGGGGTTAGCTGTGAGTTTTCGATATCAACAACTTGTAAATCAACATCAAAATAAAAAAAAGGAGGTTGTGGGTCTAAATGAAAGGCAAACAACAACAAGATTATAGAGTAGAAAAGTACATCCGTTATGGTATCCGGAAATATAGCTTTGGAGCAGCATCAGTAGCAGTTGCAGCTGGTTTGATGTTCCTTGGAAATGGTGCGGTATCAGCAACGGAAGTTCAAGGTGCAGAAGCATCAGTAGCAGCAACTACTGCCCCAGCAAATCAAGCGGATTCTAATAAAGACAAGGAAACCGTTAAGCCAGAAACTAAAGTAGAGGAAGCAAAACCTGAAGTTAAAGTACAGGAAGCTAAGAAAGCAAATAAAGCTATCCTTGAAGCAAGTATTGCTACTTTGGAGTCTAAACTTTCAACTGCTAAATATGCAGACGCTACAGTAGTAAGTTCAGCTAAGGAAGTGTTGGCAACAGCTAAAGCAACTCTTGCAAAAGCAGATGCTAGCCAAGCTGATGTAGATGCACAAGCAGAAACTGTATCAGCTTTGAGCACAGTTGTAACTGAGTCAAATACTGCTGGTTTCGATAAGAAACAAGCGGCTGAAAAAGAAGCTGCGAAAGCTGAAGCTGAAAAGAAAGCAACTCCAACTGAAAAAGCTCTTTCAGTAGCTACAACAACTCTGACACAAGTATCTTCAGAAGCTGAAGTAACCAACAAATTGGCTGAGACTGAATTAGCTAAGGCTGACGTCAAAGAAGAAAACAAGGCAGCAGTTGCAGCAGCGGTCGCTAAAAACCAAGCGGTTCTTACTGAAACTAAGGCTCTTTTGGCTGATAAGAGTGTCACAAAAGAGCAAGTAGATGCTCAATTGGAACGTCTTAATGAATCAATCCTTGCAGTTTACAATGAATTGAAAAACGCAGGAATCGGACGTGACGGTAAGTTTGCTGTTAACTTGGCAGAGGCTCAAACAACAGCACTTAAAGATGCCTCTACTGAAACAGGTAAAAAATGGTTAGAAGATCATGATTACTCTTCATTATCAGACATCAAAGTTAAAACTAAAGAAGAAAACCTAAAAGAAATCAAAGACTTGAATGACCAAATCCAATGGTTGGACTTTGGAGATACATCTGCATGGACAAATCTAACAGCATCTAACCAACTTCAAATTGGTTCTACATATACAAAAGAATTGATTCCTGGTTACATTGTTACGATGAGAGTTAAGGAACTAAAACCATTTGAATCAACTGAAATATTCAAAAACCGTGTAGCGGGAACTGATTTAGAAAGTTCTTATCAACCAGACAAAGAAAACAAATTCAATCCAGATAATGGTGCAACAGGGCTTGGAGCAAATCCTCAAAATAGATGGACACACGTTGCTAATTCTGGTCTGACAACTGGTGGAGCTAAAACAACAATCGCAGGAACAAACCCTGCAGGACAGCCTAAAAATGGTCAAGCAGCTGGGGTTAAATTCGATGTAACAGCGACTTATAACGGTAAACCTGTAAAACCTGGTATCGTTATGACTTCTGGGGAAGATATTGGTCCTCTTGAGTCTGAAATTTATACAACTAATGGTACTCCATGGGACTTAGCTGCAATTGTTGGTTATGGTTCAAATAAAAATGCCTATAAGCCTCTTTATGAATTTAAAGATATGAATGGTGGTAAAACTGCTATCCTTAAATGGCAAGATGAAAAATTCTATAATGCTCTAAGTGGTAAAAAATTTGCGACTCCTGATGAAGTTACTGCAGGTCTAGGTTCACAAGTGTTTGGAGGTTACATAAACCAAAATGGATCAGCAACTCCAGTACTATCTACTGCAAATGTAAGTGAAGTAGGATTTTATATCATGTCTTCTGGACAACAGTCTTCTATGATCGGTATTAAGTTCTCAGATTTCGGAGATCTTCCAGAATCTTATGGAATGGCTGAACACTACTTAAGAACTCAATCTATTGATTATGATACAAAGGCAATTAAACAAATTCAACAACCATTCTTAGGTAAAGTTAAAGCAGATATTGACTCTGCACCAGGTACAAGAGTACGTGGAATAGGTTCTGATGATGCAACAGAAACTGGAGATGAAGGTGTAGATCAATTAATTTCAGAAGAACATGTACACACAAACGTTGATACAGGAGCTCCAGAAGTTAAATTCATCCAAGGGCCAGATAATACTTATAAAGTAAAACTTTACGCTTCAGCAAATGGTAATGACAAGTATACAGATACAGTTGCACCGGCTTATGTGCGTGGATTTATCGACTTCAACGGAAATGGTAAATTTGATGAAGGTGAACAATCCGATGTTGTACAAGTAAATGGAAACAACCAAATTGTAGAATTAACATTTAAGAATACTCAAGTAATCGACACTAGCAAAGATGTTGTGAACTTCCGTGTTCGTATCGCAAAAGATGAAGCTCAAGTAGAAAGACCAAATGGAATTGCATACTCTGGGGAAGTTGAAGATAACCAAATTCAAGTAGCTCACCCACCACGTGGAGATAAAGAAGAAACTACTGGTAAACAAGGTGAAACTCAATCAGTTGGTATCGAGTTTAGAACACGTCCATCAGGTGATGATGCATCTGACTTAGGTTCTAACAATGGTAAAACTACATTTAACTCATACGGTAAAATTCACTACACTGAACAAAGTAATGTAATTAGTGCAGAAACTACTAAGAAAGTTCAATCTGAAGGTGTAATGATCGTTAATCCAGATGGAACATTAACAAAAAATTACACTAAAGCAGGTCAAGGTACTTATACAGTAACAGATGATAAGATTACTTTCACTCCAGAAGCTAACTTCGTAGGTAAAGCTGATGGTATCGTACTACGTGCGGTAGACTCAAATGGTCAATCAAGTGGATGGACTGCATTAACAAGACAAAATGGACTTGAAAACATCAATGATGGAACTCACTCAGCAGGAGCTACAAAAACTATGGATGCTGTTTATATTCCAACAGTAACTCCAAAAGAAATTACTGCTGCCCCTGAAACATCAACAGATATTCAAGGTAAAGAACAGAAGAAAACACCAACATTTAAAACAGAAGGTGATTCTGAAACTGCTACAACAGTAACTCCAAGTGAAAAATATCCTGCGACTCTAATTGATCCAAAAACTGGAAATCCAGCAGACACAGTAACAGTAGATAGTGAAGGAACTTATACAATTAACCCAACAACAGGTGAAGTAACTTTCCAACCACTTCCAACATTTAAAGGAACTGCAACAGGTGTTGATGTAAGATTAACAGCACCAGTAGGTCAAAATAAAGACGGACAAGATGTAACAGCTACGGCAACTACAAAATACACTCCAACAGTAACTGCTGTAACGCCAACAGCTAAGCCATCAGACTCAGCAGGAGTACAAGGGGAAACTCAAAAAGGAACTCCTACATTTACAGAAGGAAATGCAGAAGTACCAATTAAAGAAAATTCTGTGAAATTATTAAATGCTGATGGAACAGAAGCAAATGGCCCAGTTGATGCTTTAGATGAAAAAGGAAATAAAGTAGGGGAATACACAGTAAACCCAGCAACAGGTGAAGTAACATTCACACCAACAGATAAAACTTACACTGGAAAAGTTGTACCAGCTAAAGTACAAGCAGAAGATAAAAACGGAACTAAAGTAAATACTACTTATACTCCACATATCGTAGGTGTAACACCTAGTGCAACTCCAGCTCAATCTTCGGGTATCCAAGGACAAACACAAGATGGAACTGTATCATTTGCACCTGGTGAAACAACAGTAGAAGGTGAGAAAAAATCAGTACCAATTAAAGCTAACTCAGCGGTTCTACTTGATGCTTCAGGTAACCCAGTAGCTCCTGGTACTCCAGTAGATGCTTTGGATCCAGATGGAAACAAAGTAGGTGAATACACAATTGACCCAGCTACTAACAAAGTAACATTTACACCAACGAATAAAGAATACAAAGGTAAAGTACAACCAGTTAAAGTACAAGCAGAAGACGAAAACGGAACTAAAGTTAATACAACTTACACTCCAAGTATCGTAGGTGTAACACCAACGGCAACTCCATCAGAAACAACTGATGTACAAGGTGTTGAACAATCGAAAGAAGTTACATTCAAACCTGGTAAAGCAACTGTTAACGGTATTGAAAAAGAAGTGCCAATCGATACTACTTCGTACAAATTATTAGATGAAAATGGGCAACCGGTAGAATCAGTACCAGCTAAAAACCCAGCAGGAGATGTTATCGGTACTTACACACTTAAAGTTGTAGACGGTAAAGTAACTGCGGTATTTACACCAACTGATAAAACATATGCAGGTGAAGTTGAACCAGTTACGATTCAAGCCAAAGATACAAATGGAACTCCAGTAACAACAACTTACACTCCAAGCATCACTCCAGTTGAGCCTACAGGAACTCCAAAATCTACTGAAGGTGTACAAGGACAACCTCAAGAAGGATCTCCAACATTTACACCAGGTAACGATAAAGTTCCTATGAAGATTGATGCTGAACAACCAGCTAAATTAATCGATCCAGCTACTGGACAACCAACTGATGCAACAACAATTCCAGCAAAAGACGCTAACGGAAAAGAAGTTGGTACGTATACAATTGATCCAGCAACAGGTAAAGTGATATTTACACCAAATAAAGACTTCGTAGGTACTCCAGTACCAGCAACAGTTCAAGCAAAAGATGCAAATGGAACTCCAACTACAGCTACTTATACACCAACTGTTAAACCAGTGACTCCTGTAGGTGTGAATACATTTACAGAAGATATTCAAGGTGCGCCTCAAAGTGGTAAACCAGAATTCAAGCCTGGTAAAACTACAATTGATGGTAAAGAAGTAGAAGTACCAATGGATGATAAAGTACCAGCAACATTCGAAGATGGTAAAACTGAAAAAGTAATTCCAGGAGAAGGAACTTATACAGTAGCTCCAGATGGAACTGTATCATTCAAACCAGACCCTCAATTCCATGGTAAAGGAACAACAATGACAGTTGTTCGTAAAGACCAAAATGGAACTCCAGTTACTGCAGAATACACAGCAGTAGTTAAACCAGCTACACCAGAAGGAACAGAAGTTCTAACTGCAGGTGTTCAAGGAAAAGTACAAAGTGGTAAACCAAACTTTGTTGGTGGTAAAGCAATCGTTAACGGTATTGAAAAAACTGTTGAAATCGATGAAACTAAACCAGCAACATTTGAAGATGGTTCAACAGAAAAAGTAATTCCAGGAGAAGGAAAATACACAGTAGCTGCAGACGGAACTGTAACATTTGAACCAGAAAAAGGCTTCGTTGGTAAAGGTACTGAATTAACTGTTAAACGTGTGGACAAAAATGGAACGCAAGCACTTGGTAAATACACAGCCGTAGTAATCGGTACAAAACCAACTGCAGAACCATCAGTAACTTCAGATATTCAAGGTCAAACTCAAAGCCAACCTGTTAAATTCAAAGGTGGGGTAGTTGAAGTTGAAAACCCAATGACGAAAGAAAAAACTGAAGAAACTGTAGGAATCGACCCAGATACTTACACATTATTAGATGATAAAGGTCAACCAGCTGAAAAAGTACCAGCTAAAGATACAAATGGTAAAGTAATTGGTGAATACACATTAACAAAAGAGCCTGGTAAAGACCCAGTTGCAGTATTCACTCCAACAGATAAATCTTACTCAGGAGAAGTTCAACCAGTAACGGTTCAAGCAAAAGATACAAATGGAACTCCAGTAACAACTACTTACACTCCAAATATTACGCCTGTTACCCCAACTGCTAAAGGAATAACTTCTGAAGGTGCACAAGGCCAAGAGCAAAGTGGAACTCCAACATTTACTGAAGGAAACACTAAGACTCCTATCGATCCTCAAGTACCAGCTAAATTAATCAATCCAGAAACTGGTGAACCAACTGACGAAACTTCAGTAGAAGTACCAGGAGAAGGAACTTACACAATTAACCCAAAAACTGGTGAAGTAACATTCAAACCAGAACCAAACTTCACAGGTAAAGCTGAAGGTGTTGAAGTTCAACGTAAAGATACAAACGGAACTCCAGCTACAGCTAAATACACACCAACAGTTAAACCAGTAACACCAACATCAGATGACGTAGTATCTGAAGATGTACAAGGTGCTAAACAAACTGGAACTCCAGTATTTACACCAGGTAAAACAACAGTTAACGGTAAAGAAGTAACTGTAAAAATCGACGAAACTGTTAAACCAACATTCGATGATGGAACAACAGAGAAGAAAGTACCAGGAGAAGGAACTTACACTATCGATGAAAATGGTGTAGTAACGTTCACTCCAGAACCACAATTCACTGGTAAAGCTAGCGGTGTAACAGTTAAACGTGTTGACGAAAACGGAACAGAAGTAACTGCGAAATACACACCAACAGTTAAACCAGTAACACCAAAAGCAGAAGGTGTAACTACAACTGATGTTCAAGGTGCAACTCAAAAAGGAAAACCAGAATTCGAAGCAGGTAAAACAACAGTTAACGGTGTAGAAAAAACTGTAGAATTTGATGATACTAAACCAGCTACATTCGAAGATGGTTCAACTGAAAAAGTTGTACCAGGAGAAGGAACTTACACAGTAGCTCCAGACGGAACAGTAACATTCACTCCAGAAAAAGACTTCACAGGTCAAGCTAAAGGTGTAACAGTTAAACGTGTTGACAAAAATGGAACACCAGTAACAGCTACTTACACTCCAGTAGTGTTACCAGTAACTCCAACAGGTAAAGACGTAACATCAATCGGTGAAAAGGGACAACCTCAATCTGAGACTTCAGTGTTCACACCAGGAACTACTAAAGTAAACGGTAAAACTATAACAGTACCAATCGATGAAACAGTAGCTCCAACATTTGATGATGGAACAACTGAGAAGAAAGTACCAGGAGAAGGAACTTACACAATCGATAAGAATGGTAAAGTTACATTCACTCCAGAACCAGACTTCGTAGGTCAAGCTAAAGGTGTAACAGTTAAACGTGTTGACGAAAACGGAACACCAGTAACAGCTAAATACACACCAACAGTATTAGGTAAAACAACTACAGAAAACGTAGTATCTGAAGGTGCTAAAGGACAACCTCAATCTAATACTCCAGTATTCAAAGGTGATGTAGACACTACAGTAGCTCCAACATTCACTGATGGAACAACTGAGAAGAAAGTACCAGGAGAAGGAACTTACACAATCGATAAAGATGGTAAAGTAACGTTCACTCCAGAACCAAACTTCGTAGGAACAGCTACTCCAGTAGAAGTTGTACGTAAAGACAAAAACGGTAAAACAATCAAAGCTTCTTACACTCCAACAGTACACCCTGACACTAAATTTGTAGTAGTAGGAAAAGATGGTAAAGAGACTGAACTTATCCCATCTAAAGATGGTAAGAACCCATCAGAAACTATTCCAGGATACAAACTTGTGAAGACTGAAACGGATGAAAAAGGGAATACGAAACATATCTACGAACCAGTAACAACTAAGCACGTAGATAAGAACGGTAACCCAATCCCAGGAACAACAACAGAAGAAGGAGCAAAAGATCCTAAGAATATCCCAGGATACAAAGTAGTAGAAACTCGTAAACTTCCAAATGGTGATACAGAATATGTATACGAAAAAGTAACGACAAGATACGTAGATCAAGCTGGTCACCCAATTCCAGGAACTGAAATTGAAGAAGGAACAAAAGAACCTAAGAACATTCCAGGTTACAAACTAGTAAGTACAACAACTAGTCGAAAAGGCGATACAGTTCACACTTACGCACCAGTTCAAACATTCTTCAAAGATAAAGATGGAAACATCATTCCAGGAATAACAACTGAAGATGGTGAACAACCTAAGAAAGATATTCCAGGATATAAATTAGTAGAAACTAAGACTCTTCCAAATGGAGATACAGAACACGTATACGAAAAAGTAAACACAGTGTTCAAAGATAAAGATGGAAATGTAATCCCAGGAACAACAACAGAAGTTGGTGAACAACCTAAGAAAGATATCCCAGGATATAGATTCGTAGAAACTAAGACTCTTCCAAACGGAGACATCGAACACGTATACGAAAAAGTAACAACTCCATCAGTTGAAAAACCAAAAGGATTAATCAGAGATACAGAAGGAAACGTAATCCCAGGATTCGAATTCGATATGCTATCACCAGTATTAGATATTCCAGAATATCAATACGTTGAAACAGTAACAGATCCAGATGGAACAGTTAGACACATTTACAGAGCGAAACAAACTATCCACAGAGATACAGAAGGAAACCCAATTCCAAACGTACCTGCGAAAGAAAAAGGACTAAAAGGAAGCAGAAATATCCCAGGATACCGTTTAGTAGAAACTAAACCTCTTCCAAATGGAGATGTAGAATACGTATATGAAAAAGTAACAACTCCAACACCAGCAGCAGTAATTACAACATGGACAGATGAAAATGGAAACCCATTAAGACCATCTGAAAATGGAGCTAAAGGTATGGGAACAGTTGAAGGATACGAGTTCGTAAGAACTGTAGTTGACGAAAATGGAAACATCCGTCACATCTTCAGAAAAGTAACTGCAGCTACTCCTAAAGCACAAGTTAAACGTCTAGCTAACACAGGTAGCGAAACATCTAACACAGCGGCAGCAGGATTCGGTGTATTACTTGCAGGAATTGCAGCAGCAATCAGAAAACGTAAAAAAGAAGACTAAGATTTAATCGGAAGTCTAAAATAAAAAGTCACCCTCGATACATTTCGAGGGTGATTTTTTGGTTCTTTGTCAAATTCGGTTGATTTTGAAAATTAGTGCTCTTTGTCAAATTTGGAGAGTATATAAAAAGTATAACTATTTACTGAAAAGCTTGAAACATCAATGTTTATAAATAGTTGATTATCATAATTTAATTTGATATAATCAAAATTGGAGAGAGAAGTTAGGGATTATTAGTTTCCGATAAAGATGGTGGCTACTTCAATATGAAAGGGGATGGTGCTATGCTCGCATACACTAAAATCTGGATGAAAGGAGTAGCAAGTTGTCAGCTTACGAAATTGTACAGACGATTATTGGAATAAATCTATTGATTGTTTCAGTAGTTAATGTATGTATTCTAGCATTAAAAAAAGGCAAAAAAAAATAACCATCTTTATGCTTTGGCGAGCTAGATAGTTATTTCAACTTATACTACGAGCCACCGTCTTTAAAACGGCTCTCTCTTTATATTTATATTTTAGCATAGATAAGGTAAGAAAGCAAAGATTTTGATATAGTATATTAATTATTTGTTTTTGATAAATCTGATTATATATCGAGATATTGAGGGAGATAAATGAAATTGTTGAGTTGATAACAATGGACTAAGGAGGAGAAGAGTATGTTTGATGAGAGAAGAAGAGACTTTGATGGATATTATGCTCACCTAGCCTATGTTAAAGAAGAAAAGGAACAGGCAATAGCGGAAGGACTTCAACAAGGACTTCAACAAGGACTTCAACAAGGGCGAGAAGAAGGAATCGAGCAGGGGATCGCACAAGAAAGAGAAAAAACAATAAAAATGTTCGCAGATTTAGTAAGAGAAGGGCAGTTAACTAAAAAAATGGGCGCTAGTAAATTGAATCTAAGTGAACAAGAATTTGAGAAATATTTATAGAAATTCTATTGATAATAACTAGGGAAAGTTTACGTAAAAATTTAAAAGTAATTTATTTAGAGCTGGAGATGCATTATTTTGTATCTTTAGCTTCTTTTTTGTAGCTAGAAACGTAGAGAAACCGTCTCCCCGCATTCCACGCCCTTCTGTTGCGGACTAACCCTATTTATGATAAAATTAATTGATTAAAATAGTATGTAGAATGATGATGAATCCGCAGAAAAATATTAGATAGGATAAAAATTAGAACAAATAAATATTAGATAGAGAAAGGAAGTATTATGCCAAGAATAATAACTATGCACCCGGTTAAAGAAACGAATAGATACGGTTTTGAAACGACTCAATTATATAGAGCGAAGGTAGCGAGAAACCTAAATATAGACTATCTGCATTTAGCAAGTGCACCTCAAATTAGAGATAACTGGAAAGAGGATATTAAAAAACTAGATTTTCTAGATGAGGAGATAATTTGTGTGCCGTTTAGTTATTCTGACATTGCGCATAAAGATCCTTCGATTCGTCCTGATGCGCTTGAATTAGAAGAAGACGATGAGCTTGTTCTGACGGAAGATGGTTTTGTAAGCTCTGTTACTCTAAGTGACGGTTCAGGTAAGTTTTATTTCACTGAAGCTCCGTTTCTTTTCGAAGATTACAAAGCTGGTGAAGTGCTTCTGTACAATAGTGATGGTAGTGTAGCCTTAAAAATGAAATACATGGATCCTTTCAAACAGCCTGTTCCAGTTCGTCTATTCTATCCAGGTTATATTTTCCTTAAAGACGATGAAATCCTGGCAGAAGAGGATTTACTGGTGAAATATCTTGCGGTTAATGCTAAGCAGGATGATCTTCTTATTCGTGATCAACATATCGTCCCGGCACCGAACCTTTGTCGTTTTATGGAAAATACTGGGAAAAATTACTACGAAGTTATCCATGAAAATGTTCTTCGTAACTTGCAAGTTGCGAATCTTCGAGGGAAAACTAGTTATCTAGTCGCTAGTGAAAGACTTACTGAAGAACTTGCGAAACTTGACTACGATGTGAGATTTTTACCACCGATGGTTACGGAGAATTTTGTTGAGGTGAAAAATATTGGTCCAGTTACTGATTACTGTCTTGTAGGAAATATGCAGGAGTTGAAAAATGTAGAACTTGTTATTAAAGTTTTTATCCAATTATATAACCTTGGTTCAAAAGTAAAAATCACATTTTACGGTGGGACTGAAGAACGCCTTTCTGAGTTAAAAGCTAAGTATGAACTTACCCCTAATATTAACTTAGTAGGAATTGTGGAAGAAGTTCCTTATGAAAAACATCAGTGTTATATTTCGGCGAGTTTTACTGAACTTTTTGCGAATGCTTTTGTAGAAGCGGCTAGTAAAGGTCTGTTAGGATTGTTATCTGATGTTGATTTTGCGCATAGATATTACGCTAGTCAGTCGGATGCGATAACATTATTTAGAAGTCAAATTGGACTAGTAGAAAAGATAATGCAGATGGAGCAAGCAGATTTCCAAAAATCTAATGAGGGTAATATAAACCTAGCGAAAAAATATTCGTTAGAAAATGTAAGTAAGTATTACATAGACTTAATGAATAAAAGATAAGTAGGCTCAGCAAAATAATAGAAAATAAGAAATAAGGGGCTGACTCGACAAAAACATTTCTTTGAAATCATGATTGTTGAGTCATGCCCTTAAATTTAGATAAAAAGTGAAAGGAGAACAATATGGAGAATTTAATTATCGCAACAACACCACTGCAGGCGAAGATAGCTAACTATATCGAAAAGCTATATTCAGAAGAGAAATTCTTAAAAGTATATCTTACGCCTGTGATGAATGAAAGACAGGAACATTATTCTCGTGATTTCGATTTAGTATTTCATGGCACAGATGAAGAGACTTATGAACAAGCTCTTGATGCGTGTGCGAAAGAATACGATAAAATATTCTACGCTAGTTTTGATAATTCGTTAATACTAGATATAGTTGCTCGTTCAAAATATAAGCACCTGATGAGTTTTGATGATGGTTATGCGGATATCTATCCAAGAGGAATGTACGCACTACCTTTGGATTACAGACAAGTAGGTAAATATGGTTTAACCCGTGATGATTTAATCAACAGTACAGAAAAACATTACACATTGTACGATAGTGATTTTCATGTTGTCGCAAAAGAGAAGTTGGTGTACATGGAAGATTTCTTCAAACTTGATATAGAACCAGTTAAAAATGGAAAAACAGCTAAAGTACTTCTTGGTCAGAACTTCTCAGAAGAAGACGAGAGTATTTCAGTGAACTTCATAACCACTTATGCAAAAGCGTTGAATGTCGATTACTATGTTCCTCATCCAAAAGAACAATTCAAAATCGATAATGTGAAATACCTAGTGACACCTTTAATATTTGAAGATGCTCTTGTAGAATTGTTTAAAGAATATGAGTTTGTCGAAGTATATCACTTTACATCATCTGTCAGCTTACACTTAAAAAATACAAAGAACGTCAGTGTAAAAGGAATCGCAGTACAGTATTATAATGATAGACAAAATGAACTGCGTCGTCTTGGATGTGACTTTATAAATGTAACTCTAGGTTGGTAGTTTGTATAGACAAATTTATTCAATAGTACATCTGAAATATCTAAAAAATATTAAAAAATTTAACTATGTACAATAAAAAATAAAAATCCACTCGAAAGGGTGGATTTTTTACTGTAAACCTTTAAAGAATCTCAGGTTTTATATATTACTGATTTGAAGTAAATTTATGTAAATTATTGAAAACAAAAAAGTATATGATATTCTATATTATTAATATCAAAATAATTGCATTTAATCCTCTAAAGTGCTAAAATGTATCTTGAGAATTTCTGAACTAACGTTAGTTATTTAAGTTTTGTTTAGGAAAAAACATGAAAAAAAGTATTGTTAAGTTATAAAAATAAAAAAAAGGAAGGTAAATTTATGTTAATAAATAAGAATGACAAATTCTCGATACGTAAGTTTAAAAACGGGCGTTCTGATTCGGTTAAAATCGGAGCAATCGGTGTAATCGTTGGTACTGCGATCGCATTATCAGCTGGTGCTAACTCAGCAGAAGCGAAGATGACAGAAAACAGCGACAACACAACGACGATTTCTAATGAAAAAGGTTCTGTAGTAGTCGAAACAGCGAATATTAAGAACCCAAATGAAGGTAAGGAATTTTCAACTGATCCAACTTCTTCTGGAACAAATGAAATCACTAAAACTGGAAAAGTAGATTACAAATATGTAACTGCTGAAGGAAATACTGTACTAGAAGAAAACAAAAACCAAGATTCTGGTGCTAATAAAACAATCTCTACAGATTATGATGTATACGGAAAATCAGGAGAAGTTTTCAAAGAAACAACAGGTGGAACTGCAGAAGATAGCGACCTAAATGATGCTAAAGAAAATGGTAAAAAAGAAACTATCGAAAAAGATGGGAAAACTTACCATCTAATCGGAGAACCTAAGGTTGAAACAACTGGAGATGGTGGTTCAGATTATTCTAGCACAACTTTAGGTGATGTAACTGCGAAACTTACTCCAGAAGGATTAAGTAATGCAGAAGGTAAAATCACTTATGATACTGTAAAAGCTGGTGGAAAAGCTTGGATCGTTGAACAAACAGGAAAAGGAACATATGGTAAATATGTACAAGCTGATTCAGGTGCAATCACTTCTGATGCTAAGATGGTAGAAGCTTTCAAAGCTGGAGAAGCTGCAGCAAAAGACTTCACTTCAGCTAACGTAACAGCTGATGGTGGAATCAAAGAAGGAGACTATGTTTTCGTCCTTGAGAAAAATACCTATGTAACAGCTAAAAAAGAGAGTTTCTCTTTAACAGCACAGATACAATTGTCATCTAGTGATAATGTAGCAGATAGTAAAGATGGAGCTGGGGCTACTTTAAATAGAACATATGAAATGGTACAAAACTTTAAAGCGGCTCCAGATACTTTAACAGGAGATGCAAACAAAGCTTTTGTAAAAAAATATCTTGCATATCTTCAAGAAAAAGGACGTGAAGATAACCTTTTAAACTTCAAGCAATATATAACTATAGGAATGGAAGCGGAAGCTGGTACTCCTGCGGCGATTATTGCTGATAAGGGAGATCAAGTTGATGATAAAGGAAGACCTACAACTGATATAACAGCTGATATAGAAAGTGTTTCTGAATCAGATTCAAGTACTTTAGAAGATACTCCTGATTTTGTTCTTAAATTAAATACTCCTTCACCGGATGTTGAAGAGTACTCTTATCGTGATGAAATCACTCCACTTCGTGCATACCGTTTAGCAAGTGGTACTACAACAATCACTTACACTTATGCAGAAGAAAAAACTCGTGAAATCGAGAAAAAAGGTTCTGTAGTAGTTAACTACCAAACAGAAGACGGAACAGAATTAAAAGCTCCTTACACTGACACTCCTGAAACAGTAGCTGAAGTAGTAACTGAGAAGTATTATGTAAATGCTGACGGACAAGATGTAGTTGTGGAAGACAAAACTGTTAGAACACCTAAAAATGTAGCGTACAACACGAAAGAAAACGAAACTGAAAAACCACAAAAACTTACAGATGCCGCTGGAAATGTTTACTATCTAAACGAAGCAAACACTAAAACTGCTGTAAACGATCAAGAAACTATGTCACCAGCTGAAACAGGAACAGTAGTAGAAGGTGTTACAAAAGTAACTTACATCTACGAAAAAGCTGGATCAGTAATTGTTAACTACAAAACTGAAGACGGAACAGCTCTTACAGGTACAGTAGTTGGAGATGAAAGCAAAACTGTAGAATCAGGTGCTAAAGATGTTGATAACGGTAAACCAGGAACAGCTTATAACACTGCAGATAACGGAATGAAACCAGAACGTATTAAAACTGCAGAAGGAAAAGTTTACCAATTAGTTCCAGAATCAACTGAAGGTGAAGAAACTGGTGAAGTTGAATCAGGAACAACTAAAGAAGTAACATATGTTTATAAAGAAGTTAAAGGTAATGTTGTTGTTAAGTATGTAGATACTGAAGGAAACACACTTGCTGATGACGAACAAGATGAAACAGATGCTTCTCTAAATGTTAAAT
>ERZ773214.1026-NODE-1026-length-17025-cov-5.176134_pt1 | contig 17025 bp, 15 predicted proteins | sample MGYA00511238_ERZ773214 | MGnify/ENA primary metagenome ERZ773214 (study PRJEB29015, sample SAMEA2738157) | human oral metagenome | biome: human oral; feature: human-associated habitat; material: saliva | place: China | collected 2259 ... | reverse complement strand
CGACAACCGCATTTGCCGCCCCCAGAATATGCCCCGTTGAACGGTAGTTCTGCTCGAGTTTGACTACATGAGCGTCTGGATAGTCTCCCTCAAATGCCAGGATATTTTTGATATCAGCACCACGCCAGGAGTAAATGGACTGGTCGTCATCTCCTACGACCATAAGGTTTTTATACTTTGATGCTAAAAGGTTGGTAATCGCGTACTGAACGCCGTTGGTATCTTGATACTCATCAACATTGATATAGCGGAACCGCTCCTGATACGCATCCAAAATAGCGGGGTTTTTGGAAAGCAATTCAAACGCCTTGACGAGAAGATCGTCAAAGTCCATGGCTTCCGCCCGCTTCAGGCGGCTCTGCAAGGCCCGATACACACGAACGGCAACATAATCAGCAGGTGACGATGCCGCCTGCTCCATATCGTCTGGCGTGATGAGTGCGTTTTTTGCGGCGCTTATCTTTGACCTCAGAGAAACCATGGGAAACTGGCGAACGTCAATATCCAAATCGGCCATAATAGCCTTTGCCAGACGCTTGGAATCGTCGTCATCATAGATGGTGAAGTTGGGACCAAAGCCTACGGCCTCAGAGTCTTCTCTGAGCATACGTACGCACATGGCATGGAAGGTGCATACCCACATACCACGTGTGCCTCCGGGAAGAAGCGCACCCAGACGCTCGCGCATCTCGGCTGCGGCCTTATTGGTAAACGTAATCGCAAGTATCTGCCAGGGGCGCACGCCTTCATCGGCAATCATATGCGCAATGCGATAGGTAAGCACGCGCGTTTTGCCTGAACCTGCTCCGGCAAGCACCAAAAGCGGTCCTTGGGTAGCCAACACCGCTTCACGCTGAGCGGCGTTAAGATCTTGAAGACTCAGGCGCGAGGGATTGGCGGAAAAAAGATCTAGCTGTGACGCATCAGACATAGTGCTCCAATTACATCCGTGGAGAAACTCAGTAGGACACTCAATAGAATACGAGTGTAGCGCTAAGCGCGGACAACAATTCTTTTTGAAAGCCGTTATGCAAACAAGGCAAAGTATGCGATAACCGCAATACCTAAGATGATGCGGTACACGCCAAACGGCTTAAAGTCGTGTTTGCGCACGTACCCCATGAGGGCTCGGACAACACCCAGAGACACCACAAAAGCCACCACACAGCCAACCGCAAGAATTGCAATTTCAGGTGAGGTAAACGAATTTCCCTTTAAGAAAAACTTTACCAAGCGCAAACCCGAAGCACCTACCATCGTAGGAATTGCCAAGAAAAACGTGAATTCAGCCGCAACCGAGCGCGAACATCCAAGCACCAAGCCGCCAATGATGGTAGCTCCGGAACGCGATGTTCCCGGAATGATGGACAGCACCTGAAAAAGGCCGATGCCAAACGCCGTCTTCCAATCCAGCGCATCAATGTCAACAACACGTGCCTGTTCATCGGCGCTGCGACGCTTTACTACGGTATCTTCAGAGAGGCGCATGTGCTTTCCGTGAGGCTGCACAACGGGAGCTGCCTTGGCGACCTTCTCGCGATGTGCCTCCAAAAGGATAAAGATCAAGCCATATAAAATAAGAGTTGAAGCAATGACATACGGGCTGCCCAAGCGCTCTTCAATAAAATTATCCAAGGGAATGCCAACTGCCGCTGCAGGAATACAACACACCACGACCTTTGCCCACAACTTCCACGTGCAACGACGCTCTTCTTTTGTTTTATGGGGCGAGAAGGGATTGAGTTTATGGAAAAAGATGGCACACACGGCAAGGATTGCTCCAAGCTGAATCACCACGACAAACATATCCCAAAAGTCAGCAGACACGCTCAGCGGCACAAATCTATTCAAAAGCAGCATGTGCCCGGTCGAGGAGATGGGTAGCCATTCCGTTATACCTTCAACAATTCCATATACTGCAGATACGATAAGATTAAAAACTTCCACAACTCCCCTTTCGTTTTGTTTGTACATCATCGCGCAAAGCGTAAGTACCGACAAGTACGAGTTCTTCTCGACATGAAATCTGCTTTATAGATACCCCATATGGATTTTCCTATAGCCGCCCCTGAACGCTCCAAAGCACTGCTCTCACCTGCAATTCTTGCAAAATACCCCTCAAAACGTGTAAACTTGATACCCTCGCACGAGCGGAGAAGAGGTCATTGCGCACCCACGCATGCAAACCCCAATCGCGGAGGTATCGTATTTTGAGTTTTGGACAACATAGGGCACACAGCAATAGGATGCACGGCATCAAAGGTTCTGTATTTGCCCTTACACTTGTATGTATTCTTTCCGTTTCTCTTGTTGCTATGCCTTACACGGCGTATGCCGAGTCTCTCGAAGATCTTCAGGCAAATATCGAGAAGAGCAACAACGACTACAACAACGCAACCAATCAGGTCACTGACTTGCAGCAAAAGATTCAAGACAATGAGGCCCGTATTAAGGAAATTGAAAACCAGCTTCCGGAGCAACGCTCAAGAGCTGCGGCATCTATCGCAAATACCTATCGGATGCAACAGGGCTCTCTTGGCATTATTGATTTGATTTTATCGACCGACAACTTCAATGATCTGATTTCACTTCTGCAATACCTCAATATCATCTCAAATCGCAATACCGAAACCATTAATAACCTGGTCAATCTCTCAAACGAACTTGACGCTACCAAAAAAGACCTCAATGCTCAGATGGCCGAGGCTGAAAAGCAAAAGCAGGCCGCCTCTGAGGCGCTACAAGAGGCCGTTGATGCCCGTAATGCGTTACAAAAACAAATGGAAGAGCAGCGCGCAGCAGAGAAGGCTCAAGAAGAAGCCGCCATTGCTGAAGCGCAGAAAAAAGCTCAGGAATCTAACAATACCTTCACCAACGCATCAGGTCAGCAGACCGACTATGTGGCACCTTCCGACAACTCGTCTGATAACTCTTCGGATTCATCTCATTCTTCCAATCCTTCCGGCTCCGTCGATTGGTCGGATGGAAAGAGTGCTTTTGTTTCAAAGTGGAGCGGCAGAATTGATGCATATCTTTCAGGGTCGCCCTTAGCGGGATATGGCTCAACGTTTGCGGAAGCCGCATGGGAGTACGGTGTTGATCCGCGCTTCTCGCCTGCAATTTCTGCCGTCGAAAGCACCAAGGGAGCCTATTGCTTCAGACCGCACAACGCATGGGGCTGGGGCTCTTCCAGCTGGGGATCTTGGGAAGAAGCCATTTGGGCCCACGTTGCCGGACTCGCCAGTGGATATGGCGGCTACCTCACGTATTCGGGCGCGGCAAAGTACAATCCCGCAAACCCCAATGGCTGGTATTCGGCCGTTCAAGCCAATATGAACATGATCTGATAGGTCGGCCGTTCTGTTTACCGTTTGGCATCCACGCCTCACTCGGCTACCCCGCGTACCGCGCAGGCGCCATGCATACCGCTCGGCCGCTCCGTTTACCGCTTAACTTACTTTTCCAATCAACTTCCCCACGTTATGCCATACACTCTAAGGGAGTACGTTTAACAGATGGGGGTACGTATGATTTATGTCGGCAATTTTAGCTATAACGATACAAATGACGATAAGGACAACTACTGTCTTATGCCCTGCCTTGTGGAAGCTCAAAGTACCGAAGAGGCCTTGGAGCTCTTTTCCGAGCATCTCTTTGAAGTGAGCAAAGTGTCGGATTTGCTTGATGGCGCTCAGGAGATTTATCTTGACTCGATAGTCGAGCTGCCTGAGATTCCATCAAACCCACTCATTATGCAATGGCAAAAAATTATGCCCGCCGGAGACGGTCTTTGCAGCATTACAAGTGCCCTTCCTACGGTTGAATTTGATGATGACGTTGCAAACGCATACTCGTGGAACGAAGCCGAACACAATCATAGCCATGACCACGATGACTGCGAACATGATGACTCCATCTACGACCACGAAGATTACGAAGGCCGCGAAGATCATGAAGATTACGGCACTCTCGATGACCTGAATGAGGAACTTCTCGAAGAACTGGCTCAAGACGAAGAGCCCTTTATGCGTTTCTAAAGGTATTTTTCCTATTTGAAATAAACAAATACGAGAAGATTCCCATAAGCGCAATTACGGTTGTTCCTCCAAGAATGGCGCGCATCGGAAGCGATTCCTCTTTCTGGGAATCGTTCATTGAAGCTGCGCCCTGTCGCTGAGTCTCAGAAGACGTATTCATCGCATGATTCTCTTGAGAATTACCTTGCGTGCCACTTTCTGGCTCTTGTGTTGAGTGGGACTCACTCTGCCGAGAGGACCGTGTGGAAGTTTGAGTAGACACCGTACCAGCCATATCGGATTCCGTCCGAGGCGTATACGGTACATTACCATCATGTACATCTGATGAGGAATTGTTTTGGCTGGAATTATCCGAAGGCTTCTTCTCATCCGAAGAATTATCCGTATCGTGCGGAGCTTCTTTGTCAGCAGTAAGTGAGAAGAGCGCGCCTGAGTTGTTGGTGTAATACAGGTTTCCTTGTGCGTCGCAGATGACAGGCGAAGTCCCAAAGTTCTTATACGCATCTTCAGGAACATATATGTGCGTCAGCGCGTCACGATCCGACGTATTGTGTCCTGACACGTCAGAATCTCCAAGCACATATCGCCACACTCCACCAACCGGATCGTTAACCGTAAAGTAGACGTAGGTCTTCTCGCCCTGTTGTGAGACAAGGGGTGCACCGTTAACCTCGCCTTCACCGGCATGAACCGTGCGCTCAATTTTAAGCGTATCCAAATTAATAACGGAAAGCACGCCGGATTGGCCTTTGTCTTCCAAATCGACCATGCCTCCCACAAACGCCTTTCCTCCGGCAATCGTGGGAGTTGACGAAGACGAGCCGGCAAACTTCACGCTGCCGCGAGCCACAAGCTCACTTCCGCGCTTTTCAAAGACATGAAGAGTTCCGTCATGGGTCACCGTGGTATAGGTGCCGTCTCCGGTTTCTGAGTTAGCCTGATACGGAATCACGCCCGCACGCACAGAGCTCCCAAGATTCAGCTTTGACTTTACCGATCCCGTTTTCCCGTCGAGAAGCACCACGTCTCCCGACTCATTTCCTACAATGAAATCCGTTCCCGCAGCCGCAGCACCGCTGCCGCAATAACCGCTGGATTTTTGTTCCTCACTCCCGCGAAGTGCCCATTTTATAGAGCCATCGGTAAGGTCCACGCAAACGAAATCTCCTCTGCTTCCCTTCCCCGATTGCATTTGAGTAAATCCCGTTACGACAGACGTTCCGTCATGTGAGGCGGTAAGCGTTGCAAGCGTCTGATATGCCGAAGCCCCGGACAGATCCTCAGAGCGCCACACACGCTCAAGTGAATCCAGCGAAAATGCCGTCAGGTGTCCGTCATCGGTGGCAACCACCACTAAACCGTTTACAACGAGCGGACGAGTCGTGTGAGAAAGGGTGCTGTCCAACGTTGCCTGGCCTACGATCTTTCCCGTTGCACGCTGGGCCTTATACAGTGTATTTCCACGAACAAAGTAGACGTAGTCGCCAGAGATAACCTGATGGGAAACAACCGATGGATATGTGCCGATTGTCTCGGGAGGAAGGATCCATTGAGCGTGTACGTTTCCCGTGGGAGTCAAAAACGAAACAAACGCTGAATTACTTCCGTTTGGATATCCTCCCCACGTTGGCGTAATTCCTAAACGAGTGCTCCCTGCCTGAGAAGCAGCGGGTGTTTTAGACTTGACCTTTGCGGGCTCGGATATCCCGGACGCAGACTCGGATGCACTCTCAGAGGTTCCCCTAGGTTCACCCTCAGATTGAGACTTGGCCTTATTTACGGATTCAGTCTCAGACGTATCATTAGACGTTGGCACGCCTTCAGATGCAACAGTAGAATGAGCGGTATTTTCAGTATCAGGAGACGTATTTTTTGAGGTTGCGTCACTGCTTTTTGAAGATTCGGTGTAGCTTGCGGCCGGATTTCCGGTCTCTGCATAAGCTGCAAAAGGTAGAACCGAAAGCACTACCACAAAAGAGAAAAGGATTGTTATAACCCTCTTTCTCATGCTACCTTACCCTCCCTACTTGAGGAGAGCCTGCTTTGCGTGCATATACAAGAACTCCTATACCTAAAATTATAAGCGGAAGACTGAGCAGTTGGCCCATGGTAATAACACCACCTAAAAGATATCCAAGCTGCTGATCGGGTATGCGTACAAATTCAATAAGAAAACGGAAGACGCCATACAACAATAAAAATATGCCGATAAATGTTCCCTGTGGACGCGGAGGATATGCTCTTGAAAGCGCATAGAGAACTATAAACAACACCAAACCCTCGAGAAGTGCTTCATAGAGCTGGGAAGGATGACGGTAGATGGCACCGCCTGTTTCAAACATGACTCCCCACGGAAGATTGGTTGGCTTTCCCCACAGCTCTCCATTGACAAAGTTTGCACATCTGCCAAAAAAGAGTCCCAAAGGAGCTCCAATGGCCGCAAGATCGGCAATGGTCGGAATCGAAAAGCGCAGCATACGGCACGCAAGTGACCCACCAACGACAGCGCCGACAAGCCCTCCGTGAAAGCTCATGCCTCCCTGTGAGAACGCAAAAATATCCAAGGGGTGCTGAAGGTAATATCCTGCGCCATAAAAGATGACGTAAAACAAGCGAGCTCCGATAATGACCCCGAACGCTATGCTTACGAGAAGATTAAGCGTATCGTCAACGGTTATATCAAGCTTCCAGCGACGCGCAGTGCGGTAGAGCATAACGCCCGCCAAGGTAAAGCCAACAAGATATGCCAGCCCATACCAGCGGATGGAAAGCGGTCCGATGGATATGGCTACCGGGTTAAGGGAATGATAGAGCTCGTTAAGCCACACGTACTTCTCGCCACCTACTTTTGAAGGACATGAGACGGTGTTGCCCCACGCTGTCCTTGGTAATGACTGCCAAGAGCTTCAGATCCATAGGGACGCTCAACCGGAGAACTCATACGTTCAAAAGAGAGCTGACCGATGCGCATCCCCGGATGCAGGACAATAGGAAGAGTAGCCACATTGGAAAGCTCAAGGGTCAACTCTCCGTCCCAACCGGGATCAACATATCCGGCAGTTGAATGAATCATGAGGCCAAGGCGGCCAAGCGTTGACTTGCCCTCAAGCTTACCCAAGATGTCATCGGGAATGGCGATGCACTCGAGAGTGGTTCCAAGCGCAAACTGACCCGGATGAAGAACGAATACCTCGCCCTCGGGAACGTCAATTGACTCCGTAAGACCGTCTTGTGTTGTTAAGGGATCGATACAGGTGTGTATGGAATTGCGGAAGATTCTAAAATTTGAACCAAGACATACATCAACGGAGGCCGGTTGGATATTTTTGTCGCACAAAGGCTCAATCAAAATACGACCAGCTAAAAGTTCACTTTTAATGTCGCGATCTGAGAGGACCAAATCATCTGCCTTTCCCTCACGGTGGTTCCCAATTTCTTGCCTTACTACAGTAACACGCTCACTTTAACACGCGCACTTTCAAAAAAGAGGCGCGCACCAAAAATGCATCATATTAACGCAGGAAATTCAACATATTTCCATTAAATTTGAACGATCCTTACTTACCTGGGCAAATACCGCTACAACATCGCCGGCTGAACGCGCTTTACTCCGGGCACGTGTTCAACAAGAATGCGCTCGATGCCCTCGGACATATCGTAGGCAGACAGAGGGCAACCGGCGCAAGAACCGGTCATCTCAAGGGTTACCGTACCGTCGTCGTTCACATCGATAAGCTCAACGTCTCCACCGTCCGCCTGAAGGCTCTGACGGATTACGTCAAGCGTAGCATTCAAAAGTTCCCTGTTAATTGCCATAGCCGGTCTCCTTATGGTCTCAATACGATGATCAAAGTCTTTTGTATCGTACCCAATGACCTTCAAATGATACGTTTCTTACATCACACGTTTCTTGTGGACTCCCTCAGAAACTCCCTTGCGCGCTTCCCCCAAGCGTGGCGTCTTAAAGCAAGCGGCCGCACAAAGACAATCGCTCACCGCTATCCAATAGGCGAGAAGAGATGCCCTTGCGTTGCCCCCTCAAGACGGCTCGGCAAAGCTCTCCCCTGCTTCACGGCAGCCACTGCAGAAGCCACACGCGCAACGGCACGCTCTGTCTGTTCTTTGGTCAGCAAAGTGGCATCAACCATAAGCCGAGTAACTCCGTGGGCGAGAAGGACATCAAGCTCAGGTACCGCATCAAAAGGCTGAGGGGCCCAAATACGTGAGCGACCCTGAGTATCCGTGGTAACGGGAAGATAATCGTTATCAATTCCGCGCAGATAATGCGGCTCTTGGCGCAACTTACAGGTATCACAGTCATGGATGCATTTCCCCGTTGCCATAAGCACGCAATGCTCGCTTGTCATGGTACGTATGCGGCCACTAACCAAATACCCCACGGGAACCGAGGCATTTTCCGCAATATGAGCAATCTCGGCAAGGGTTAACTCAGAATTCAGCCAAACGCCACAGGCACCGCTGTTTACAAGAGCGCTCACGGCATAATCGTTGTGAAGAGGAATACATTCTCGGATTTCTGCCATCGCATGGCAATCAAGCGCACACGCAAGCTCTGACATATTACCGACGGCCACGGGAGCTCCCGTGCGAATCCACGGATCAAGCCGCAAGTGATCCGCCTCGCGACACACTTCATCCAGCCACGGCACCACGCGTGCAAGCATATCATCCGGCCAGACACCTTGATTGAGCGCATCGGCGGATGCATAGAGACGAGAAGCCCCCGCCGCCTGTGCAATACGTGCCTGCTCCGGTGAGGTTACAAGCACACATATCTCAGCGTCTTTTGCCCTTGTTTGAGCAGAGGCTCTGTCTGACAGGAGCAAAGATGCCGCTTTGGCTGCTGCGTCGCGTTCTTTTTCGGCGGCGCGACGAGAGAGAGGCGCCGTGTTCTTCTCGCGAGCTTGATAGCCGGCAAGAATTTTTTCTTCGAGAGCCGTGCACGCATCTGCGCGCACGCCGTGGATGGCGGAAAAGCTCATTCCGCATTCCGCATCAAGGTCAATGTCAAAGTGTATGGGCTCAAAGGGAGATGAACCCATGCGTCCCACATGCTCTCTCAACTCTTCCGTACTAACCGGCTTCGTACGTGCCTTTTCAACCACAAAACCCTGGACGGATGCGGAATGCTCCCCGTCAGCGGTGGTAAGTGAAACGGTAAACGGCTGTCCTATATGCGCAGAAACCCGCACGGCAACGTCGCGTTTGCGGGGATAGTCGAGTGAGGCAATCCGTTCCGCCTGAGCACGCGCCGCCTCCGAACGAATCACGCGTACCACGGAGCCAACCGCCATCACGCGAGCCGCTCTGACCGTCAAGGTGCTGTCCGGCTCCGCATCACAAGGAGCCAAGGCCGTTAAGAATTTCGTAGGGTCATCAAGAGGGCGAATCTCCAGCAAGTCCCCTTTGCCAATGGGTGCATGGACGGCCAGATCAACGTCGGCTTGCTTGTAGCGCCGCAGCTTTACCCGTCCGCCGTTAAGTCCGCCTTTCTTCTCGACGGCATCCTCAAGCGCGCGACCACCGACCACCTCGCCAACAATCTCGCCACGGTTGTTTGACCGCTCGTAGCTCATCATTTCGTTGCCGGCAGTTCCGTGCAGATACGCATCGGTAAGTCCGCGATTAAAGGAACGTTTGAGCAAACGATGACGATACGCACGATTTGAGCCGCTGTCCTCACCGGCCACAAGAGCGTCAAGCGCTTCTCGATAGGCACGCACTACCGAATACACATACTCGGGCGCCTTCATGCGCCCCTCGATCTTGAGCGATTTGGCACCTGCCGCCACCAATTCTGGCAAATCGTCAATGGTGCAGTAGTCCTTGGGACATAACAGGCGCTCAAACTCCGGACGAGAAACTACCGTATGAGCGGCATCCACCAACACGTACGGCAGACGACACGGCTGCGCACATGCACCGCGATTTGCAGAGCGCTCGCCGCGCATGGAACTCATATGGCAGATGCCCGAATAGCAAAAGCACAGCGCGCCATGGCCAAAGCATTCCACATCAACGCCCTCTTGGGCAATGCGGCCGATCTCTTGAGAGGTGAGCTCGCGAGAAAGCGTTACACGGCCAACGCCGAGCTCTCGGCAAAACGCCACGCCTCGCGGGTCGTGTATGTTGGCCTGCGTAGACACATGGCACTCCATCTGGGGCCATGTACTTCGAACCTGCAACAAAAGTCCCCAGTCCTGGATAATAAAGGCATCAGCACCTAAGAGCCACGCGCGACGAATCAGCCTCAATACGCGTTGCATCTCGTCCCACTTGACCACCACGTTGACCGTCACATACACCCGCGCGCCCGCAAGATGTGCACGCCGACATGCCTCCGCAAAAGACGCATCATCAAAGTTATCGGCACTGCGCCGGGCATTAAAGTTGCTGCCAAGCCCGCAATAGATGGCGTCCGCACCAGCTGCCAGAGCTGCGCTGAACGCTGAAGGGCCTCCTGCCGGGGCGAGAAGCTCCACAAAAGCGGCATTGGCAAGCGGCATTGTGCGTTCAAGCTCGTGGGACGATGCATGGGTCCATGACGCTTCATTCATGCGGTTCTTCTCGCCAGCGGCACACGCACGCTCGCGACGGTTTCGATCATTCATGTATATCCTTGCGTAGACGGTACTTGGTTTGAGCGATATTAGTTTTTAAGTGCAGAAAGAGGCGGGTGCACTTTATCCTTGTCGGACAAAATGACGCGCGCAGGATCAAAGTTCTTCTCGCCGAGAAACGCCGGCCACACGATACCTATCTCAGGATCGTTCCACATAACGCCACCCTCATCACCCGGATGGTAAGTGTCGTCACATTTGTAGCAGAACTCAGCCTCATCCGAGAGCACCAAAAATCCATGGGCAAAACCTCGCGGCACAAAGAATTGACGATGATTCTCCTCGGAAAGAACGATGCCTTCCCACTTACCCCAGGTAGGGCTCCCTGCGCGCAAATCAACTGCCACGTCAAAAACGGTACCCCGAATAACTCGAACCAGTTTTGCCTGAGGATGTGCAATCTGAAAGTGAAGTCCCCGAAGCACCCCTTGCGATGAAGACGACTGGTTGTCCTGGACAAATTCCGCATCAATACCTGCCGCTACAAAATTGTCACGTCGATAGGTCTCCATAAAGTATCCGCGGCGATCACCATACGTCTTTACATCGACTGCCATCACACCCTCAATGGAGGTAGGAGTGAACACAAAATTACCCGATGTTATGGAACGTTCTGTCAACTCAGCCACGATACGGCTTCCCTTCACGCGCAACTCGTTTTATACTCACCACTTGTCTGGTGAGTCCACAGATAACTATACTCAAACAATCACCCAATGAGTACGCTATTATTTTAGTGGGAAACTCAAAGACACCGCAAAGATCGTACAGAAGGAAAAGCCGTGAGAATTCTTGCACTTGTACCTGCATATAATGAGGAAGCCTGCATTGCGGACACCATCACTGAATTAACACAGACATGTCCGTCCGTTGACTATGTCGTTATCAACGATGGATCAAGTGATTCCACGTTGGCCATCTGCCGCCGGAATAACTTCAATTATATAAACTTACCCGTCAACGGTGGACTTTCAGCGGCTTTCCGCACCGGTATGCGATATGCCAAAGATCATGGTTACGATGCCGCCGTGCAGTTTGACTCCGATGGCCAACATATGCCGCAATTCATTCCAACCATGGCAGAAACACTTGAGCGAGACCACGCAGACATTGTCATAGCTTCGCGTTTTGTAACCAAACAACGCGGATCAAGCGCCCGAGAGATTGGCTCCAAACTCATCAGCTGGCTTATCAAGCGCAGTACCGGACAGGTCATAACCGATCCGACCTCCGGTATGCGCATGTACAATGCCGCAATGATTGACAGATATGCGCGCTCGTTTGACTTCTCGCCGGAACCCGACACCATTTCGCTCCTCATGCGCAAAGGTGCGCGGATCAGCGAGATTCAGACCGAAATGCGTGAGCGCCAAGGCGGTAAGAGCTATCTCAACTTCTATAACTCTATTGTCTATATGGCACGCACGTGTCTTTCACTTCTTCTGTTCCAATGGTTTAGATAAACTGAGATAAGGTGGCTCTATGTCTATCATGCTTCGAATTTCTTTGCTCCTTGGTGCTCTCTTTGCACTCGGCATCGTTATCAATAGCGTTCGCAAATCAAAAATCCGCATTTCGGATTCGGTGTTTTGGGTTATATCCGCAACTCTTCTTCTCTTGTTTGCGATTATTCCGCAAATCCCCTTTTTCTTTTCTCGACTTTTTGGATTTGTCTCAACCAGCAACTTCGTTTTGGTTGTTGTGATAGCCCTGATGCTCATCAAACTGTTTCATCAGTCGTGCAGCATTTCTCGCCTTACCTATAAGGTTGAATCGCTTTCCGCTACGATTGCCCTTCACGATAAAGACTTACGTGACGAGAAGAACCTCGATTCCATTACCGATTTCAACCACGCTGCCCGCGTTTAGCACGCAAACCCAGCACACAGAAGATTCCGAATACCAAGGCAAGCATCAGGAGCGAGGCGTCATACAAAAGGCAGGCACCCATCATGCCTCCCGTTGTAATGAAATAACCTGACGTCACAAACGCAAAACCGGCGCCGCAGGCATAGCTCACCAAAACGCCAATCTGCTTTCGCATGGTAACCACGGCATAGTAGAGAATCACGGTAAGCGCATTCAGCCAGCCTCCCACTAAAAGCACCATAAGTTCCGCTTGATACGGGGAAAAATCAAGTCCATACAGTATGCCTAAAACCGGTGTGCCCAAAGGCCACGCAAGAGCCATGGTAAGCAGCGTAGCAAGCGTTACCGCGCCAAAACCCTTGAGGATGAGAGACAAAAACGAGGCGATATTGCCCGAAGTCCACCGATTGGCCATATCGGTCAAAAGCGGCTTAAAAATGAAATTACTGAGCAAGTTAATGACCATCGCCGGCATGAAAAGCGCCGCATAAAACGTCTGATACTCGTTGCTCATGAAACGTGCCATGGCGTATTTGGGCGCTCCTACCACATAGGTCAGCAAGAACGATCCCGCAAAAAGCGGCGCCGTAGTCAATAACAATTTTCCAATGGACCCCAGGTTAAAAGATGGTTTCAGAGACTCCATTGCCTTTGCAGGCGCGTAAATCAGCACAACCATCACCACAGCAGACGCCGCAAAAGCAACAAGACATGATACCAGCAGATTCCTTGTAAGTACCACACCCGCAACAAATGCGACAACTGTCGTCAGTACACGGAAGAAAAACGCACGTCCTGCAATATCAAGTCTTCCGTGCTGCTGAAACATACCATGAAACACGTCTTCAACAACGTCAAAAAGACGCAGCGAAGCAATCAGAGTAAAAAGCAAGCCTTCATACGTCAGACCCTGCGTAGTAGCGGAGTAGATAACCACGCCGATCATCATACAGATCGTCGTAATGCAACGCGATCCCAGATATACGCCAAACGGAAATTTTTCTTCCGTATCAGTTGCTTGATAGGTACGAATTTCAAAATGGCCGATTACCATGAGCTGCTGTGCAATGGCATACGCAAGCGAGAAGATGCCTCCTGCGGCAGCGCCCATCGTTCGCGTCACTGCCATCAGCATGAGGACCGTTGACGCGGCATTCATCAACGAGCCAAGCGTGTTCCAAAAATAGTTTTTGCGCATTTGCGCCGGAGATGTTTCTATATTCATACGCTCTTCTCGCCAAAAGCCGCAAAGGCATCACGGCTTCCCTTAGTGACATCAACATCTTTCCACTTGCCAAAATCAAGTCTGCCGGGATGATGGTTCTTGCGATCATTCTCGGGAGGAAGCTGCATGTAATCACCATAGCCCAGCCGCAAAAGTTTGTCATACTCCTTGGGGAGAACCGTCGTGATGTCTTCAAACGGAACTCGCACGGTTGGGAACACGTCACTTTTGCTCATGGTCCAATTTTCGGGATCAGGCTCGACGAAGCTGGCGTAAACGTCGGTTTCTTCATGCTCGCCCAGGCGAGCCGCCCTATCCCAATGGCTCAAAATGAACTTTGAAGGTACATGCAGGATACGCATGGTCCAATGGATAATAAAGCATCCCGCAAGCGCGAGTGTGCGCTTCCAGCCTCCCAAGGGTATATGTGGCCTCGGTGTGGCACGCAGGAAATTCAAGCGTCCCCAAAACCACGTGCGGCGCTTGGTGCGGGCATACACCTTTGGATCCTGAGGAATCTTGTCAAACGGAAAGATTCCGATAGAGATAGCATACGTAAATGGGCAATCCATAAATTCATCCGGTACGCACACGGTACCTCTCAAAGAGAGGTTGGAATTTACCGCAGGAAAGAAGTCGTCGGTGCGTCCGTTTTGAATGATAAAATCGGGTCTGATATGTGACGGACCTTCTGCAAGGAATTTTTCATAGTCTTCACGAAACATCGAAATGTCCACATCATCATCCCAGGGAATGAAGCCTTTATGCCGAATGGCACCGATTTCGGTACCGCCATACGCTTGATAAGAAATACCGAGTTCACCGCAGACACGATCAAGCTCATCCATCAGCATGGTAGATAAAATCTGAATCCGACGCAATTCCTTCGGATCATCGTAACCCTTATATGTTTCAAATCCCACAAAGACTCCAGCCAACGAGTTCTGGTTAATGTTTCTATAATACAGATAATAAAAAGCTCCACAACGAACGCTTCATGATGGGATGATACCATGTACACACCAGCCGATCACACCTTTGCCATTTGTGCCTACGGAGAAAGTCCGTATTTGGAAGAGCTCATCTGCTCGCTTACAAAGCAGACACTTCCCACAACGCTACTCCTTGCAACTTCTACGCCCAATGATTTAATTTGCAATCTTTGCAAGAAGTACAACATTAAAATGTATATCAATGAGGGACCCGGGGGCATCGCCGGCGACTGGAACTTTGCCGTCAGCTGCTGCACCACCCCCCTCGTAACCATTGCTCACCAAGACGATATCTACAAACCGACCTATGCGGAAGAAATGCTTGCGCGCATAAACGCCTCGCCTTTACCTCTTATATACTTCACCAATTACGGAGAGCTCAGAGACGGACGTGAAATAGACAACAATAGGCTCTTGAGCGTCAAGCGTCGTCTGCTCTATTCCCTTGGAAAACCTGAAAATGCAGGCAAACAGTGGGCAAAACGACGTGCACTTAAATTGGGATGTGCCATCTGCTGCCCTTCCGTTACACTCTGTCTCCCAAACCTTGAACGTCCCGTTTTCGAAGCCGGTTTTGGCTCAAACCTTGACTGGCAAGCATGGGAGAAAATCAGTCGTAGGGAAGGAGATTTCCTCTACAACACGAATATTTTGATGCTCCATCGCATTCATGAAGATTCCGAGACCAGCCATCTCATACATGATAATCGCCGTGAAGCAGAGGATCTTGCAATGCTTGAAAAATTTTGGCCCACGCCCGTGGCAAAACTCATTAATCTTGCCTACAAAAAAGGTCAAAAAAGCAATGGGTAGGAGTACCTCTATCCCTATGGCGATATATACTAAAAGTGCTAAAACATTTGAGTGAAGCAATCATTGGAGAACCATGCTTAACTTTGCAGTTGGACCCGTCCCGTCCACCGATGAAATCCGCGCCCTTGGCGCCCAAAATGTTCCCTATTTTAGAACGCCGGAGTTTTCAGAAATCATGCTTGAAAACGAACGGCTCCTCTGTCAAATGGCCAAAGCTCCCAAAGACTCTCGCGCGGTTTTTGTGACGGGCTCGGGTACCGCCGCCATGGAAACGGTTGTTACGGGAACCCTTTCATCAAATGACAAGGCTCTTGTTGTTGATGGTGGCAGTTTCGGACATCGTTTTCGTCAGATGCTTGAGCTTCACCAAATTCCTCATACCGCCATTAAACTTACCTACGGCACTCCCCTGACCGAAGCTGACCTGTCACCTTTTGACGGCCAAGACTACACCGCGTTTCTCGTTAATCTGGGCGAAACTTCTCAGGGCATCTTATACGATGCGGACCTCATTTCTCGCTTTTGCAAGAAGAATAATCTTTTTCTCATTGTTGATGGTATCAGCTCATTTTTAGCCGACCCCTTTGATATGAAAGCTCTGAGCGCCGGCGTACTGATTACGGGATCTCAAAAAGCTCTCGCCTGCCCTCCTGGTATAGCCCCCATCGTACTCTCACCTCGTGCTCTTGATCGCGTTGCAAACATCAAAGCGCCCTTCATGTACTTTGATCTCTCTGCTCTGCTTGAAAACGGCAAACGCGGACAAACTCCTTTTACTCCCGCCGTAGGTACCCTCATTCAGATCAATGAGCGTCTGAATATGATTGAGGAAGCCGGAGGCGCCGATGCGGAAGTCGCTCATACCGCTGCCGTTGCGCAGGATTTTCGTGAGCGCGCCGCCAAACTACCTTTTGATATGAGGCTCGTCTCGCCATCGAATGCCGTAACGTTTTTGCACACACGCACCTATTCCGCAAAACATATCTTCCAGGTTCTTAAAGACGAGTACGGCATATGGATTTGCCCGAATGGCGGAGCCAATGCAGACACTTCATTTCGCGTAGGGCATATCGGAAACCATTCGCTGAGTGACAATGCACTCTTAGTGGCGGCTCTTTTTGATCTTGAACGTCGAGGTCTTCTCATTACACGGGAGTAAGCCCATGACAAAGGTAATCACATACGGCACGTTTGACCTGCTCCACTACGGACACATCAATCTTCTTAAACGCGCAAAAGAGCTTGGGGACTACCTCATCGTTGGCGTTACGGCTGAAGCCTACGATATGGCTCGCGGAAAAATCAACGTCACGCAATCACTTGCCGAGCGCATTGAAAATGTGCGCGAAACAGGCATTGCCGATGAGATTATCGTCGAAGAATACGAAGGTCAAAAGATTGACGATATCAAGCGCTACGGTATTGATGTCTTTGCCATCGGTTCCGAT
>ERZ773214.1025-NODE-1025-length-17025-cov-65.008191_pt1 | contig 17025 bp, 13 predicted proteins | sample MGYA00511238_ERZ773214 | MGnify/ENA primary metagenome ERZ773214 (study PRJEB29015, sample SAMEA2738157) | human oral metagenome | biome: human oral; feature: human-associated habitat; material: saliva | place: China | collected 2259 ... | reverse complement strand
CGAACACGCTGGATCCGTCCAAACAGTACGTCATTGAGGCGTGGAGCGACTACGGTTACCCCAGCAAGACGGATAAGACTCTCATCACCCCGATGGTGGGTTTTGCCCCGGAGCACCGCGGCGTTCTTTTGGCGCACCAGGATTTGATGTTTGAGGGTGTCCAGCGGTTCACGAATGCTTACGTACCCGTAGAGGAACGTATGTACTTTTCGACATCGCTGAACGACGAGGAACGGAATCAGCCCGCCATCCGCGGTGAGCTGGCTTCCGCCCTTTATGAGATGAAGGGCAGCCCCAAGGTTGACCTTCCTGAAGTCTCCCCGTGGCCGGATGTGAAGACGGACGATCCGAACTACGCCGCCTACATTTGGGCTCGTGAAAAGGGCGTTACTTTCGGCGGACCTGACGGAAAGTTCCACGCGGAGGACGGTCTCACGAATGCAACCGTTGCCGCAATGATTTACCGTGCGTCTGGTTCACCGGAAGTATCGGGTGTTTCGTCCTTCCCGGATGTTACGCCGGATTCCGCATTCTATCGTGAGATTCTGTGGGCTACCCAGCAGAATGTTATTACTCCCGAGACCGGCATGTTTGAACCGAATCATGCTGTGACCCGCATTGAGTTGGAGTGGATGTTGTTTTATTACCGGCATCGTGTGATGAACCCTATCACTACCGGTCTGTATCGCATTGCTAACTAAGTAGGCCAGGTAACTAAGTAGACCGAGCCGGTTCTAGCCCGGGCACCTCGTCACAACGGACGGGGTGCCCGGGCTCTTACGCGCTGAGGGAATCCGCGCGGATTCTTCTAGAGTTCTCGCCCCTAGAATTCTCGCCCTAGAGTTCCCACGCGGGGGCTGCGGCGGTGCTTGCCGAGTGCGCGTCCTGACCGGTTGCCACGCCGGTGGAGACGGTGAAGTCCCACGGGTCGGTATTCAGTGCGGACAGCTTCGTTTCGATAGTGAAGCCGCGCGCGGCGAGCAGGGCACGCAGGCGGTTTGCCGCCGACTGCAGCCAGAGGGATTCGCTGGCGGCGTGGGAGCAATCGATCAGGGCGATGTTGCTGCCATCGACTCGTGCGGTTTCGCGGAATTCGCTGGCGGGGTGGTGGCGCAGGTCGGCGGTAATGTACACCTGCGCGTCGGTGGCGCGCACAGCGTCGAAAAGGGAGTCACCGGAACCACCGCAGAGGGCGACGCGGCGGATCGGCTGGTCGGCGCGTCCAGCAATGCGCAGGCCGCCGGCGGTTGCGGGCAGTGCCGCCGCGAGGCGCTCGGCAAGCTCCTTCAGGGTCAGTTCTTCGGGCAGGGTGCCGAGGCGACCGGTGCCTACCGCGTGTTCCTGCTCGTCGAGCACCTGGGTTTGCGCTTCGGTGAGCGGTTCGCGGTTAATCAGGCCGATAGCGTCACAGAGTGCTTCGTTCACGCCTTCAACGGCGGCATCTGCGTTGGTGTGCGCGCCGAGCAGGCCGCATCCGCCCTCGATGAGGGTGTGCAGAACGTTGCCTTTGTAGTCGCTGTCGGGGATGAACTTTGCGCCGCGGAGCAGTAGCGGGTGGTGGGTGATGAGCAGCTGCGCGCCTTCAGCTACGGCTTCTTCGGCGGTGGCGGTGAGGGCGTCTACTGCGAAGAGGACGGTGCTCACTTTAGCGGCGCCACGTCCGGCGACGAGGCCGGAGGCGTCCCATCCGGCGGCGAGCTGCGGCGGGAAGAGCGTGTGGAAGGCGTCGACGACTTCTGCGAGGGTGGGGGCTTCTAGTTTTTCAGTCATACCTCTATTGTGGCAGGTGGCGGGGCTGCGGGCGGTTTATGCCGAAGCCTGCGGCTGTGCAGGAATATTGTGCGGCGCGGCGGTGTTCTTTAGGTAGTGTGGTTTTCTAAGTGTTAGTTCGAGACTCACTATTCGAGGAGGAATCATGACTGATGTTGTACTTGCCGGCGGCTGTTTCTGGTGCCTGGATGCGGTGTACCGCCAGTTCCGCGGGGTTGAGGCGAGCGTCTGCGGCTACACGGGCGGCGATACTCCCGACCCTGATTATCGTTCGGTGTGTTCGGGTACGACCGGGCATCAGGAGGCGCTGAAGCTCAGCTTTGACCCGCAGGTGATTGACCTGGATACGGTGTTGGATATTTTCTTCACGAGCCACGATCCGACGAGCTGGGATCGTCAGGGTGCGGATACCGGTTCGCAGTACCGTTCGGTGCTTTTCTACGCGGATGAGCAGCAGCGTGAGGCGTTTGAGCGTGCGGTGGCGCGTGCTCAGCAGCTGTACCCCTCCCCCATTGTTACGGAGATTAAGCCCTTGGGCGTGTTCTATGAGGCTGAGGAGTATCACCAGAATTATTACGCGTTGAATCCGGCGCAGGGTTATTGCGCGTTTGTGGTGAGCCCGAAGGTGGCTCAGGCGCGCCGTAATTTTGCGCATCTGCTCCGTTAGCCGGTGCATCCGGTTCGGTCGAGGCGTATTACGTTGTTCACCCCGTAGCTGTCTTGTATTGTGCGACAGCTGCGGGGTGTCTTCATATGCCTGGCTATTTGTTGTTCGCCTGCGCTTTACGGTTGCTATAAGGTGCGCCCGGTATGATGGGGGTGTCGACTCACTCCTCCTTGCCCGTTGACCTCACCGAAAGACTGCTGATGACTAGCTCCTCTTCTAAGCCCGTCGCTTTGAGCCGCCGCGCCGTGTTGGGTGCGGGCGGTGTTGGTCTTGCCGCCGTGTTGTCTGCGTGTGCGCGTACGGTGCATCCGCCGGTTGTTGCTGAATCTGAATCGGCGAATGCGAGTGCTTCGGCGAGCCCGTCTGCTTCGCCGGCGTTGCCGTCTGCGAATAAGTCGTATAAGGGTAAGGTCACCTTCGATAACTTTGAGAAGAACGGCGAGTACGTTCCTGCCACGGCTGAGAAGAAGGCGCAGAATGTGCCCAAACCGATCATGCCGGAGAAGGTGCAGGAGCTGAGTATTGACGGTATTTATGCGCTGATTGGCTATTGGATTTCTAGTTTTAATTATCTGGCGTTGACGGGTGATGTTGAGCCGTTGAAGAAGACGGATCCTAGTAGTGAGTACTATAAGGAGCTTGAGCCGATGGTCAAGCTCTATGAGACGGGGCGCGGCTGGATTTATGACACGAGTGAGCCGATGTCTGTGTATCTGACGACGGATACTCCCACGCAGATTGAGGGTGACCGTATTCTTTATTTCTGGCGTGCCCGTTCGCTGGTTGATCAGAATGGGAAGAGGCATCTGACGGAGGGCGATAACCGCGATAAGTCCCTGGTTGGGGCGGCGGATGCGCAGGGCCAGGCGATGAGGATTGTTGTGGAGTATAAGGAGGGTGCTTGGTTTATGAGCACTCAGCAGGATAAGGACGCTGATAAGAGCACGGAGTCTGCGAGCCCCTCAGCGTCCTAGTGCACTCATTGCAGCTTTTGAAGTTTTTCTTCGCAAAAGGATATAAGTAGCAACATTTGATAGCTATTCACGTATTTAGGGTATGATGGGGGTGTCAACTCGCTCAATTCCCTTTGTTGACCTCCTTTGAAAGGCTGATCATGACGAGCCCTTCCTCCACTTCTGCTGGCGTGAGCCGCCGCGTGGCGCTGGGTGCGACCGGCGCCGGTGTGCTGGCTGCATTGACTGCGTGTGCCAGCGATATTCGCCCGCTGGCTGATGGTAGCGCATCCAGCTCTCCTTCTGCTTCTGCGAGTGCGTCCGAAAGCACATCCGCGAGCGCCTCAGCTAGTGCTTCTGCTTCTTCCCGCAAGTCCTACAAGGGCTTTGTGAAGTTCGATAACTTCGAGAAGAACGGCGAGTACGTTCCCGCTACGGCTGAGAAGAAGGCGCAGAATGTGCCGAAGCCCCTCGTTCCTGCAAACATGAACGATCAGAACGTTGACGGCATATACGCGTTCATTGGCTACTGGCTGGCGAGCTTTAACTATGCGCTAATGACGGGTGATACTGAGCCGATGAAGAAGGCTGACCCTGCAGATGTGTATGTTACGGATTTCCAGGAATTTGCGTATATGTACGAGAATGATCTGGGTTGGATGTATGGTGTGGATACCCCGGTTACTATTGAGCTGATTACTGGTTCGCCTCAGAAGGTTTCCGGTAGCACTACCCGTTATAACTGGCCAGCTTACATGAACGACAGCCCTGATGCGAAGATCCATCGTGAGGGCAAGTCTGACGTACCTTTTAAGACGGCTTCTAGCCCGAACGGCAAGCTGATGAAGGCTATTGTGGAGTACAAGGATGGTAAGTGGTTTATGCTCACCGGCGATGAGGACTCTTCTTCGAAGGCTTCTGACTCTTCCTCCAGTTCTTCTTCTGTATAAGATTCTCGTCGTACTGAATGAAGACATAACAGTTTGAGATGAGCTTCTCCCCCGCCTGCGGTAATGCACCGTGGGCGGGGTTTCTTTATGTTGAGACTCGTGATGCTTTGCAGCGGTGTTAGGTTGCTTTGTCATCGGCGCTAAATGACGACCGCTGATGGGTGTCTGTCTGTTTGCCGGTATGATGGGGAGTGTCAACTCACTCAATTTCCTTTGTTGACTTCCTATGAAAGGCTAATCATGACAAGCCCTTCCCCCACCTCTGCTGGTATGTCCCGCCGCGTGGCACTGGGTGCGACCGGTGCCGGTGTGCTGGCTGCATTGACTGCGTGCGCTAGCGATATTCGCCCGACGGCTGAAGGTTCGGCGTCTAGCTCTGCTTCCGCGGGTGCTTCCGAAAGCGCCTCGGCTGCTGCTTCTTCGGACAAGTCCTATAAGGGCTTCGTGAAGTTCGATAACTTCGAGAAGAACGGCGAATACGTTCCCGCCACTGCCGAGAAGAAGGCGCAGAATGTGCCCAAGCCCCTCGCCCCGGGGAACATGAACGAAGATAACGTTGATGGCATGTACGCGTTCATTGGCTACTGGCTGGCAAGCTTTAACTATGCGCTAATGACCGGCGATACTGAGCCAATGAAGAAGGCTGACCCTGCAGATGTGTATGCGAAGAGTCTGCAGGAACTTACGATCATGTACGAGAACGATCTGGGCTGGATGTACGGTACGGATACCCCGGTTACTCTTGAGCTGACTACTGGTTCACCGAAGAAGGCGTCCGGTAAGGGTACCCGTTACGACTGGCCGGCATACATGAACTACAGTGCCGATGCGAAGATTCACATTGAGGGCAAGTCTGACCAGCCCTTTAAGACCGCTTCTAGCCCGAATGGCAAGCTGGCGAAGGTTGCCGTGGAATACAAGGACGGTAAGTGGATTATGCTCACCGGCGATGAAGGCTCTTCTTCGTCGGCTTCCGCTTCTTCTAGCTCTTCTGCTGCCTAGGTCTTCTGTCTAGACCCCACCATAACGGTTCAGGCATAACAGCTTGAGCTGAGCTTCTCCCCCGCCCGCGGTAATGCGCCGTGGGCGGGGTTTCTTTGTGCCAAAACTCTGCCGGAACTCTGCGGAATCTCAGGGAACACCCAGGGGAAAACCCGGCGGCTGTTCGGGGGCGGCGGAGGGCGCCTCGGGTACGCTTAACGTATATACATTGACGTACTACATGTGGTCTTTACCTGCAGGTTGTGAGCCCCGTGCTGACGGCTTTGGGGGTGAAGGTTCCAACGAAGGACTTCCGATGACTACTTTCTTCACTCGACGTACTGCCCTGGGTGCTGCTGTTGCTGGCGCGCTTTCTGCGTTGACTGCATGTGCCAGCGATATTCGCCCGCTGGCCAACAGTACCGGCTCGGCTTCTCCGTCGGAGGCGGCGACCGCCTCCGAAACTGCTTCCGCGTCGGCGTCTGCGAGCGCTTCTCCTTCGGCATCTGAAAGTGCTTCTGTTGCTTCGGGTCTTCGCTCTTCGGGCAGGAAGTATAAGGGCATCATTACTTTCGAGAATTATGTGGAGAACGGCAAATATGTTGCGGCGACCGCTACGAATCCGGCTGAGAATGTGCCGAAACCTGCGCCTCCTGAGAACTTCAAGGAGCACAGTGTTGATGGTGCGTACGCTTTCTTGAGTTTCTGGCTGGCGAGTTTGAACCATCTGATGATCACGGGTGACCCGGAGCCGATTGAGATGGTTTACTATAAGGGCTACGGCTGGGAGAAGTATCAGAGCACAATCAAGCTGTATGCATCGGGTGCTGGTTGGGTGTACGGTACGGAAACTCCGTATATTGTTGAGCTGCTGACTGATGCTCCTCGTGAGGTTCCCGGCAGCAATAATACTGCCTTCATTTGGGAGGGCCTCGCCCATATGGACCCGAAGATGAAGCGGCATTATAGGAGTCAGCCTGATAAAGAGACGAGCGCTGATGAGTCGAAGAAGAAGGTGGCGAGGTTCCGTCTGGAGTACAAGGACGACAAGTGGGAGCTGTCTAGCGCCGCTTAGTTGCCGCCTGGCGGAGGGTTTCCTCTCGTGGTGATTTCTCTGTTATAAGACCCCGCACCTGGTAAAACGCTGGGTGTGGGGTCTTAATTTTCTGAACATGCGAGGTAGTCACAGGGCTATCTGGTGGCTCTCGGGTACCCTTAAATGTATATACATTGACGTACTGATAGGCCTGTACAGGGTGCGTATGCCCACCACGGTGTGTGGCGTGATTTGCTTTGTATTGGCTCCAACGAAGGGCTTCCGATGACTACCTTCTTCACTCGACGTACTCTCCTGGGTGTGGGTGCGACCGGTATTCTTGCGGCGCTGACTGCGTGCGCTAGCGATATTCGCCCGCTGTCGCAGGACTCGCGGTCGCAGGGTTCCGGCGGTTCCTCCGGTTCGCCTTCTGTTGCTTCTTCTGGTGCGGCTTCTTCTGCGAGCGCCTCTGCGTCGCCTTCGCCCACTGATGATCACACTCCCGGCTCGTATGTTGGCCCGATTAAGTTCAATAACTACGAGCGGAACGGCACCTACATTGCGGCGAGTGCGAATGCACCGGCGCAGAACGTGCCGAAGCCTCTTATCCCGGAGAAGATGAAGGAGAACAGCCCCGAGGGCGCCTACGCTCTGATGGGTTATTGGCTTGCGTCCCAGAATTATCTGATTCTGACCGGCGATGTTGAGCCGCTGATGAAGGCGGATCCGGCGAAGGCCTTTTTGAAGAACTCTAAGACCATGATTAGGCTCTATGAGTCGGGTCTGGGTTGGATTTACGGTTCGGATCAGCCGTACAAGATTGAGATTGCGGAGAATGAGCTTCAGCCGGTTGCTAATAAGCCGGACCGTTATGAGTGGCTTGTAACCGTCGCGTATGATCCTGCCGCTAAGTACCACATTGAGGGTGAGCCTGATGCGACTATCGTTGAGGAGGAAAAGACGATTCCTCGCACGACGAAGTTCATCATGGAGTACAAAGAAGGCATGTGGCGCATGCTTTTGAACAACAATAGTTAGTTTCCCTCATCTTCTGATACGCACTATTTAAGGATTTTTCATGGCAACTTTTCTTTCTCGACGTGCCGCACTAGCTGCTGCTACCGGTGCTGGCGCGGCTGCGGCGCTGAGTGCTTGCGCTAGCGATATTCGCCCGCTGGCTGATAGCTCCGCCTCCGGTGAGGCTTCCACTTCTGCAAGCCCTAGCGCCTCTGCTAGCGTCTCCGCCTCTGCGGGTGGTTCTTCTGAGAAGTCTTATCTGGGGCCGGTAAAGTTCGATAACTATGAGAAGAAGGGCGAGTACGTCCCCGCGGATGAGACGCACAAGGCGCAGAATGTGCCCAAGCCCCTCCCTCCGGCGAATATGCATGAGAACAGCATTGATGGTGCCTACTCTGCCTTTAGTTTTTGGCTTGCCAGCGTCAACTATCTGGTGCTCACCGGTGACGATGAGCCGTTGAAGCAGGCTGACCCTTCCGGCAGGGATGTGAAGTCTTTCCATGATTACGTGACTTTTTATGAGTCCAATGAGGGGTGGTTTTACGGTTCGGAGCATGCGCTTCAGGCTGAGATGATGACCCCGCAACCTGAGAAGGTATCGGGTAGCGACTCCCTCTACTACTGGCGTATCACGCTGTCCAAGGACTCTAAGGCGATGATGCATGTTGAGGGTAAGGGAAACAGGCCTATGTACCAGAACACTTCCATGGAGCCTGAGCTTTCCGCCCTGAAATTGTCGTATCAGGACGGTAAATGGTTCACTTACCCCACTAAGATACGCGGACAGGGCACTGCGAGCCCGAGCACCAAAGCATCCGATGATGCTAACTCTAAGACCGCCTAGAGCATCTTTGCAGAGTTCACTTTAGGGCGGGGGTATACTTCGCTCACAGGCTTCATAAGGTCTAGGGCTTCCTCCCCTGTCCTACACATTACTTAAGGATTTTTCATGGCAACTTTTCTTTCCCGACGTGCCGCGCTAGCTGCAGCTACCGGTGCTGGCGCGGCTGCGGCGCTGACTGCGTGCGCTAGCGATATTCGCCCGCTGGCTGATAGCTCCGCCTCCGGTGAGGCTTCGGCGAGTGCCAGCACTTCTGAGTCTGCGAGCGCATCCGCCTCGGCATCTGCTTCAGCGACTGAGTCTGCTAAGAAGTCGTACAAGGGCACGGTGAAGCTCGACAAGTACGAGAAGAACGGCGAGTACGTTCCTGCCACGGCTGAGAAGAAGGCGCAGAACGTGCCGAAACCTATTGTTCCGGAGAAGATGAACGAGGCAACTATTGAGGGCATGTACCAGTTCCTCAGCTACTGGGTGGCAAGCTTCAACTACATGTTCATGACCGGTGATTACGAGCCGCTCAAGAAGGCTGACCCTGCCGGCGAGTTTGCGAACGATCACAACAATGTTGTTCTTGTGTACTCCACCGGCAAGGGCTGGGTGTACGACACGGATGCACCGGTTACCGTTCAACTTCTGACCGATGCCCCGAAGAAGGTCGCTGGTGGCCCCAACCGCTACGATTGGATCGGACGCTTCATCCAGGACCCCAAGGCGAAGCTCCACATGGAAGGCCAGGAACCCACTCCCCTGGTCGAGGAGGGATCTTCCAAGAGCGAAGCGACTAACTTTGCGATGGACTACAAGGACGGCTCCTGGTTCATGGTCAGCGAGGAGGACTCCTCGGATGTGGATTCTTCCAAGAAGAATGAGTCTAAGGCCTAGAACACCAACGCCTCTTACGGGCGGTCACTTTTAGATCTAAGGGAAGCTCCTGCATGTAGTTGAGATTGCGTGCGGGGGCTTCCCCTTTTTTTGCTTGCACGGCTTTTGTGTGCATGGCTTTTGTTTACACGGTCTGCGTGCGGTCATGTTGAGCTGTTTCCCCAGACGAGCAGATGCAGGCTTCGAGCGTGTCAACGACCCTGCTCAGGTACGCTTAAAAGCACACGAACAAACTATTGAGGGGTTCTCATGCCTACCTTCATTACCCGACGCGCAGCCTTTGGCATCGCCGCCACCGCCGCGCTCGCCTCCTTGACCGCCTGCGCCAGCGATATTCGCCCGCTGGAGGACCCGAGCGTAGTTGACCCGATGCGCCCCTACAAGGGCGAGTTGAAGTTCAATAGCTACAAGTCCACCGGAACGTATCGCCCCGCAAGCGCCACGAAGAAGGCAGAGAACCCGCCCATGCCCGCCCCTCCCAAGGGCATGGAGCGTAAGACAACCTCGGGTATGTACGCCGCTATAGGCTACTGGGTCGCGTCCCTGAATTATCTGACCGTTACCGGCAATATTGAACCGCTCGAGGACGTGGACCTGGACGGTATCTACGTGCAGAAGATGAAGTCGTACGTAGAGTTGTATGCAAAGGGTGAAGGGTGGATGTACGGCACCGAGACGCCGCTCATGGCTGAGCTGACCGAGGAGACCCCGCAGAAGGTTGACGATCAGCAGTACCGTTGGAAGGGTATTGTCCGTGGCCATAAGGATGCTGTTCTCCATTACGTACCCGAGGACAGGGACATTCGTGTGGGTGAATCGAGCGGTGATTCCAGTAACGATGAGGTCACTTTTGTGTTGAACTATCGAGACGATGCGTGGATGGTCACCGTTGAGACGAAGAATTCCTCGACGACTTCTCCCGGTTCCTCGGGCGGAAGCGGTTCTGGCCTCAACGTTTAGGATGCAGCGGCGCTGGAAGATACCTCCACGGCAAAATACCAGCACAGGAAAGCGGCGGTGTAGGAAAGCTGCAGCACAGGAAGATGATGACACTTTCCCCTAGTAAACGGCACTTTTCATTAGCTAACGTAGCTTTTGTAGCATTTTCCAAGGTTTGATAACGAGTAAATCATAAACATACCCAAATGCACTAAGGTACCCTGAAATAGATACACCGATAATCTATTGAAGGGTACCTTATGTCTACCTTCGTGACCCGACGCGCCGCCTTTGGCATCGCAGCCACCGCCGCGCTCACCTCCTTGACCGCCTGCGCCAGCGATATCCGCCCGCTCAGCGACCAGAGCACGCCCGATGCACAGCGCTCCTACAAGGGTGAGCTGAAGTATAACAACTACGAATCGCGCGGCACCTACGTTCCCGCAACCAACTCGATGAAGGCGGAGAATCCGCCCAAGCCTGTCCCTCCTGCAGAGATGAAAGCCAAAACGACGGAGGGCATGTACGCCGCCATAGGGTTCTGGCTGGCTTCTTTCAATTACCTTATGATTACCGGCGATATTGAGCCCCTTAAGGTTGTGGATACGAACCGAAATGATATCTACAAGGCCGAACCTTTCGTCGAATTTTACGAGAAGAACAGCGGCTGGGTGTACGGCACTGATGCACCGTTCTCAGCGGAGCTGACCGAGGATGCTCCGCAGAAGGTTGACGAGCAACAATACCGCTGGCTGGGTGTTGGCCGTTACAACAAGGAAGCAAAGATCCACTACACAGATGGTAGGGAGCTCACCATGGCCTCATTGAGTAGCGGCCCTGGTGATTATGAGTTCTTCTTTATCTTGGAGTATCAGGATGGTGCATGGACGGTTTGGAATGAACCAGCCAAACTTACGACGAGCTCACCCAGCTCAAGCGCAAGTAGCTCCGGCGCCTCCGTTTAGAACCTCGGTCATATCGCAGTCGTGTGAGAGCCTTGGGCCCCGTGTTTTTCGTCATCTACCGCCGCTTTTACGGTCATGGAGGCGCACACAACATTGGGCTGACCGCTCCCCTGCGATATTCTGGAATTAGTTCAATACCGGCACATACTTTATTCACCTCAGAAAGAGCCCCATGTCTACCATGTATACCCGCCGCACCGCCCTGACCACACTGGGCCTGGGCACCGCAGCGCTTCTTGCCGCTTGCTCCTCCAAGTCTTCCTCCGAGTCTTCAGCGACCGCGAGCGCATCCGCTACCGAGTCTTCGACCGCGAGCGCTACCGCATCCGCCTCCCCCACCGCGGAGGCAACCACCACCATTGAGCCTGGCCCCAGCATGAAGGGTGAGGTCGTTCTTGCCGACTATTCCTCCACCGGCACTTTTGAACCCGGCACCAAGGAGCACAAGGCTGTCAACGTTCCGATCCCGGTTGAGCCGGCGAAGCTGCGTGAGAACAGTGTTGAGGGTCTGCACGCGTTCATCGCGTACTGGCAGGCTACCCTGAACTACCTGCTGCTGACCGGTGACGGTACCCGCTTCACGAACATTGACCACACCGGCGACTACTCGACTGTGGCTGAGTTCTTCCAGAGCATGTACGCTTCGGAGAGCGGCTGGGTTATCGGTTCGGAGCGTCCGATGGTTCTGTCGCTGACTGCTGACCGCCCGACTAAGGACACTCGCACCGGCTACTACACGTGGGCATCCGAGATGGTGATTGATGGTGCTGAGGGTGCTGGCGTGTACAGCAAGACCAATGATCGTGTGCAGCCGCTAACCGAGGTGTTCAAGTACCCGGGTAAGCCGGTGGCTGGTCAGATTGTGGCGCACTACCAGGACGGCACGTGGCGTATGGTGCGTCGTGCTCCGGGTACTGCGTCTGCTTCGCCGGTTCCGTCGCTGAGCCCGAGCGCTTCTGCTGAGAGTGCTGCGTCTGCGGAGGCGACCGCTGCAGGTTCCGCTGAGGGTTCGGCGGAGGCTGCTACTGCTTCTGCTGAGGCGTCGGCACAGTAGGTTCTGGATCCCCCTATACCGCCGAGAAGCCACATGTGTTTCGAGAAGCCACCATGAACGTGGCTTTTCGAAACACATGTGGCTTTTCGCTTTTATTCTTTGAGAGGCTCACGGCGGCACCACAAAATCTAAGAGGTCTTCCCATCGGCACAGACATGAACAAAAAAGCCTTGATTCCGAAGAATCAAGGCTTTTTCCTAGTGTGACCCCAACCGGATTTGAACCGGTGTTGCCGCCGTGAGAGGGCGGAGTACTAGGCCGCTATACGATGGGGCCGTGAGATTTACATCTCTTTTACCAGGTCCCCCTGGCAACACATATAACTATACAGAGGTTCCCAGAAACAACCAAATCGAAAAGTGGTGAATTGGGTCACATATTTTACACTGAGTGCAGGGCCCACCGTATGGGCTCTTTTTCAGCTATACCAGCCAGCTACACCAGGCACTCCCCCGGCAGCTTCCACCGTCACCACACCCCGCATCCACCCAATAAACACCTCACAAAACGCCACGGCATCAAGGCACAAAAATGCGCCCCGCACAGTGTACGGGGCGCATCCATTCAAACTAGAGCAAGAAACTATGCCTTACGGCGGCGAAGCACCATCACAGCAGCACCAGCAATCAGCGCAAACGCACCGACAGCCGCCAGGCTCAGAACACTCTGAGCACCAGTCTTAGCCAGCGAGCCCTTGCTCTGAGGCGCAGACTTGGTCGCAGAAGCGCTTACCTGAGAATCAACGCCGGAGCTCTTAGGCTGAGACTCAGACTTTGCCGAAGAAGAGTTCTTCAGCGGCGCGGTCTTCGTAGTAGTTCCCATCTGGTCGTTAGCTTCCTCGGTCTTCGAAGGTTCATCCTTCGACTGCTCAGCCGCAGGCTTCTCTGCTGCTGCAGGTGCAGACGCGGAAGGCGACGCCGAGGCAGCGGCGGGGAATGCCGGCTCATCAGCCTCATTGCGGTTATCTGCGTTGCCAGCGTCCTTCGCGTCATTAACAATCAGCGAAACAGCCGAATCGTAATTGCGGTTGGTAGCAACATCAGAACCAGCAGTAACGGTGCCGAGCAGGTAGCCCTGGCTGTACTGCATGGTGTTTGCCGGAACACGCAGAGTTGCCTCGAAGGAGTACTTGCCGGTACGTGAGTTGTAGACGAACGCGCTTGCCGGAACGACAGTGGAGACCTTCTGAATGTTTGCCAATTCGCTATCGGTCAGCTTGTCATAACCCATCGACCACTCACCCTCCTTGACGAGGAACAAGCGGAGACCTTCGGCCGGCGGCTTATCATAGTCGTAGCCGGACACATGGAAGGTGTAGGGGCGAGTAATGTCGACGGTACCCTCAGCGAAGTTCAGGGTGGGGTCAATCAGCACTGCGGTAGCCTGCTTCGGGTAACCCTGGAAGGGAACCTTTGCGGGATTAATAGTCGCGGTGGAGGTGAACTCGCCCTCGGAAACCTCAGCGTAGAACTTCACGATGGAGTTCGGAACCAGCTTCTGCTGCGAGGAAGGAACAGCCTTGCCGTTACGGTCCACGGTCGCCTTGGAGGTGTAGGTGTCAGTCAGGGAACCGTCACCGGTCTTCGCGTTCAGCACATAGGGTACTGCCGCGGTGGTGTTGGCGATGTCCTGCTTATCCACTGCGATGACGGAGCCGTCCTCGGCGATGGTCAGGTCGTTAGCCTTACCGCCGTTCATCTCAACCTCACCGATCACGCGGTCGGTCTTAGCGTCGAAGATGGCGATCTTACCGGTGCCGAAGTCGGTCACGTACACCAGGTCGCGGCCCTCGTCATTCTCCATGGACAGCGCCTGGGTGCCGAACTTGACGAACTTCTTGAACGCACCAGTGGTCAGGTCGTACACGGAGATACCGGAGTTTACACCGTCCACGCCCTGGGAGGAGACGTAAATTTCGTTCTCGGAGTGGTCAATGGTGACGTCAGAGGGGCGAACCTCCACAGAGGAGTTCTCGCCGCGGGTCTGGATAACCTGCTCGGTCTTGAACGTATGAGTGTTGATGACGAAGACCTTGCCGCCGGTGCGCTCAGGCACGTACAGCTTGTCGCCATCAACGGTCATGTTCATGCCGATGTAGCGGGTACCGCCATTGGGGGCACCTTCCAGCTGCAGCTTGGTGACCTCGAAGGTCTTCATATCGATTGCGGACACGTAGTAGCGGCCGGTCACGAACACCTTGCCGGAGTTGTGGTCCACCAGCACAGAGCGGGGGTGCTCAATCCAGTTCGGGTCACTCTCGGCAATGCCGTGGTTAGTCCAAATCTGCTCCATGGTGTTCTGGTCGAACACAGACAGGGAGTTGTCGGTGGTGTTAGTAACCCACACGGTACCGGACACATCATCAACAGTGATGCCGTACGCGGAAACGTAGCCAAATTCGCCGTTCTTATCCAGCTCGAAGGGAAGCGCTGCCACTTCTTCAATCTGAAGAGTGTCTGCGTTGACACGAGCAATAGTGGAGGCGAGGTCGCCGCGTGCACCCACGCCGACCATCCAAATCTTGTTGGTCGCCTTAGAGTATGCAACCTGGTACTGGCCAGGCAAGCCCTGGGTAATCTGCGCGACGGATGCGGAGGTGTCAACAACGCGACTCAGCGATGCGGTGGAAGGAGCCGATGCGCTGGAGGCGGCGGTCTGGTTTGCGGTGTTCGGTGCTGCGAAGGAGGCAGGAATCATGGCTGCGCCGGAGATTGCGAGCGCGAGGGAGCCGACGGCGAGCCCCTTCAATGCTTTGCCCGAGGAGGGAGTGAGGTTCAATGTGTGTCCTTCAAATGTGTAACGGAAGTGCTCACATGCCGCATGCGAATGCTAACGAGACACCCGTGAATATGCGGTGACATATTCGACGGCACGAAAAAGCAGAAGTGTAGGTAACGCATAAATTTACTTACCTTCTAATCCTCAGTGTTTTCCCAGGAAAATACAAGCAGCGACGTGGGTGTGTTTTGTGTTTTTGTGAATGATCCCCTAATTCACCTTCAGTATCACGTGAAGGTTGATGTGTATCCAGGGTTTTTCCTTGCTCTTACGGGAAAAAACCCTGGTCACTAGGGGTATTGTGATGCTTTTATATTTACACATTAATGTAAAAGTTTAGGTGAGGCGCGCCAGCGACATTCACCACGGGCCACACATTTTTCAACATTCAAAACCTATATTTTTACAGGCAAGTGCACATATATAAATATGCTTTAAAAACCACCCACCCAGCATTAGCCCAAGCAGGCGCACAAAAGGCGGGTACCCCTCCCCCAGATTCGAAGAATCAGAAAGAGAAAATACCCGCCTTTTCACGCGTTATATCGAGCCTTTACGCCCGAGAACTAAACGCTATGCCTTGCGGCGGCGCACCACCAGAGCAGCACCCGCAACCAGAGCCACAGATGCGAAAGCAACCAGCGGCATCACAGCGTTCGCACCAGTGTTCGCCAGAGCGCCACGCGAAGAGCCAGCCTGCGAGGAACCTGCGTCGCTCTTAGCTACCGAGGAGCCACTGCCCAAATTATCGGAGCCACCTGCAGAGGAGCCACCGTTCTTCACAGCCGAACCGGACTTATCAGCCTTCACAGCATCCGGAGCAGACTTGGAGTCCTGTGCACCGGTCTTAGCGTCAGACTTCGAATCAGACTGAGATGCCTGGTCCTTGGAGGTCTGATCCTTAGCCTCTGCGGTGTTCTCAGACTTAGCGTCAGACTTCTTATCCTCAGGCTTCGGATCTGCAGGCTTCGGGTCAGCAGGCTTCGACTCCTCAGCCTTCACACCGGTCACCGTCGGGTAACCCGCAAACTGCAACGAAGTCGGGGTGATACCCACCGGAGCTGCGCTCGCGTCGGTGTCCTTCACACCAACCTTGAACTTCAGAATCGAGTTGGCCTTCAGCTGCTGAACCGATGCGGGAACGTCGTTACCCTGGCGGTCCTTGCCGGGCAGGGTGGTGTACTCGCTGGCGGTGGTAATCTCGCCGGTGGTGCCGTTGAGCACGTAGGGCAGGGTCACCTTCTCGTCGCGGTCCTTCTTATCGAGGACCAGTACGGAGCCGTCCTTGAGCAGGGTCACGTCGTTCGCGGCTGCGCCGTTCATCTCAACCTCGCCGATGACCTCGTCAGCACGGCCGTCGAAGACAGCCACCTTGCCGGTACCGAAGTCGGTCACGTACACCAGGTCGCGGTCCTCATCGTGCTCCAGTGCGAGCGCCTGGGTGCCGAACTTGACGAACTTCTTGAACTCGCCGGTGGTCAGGTCGTACACGGAGATACCGGAGTTGACGCCCTTCACACCCTGGGAAGAGACGTAAATCTCATTCAGCGAGTGATCCACCGCCACGTCGGAGGGGCGAACCTCAACGGTGGAGTCCTCACCCTGAGTCTGGATGGTCTTCTCAACCTTGAAGGTCTTAGTATCCACAACGAAGAGCTTGCCGCCGGTGCGCTCGGGAACGTACAGCTTGCCGCCATCGAGGAACAGGTTCATGCTCACGTAGCGGGTGCCGCCGTCGGGTGCGCCTTCGAGCTGAATCTTCTCAACCTGCTTGGTCTTCAGGTCGATAGCGGATACGAAGAAGCGGCCGGTCACGAACGCCTTACCGGACTCGTGGTCAACCAGAACGGAGCGGGGGTGCTCGATCCAATTCGGGTCGCCTTCCTTCACGCCCTCGTTAGTCCAGATGAGCTTGAGGGTCTGCTGGTCGTACACTGCCACGGAGTTGTCGATAGTGTTGGTGACCCAGACGGTGCCGTCCACGTCATCAACGGTCACGCCGTACGCGGAGGTGTAACCGTACTGGCCCTTGTCGTTCTTCTTCACGGGCAGCTCGGCGAATGCCTCGGTCTGCAGGGTGTCTGCATCCACGCGTGCCAGGGAGGAAGCGAGGCCGCCGCGCGCACCCACGGTGGGTACGAACAGCTTGTGGTTCTTCTTGGAGTAGCCAACCTGGAACTGGCCGGGCAGAC
>ERZ773214.1023-NODE-1023-length-17039-cov-3.572774_pt1 | contig 17039 bp, 16 predicted proteins | sample MGYA00511238_ERZ773214 | MGnify/ENA primary metagenome ERZ773214 (study PRJEB29015, sample SAMEA2738157) | human oral metagenome | biome: human oral; feature: human-associated habitat; material: saliva | place: China | collected 2259 ... | reverse complement strand
CCCCTGTAATCATTAAAATAACTTCTTTATATCCACCGATACCTGTAATGTTAGCGTCCATCACTTCTACACGCCAACCTTGTGATTCAGCATATTTTTGGTACATTGATAATAAATCTCCCGCAAATAATGCTGCTTCATCTCCACCAGCAGCACCACGAATTTCCATAATAATGTTTTTACCATCATTTGGATCTTCTGGTAATAATAAGAATTTAATTTTTTCTTCTAATTCTACTTTTTCTTTTTTAAGAGAAGCTAATTCTTCTTTAGCCATTTCAGCCATTTCGCTATCTAAGCCTTCTCCTAACATTTCTTCTGTATCGCCAATTTCTTCCACTACTTGCTGATAACGTTTAAAAGTTTCAACTTTCGGACGCAAATTAGACTCTTCTTTTGTTAATTCCATGAAACGTTTTGTATCGCTAATGACATCTGGATCACTTAATAACTCAGATAACTCATCATATCGAATAATAAAACTATCTAATTGATCAAACATAATTTCCTCCTTAAACTCTTTCTTCACCTGGGTGTGAATAATGATAACGACAAACAGGATAATACGATTCATTCCCGCCGATTTGAATTTGTTCACCCGTATAAACAGGCTTTCCATCTACGACACGCATATTCATACTTGCCTTTTTATGGCAGTACCAGCAAATTGTTTTAATTTCCTCAATTTTATCAGCATATAGTAATAAATATTTAGAACCGGTAAATAATTCATTTTGGAAATCATTTTTCAATCCAAATGCCATTACTGGAATATCCAAAATATCTACAATATGCGCTAAATCTAAAATATGTTCTCTACTTAAAAATTGAGATTCATCAATTAAAATACAAGCAGGTTTCACCTCTTGTTCTTTTACAATGGCAATAATATCTGTTTCATCATAAATCGGAATCGCTTGTCTTCGAATTCCAATACGACTAGAAACATATCCTACTTCATCACGATCATCGATTGCACTTGTAAATAATAAAACAGATTTATTTTGTTCTTCATAATTATGAGCAACTTTTAAAATTTCAATCGACTTTCCACTATTCATTGCACCATATTTAAAAAATAATTGTGCCACAATTTTAACCTCCTGACACTTTTCATATACCCTTAACATCTTACGATAATATCGAAAGTTGTGCAACGAAAAACTATAAAAAATCATTATGAACTTTTTCATATAATTCCAAACAAATTCTTATTCATTTCTTAATAAGAAAACAAACGAATTGTATTCCTTTTCAGTGAATTTATGCTACAATAAAAAAGAATATTTTTTGAAAGGATGCACATTTCGTGAATATACGTACCAAATTTGCCATTGAAGCGGGAAAATTCACTCGCTGGGCACTTCAAACTTTTACTAAAGGTGGAAGTAGCTTCCCTGGAAAAGTAGCTCGCGCTATTGACCCAAATATTTTAAAACATTTATCAGACCATTATGAAGTCATTATTGTTAGCGGAACAAATGGAAAGACTTTAACGACTTCTTTAATCGTTCAATTATTAAAACAAAAATACCCAAATATTTTAACAAATCCAACAGGGGCAAATTTAACACAAGGAATTGTTTCTACATTTTTAAATCATACTCCTGTTAAAGGTGAAAAAAATATTGCTGTATTAGAAGTAGACGAAGCAACAATTAAACATATTACACCATTTATTCAACCAAAATTATTCGTATTTACAAATATTTTCCGAGATCAAATGGATCGCTTCGGTGAAATTTATACAACTTACCAATATATGTTAGATGGTGCAAGTTTCGCTCCTGAGGCTACTATTCTATCAAATGGAGATGCGCCAATTTTCAATAGTGATACTCTTCCAAATCCAAGACTTTATTTTGGATTCAATCATGCAGAAGATGGTCACTATCAAGCACACTACAATACAGACGGTATTTTATGTCCACATTGCCATTCGATTTTACAATATAATTTTATTACGTATAGTAATTTAGGAAAATACTACTGCCCGAACGGAGATTTCAAACGCCCTAATTTAGACTATGCCATCACAGAACTGACAGAATTATCTTTGACAAAATCTTCTTTCAAAATTGATGGATTTGATTTTTCACTTCCAATCGGAGGACTATACAATATATATAATGCACTAAGTGCCTATGCTGCGGCTAGATTTTTTGGCTTAACTCCTGAAGAAATCCAAGCAGGATTTGGACAAGCGAAAAGAGTCTTCGGTCGTCAAGAAACCTTTACATTGGAAGACAAAGAAGTCATGATTAACTTAATTAAAAATCCAGTAGGATTTAACCAAATCGTACAACTACTCGGCTATGAAAAAGAAGAATTTTCACTTGCTGTCTTATTAAACGATAATTACGCAGATGGACAAGATATTAGTTGGATTTGGGATGGTGAATTTGAAGAACTCGCAAAACTCACTCCAAAACAAACCTATATTGGCGGCATTCGAGTAGACGACCTAGAAACTCGAATGGAAGTTGCAGGATTTACAACTCTCACCAAAACAGAAAACAATGATGATTTAATTGAAAAATTAAAATCAGTACCAACGAAAAAAATAAATATTTTAGCAACGTATACGGCATTATTACAACTCCGTAAAGACTTAGCTAAACATGGTTACTTGAAAGAGGGAATGACTTCATGAAAATCAGAATTTGTCATTTATACGGAAATTTAATGAATACTTATGGAGATAATGGGAATCTACTGATGCTCCAACATCGAGCAAAAAAATTAGGCTATGAAGTCGAAACGACATTGATTAGTTTAGGAGACCCATTCAATCCTGAAGACTTTGACATCGTCATGTTCGGTGGCGGACAAGACTATGAACAAACGATTGTTGCCAAAGACTTACAATCTAAAAAAGACGCCTTAATCCACTTCATTGAAGACGATGGAGTTGTTTTAGGAATTTGCGGCGGCTTCCAATTATTAGGACGTTACTATATTAATGCAGCCGGTGAAAAATTAGATGGAATTGGCGCTATTGACTGCTATACAAATGGTCAATTTGACCACCGATTTATCGGAGATATAACAATTTACGATGAAGAAACAGGGGAAACATATGTTGGTTACGAAAATCACATCGGAAGAACCTATCTCTGCAAAGATCTTAAACCATTAGGTACTGTCACTAGCGGGAATGGAAATAATGATGAGGATAAAACTGAAGGTGTACATTACAGAAATGTATTCTGCTCTTACTTCCATGGACCACTGCTCGTTCGAAATCAACATCTCGCTGATCGTATGATTGAATTAGCAGCACAACGACAATTAAGTAAACAACAATAAGTTTAAAAGCATAGAAATGTTCGAGATACATTTCTATGCTTCTTTTTGTTGTGATATAATAACTATAATAATATTAAGAATTGGAGTAGAGAAAATGAAACCGAAAAATAGATTTAGAGATATCGTGATACCTGCATTACTATTCTGTTTACTAATCTGCACTTTTCTATTTGATGGACATTATACGGAGATTGCTCTTTTTTTAAATATCATCTACACTTACTTAAGGTACTTTAAAAAGGATCGCAAGAAGTAAACACATATGCACTTTTCCTTTATAAGAATTTTCTAAAATATTGAATAATTAAACAAAAAACAACTACCGTCCCTATGGTAAAAATAAAACAACTCTTTTGTAACGTTTTTCCCTTCCATTGTTCTAGTAATAGTTTTATAGTATAATAAATTAAAAGAAAAGCTAGTTTGGCACCAAAAGGATTTTTATCCGGCGTCTAAGTTAGCTTTTCTTTTTTTGTATCACATTTCTACAATGGTAGTATATTCAAATTCTCTGGATCTAAATAATCATACTTGTTATTTAAATAAAACGTTAATCAGCATCAGTGTTTGTATTCTTCTTCAAAGATTGCGCATCCTAAAAACCAAGCTACCTTTTCAACTGCTAAACCTTTTAATCTATAAAACTCAGTTTCTGATATTCCTAAATCCACATAACAAGCTATTCCACTATTTTTTTAATATAAAAATTATAAAAAAGCTGATATTTTATCTCTTCAAGGCTATTCATTGCCTCTTCAAATAATTTTACAAATTCTTGATACTCATTCTCTAAATTAAACAAAGTTGTTTTTTCGATATTTGGGTTATACAGTTTATTTGAGCTTGTTTTAAACGCTTGTAAGGTATCTGTACTCCTAACACCATAATATCACTCTTATAATCAAGATATAAGTTAACTAATCGTGCAATTCTCTTTCTAGTTGCTACTTTATCAACAATTACTTTTAAATCATGCTCTAATTCAAACTTTTCTAAGTAGTGTTTTACTTTTCAAAAGATGAATAAGATGTACTAATCAAATGTTCAGTATGCAAAATGTTTAAACCTTGATGTAAATCCCACAATTCCAACATATACAAAATTTCAGATTTTCCGTTCCATCGAGGAATGGAATATCCAAATTTTTGGTGAACCCACAAACCTTTCTTGTCGACTGCCATAATCGATTGGATTAATTTTTTGCCAAGTATAACAACTTAAACCTGTTTTTTCATAAATTTCTACGCCTTCAACACCAGTAGATTTCTTTTTTATATAAGGTAGAATGACGGATTGCGTTGGAAGTTGATTACCATATTTCTTTCGTGCCATTACTTCACTCCTTTATGTGCCACGTAATTGTTTTATATACGGAAGTAGCAAAAAAAACACACCAACTCTTATTAGTGTGTTTATACGAAAGATACTATACTTTTTACATCTTTCAGTCGTTCAACAACCTTATTGATAAAACTATTATCGACTAAAAATTGAATTCTTTTAGGAGTAATTCCAATAGAATCTAAATCAGTAATAATAGTATACTTCTTTTCATACACCTTTGTTATGATGATTCCATCAATATATTCATATTCAAAAAGATTTTATAAAATGAAACTCCAATAATTTGAATTAATATTAAACAATTTCCCTTGTGGTTCAATCAATTTAGGGTCTACATCTATGTCATTCTTTAAGCAGTTATATAAATAAGCTAATACTTGGTAAACAATAACCTCGTAATCATCTTTAGCCATGTAACACCTCGATAGATTCTACTTCTGATTCATTAAAACCAACGTATGGATGACTATCTGTTTTAATAGTAATTTCATCGTATAACTCATCTTCTGTATCAAATTTGTTTGTATATCCGTTACAATAACCTTCAAGTACTTTTCCGTTATCAAAAGTTACACGAATATTCTTTCCTAATAAATCATGTAAATTTTCCAACTTCATTTCTTAAATTTCCTCCTTTGGTACAATATGTGTTCTATTCTTTGAATGGTGTATCTTAATAACACGGGTTTCAACTCGTCTATACTCGCTCACTGCTACACCGACAGGGTAAGGAAAGATAACAATTTCAGTGTTCTTTCTAACACCCGAGAGAGATTTCCAAAATAAAAAATATTATAAAATCTCTTTCAAGTGTATAAAGAAGTTCAGATAAATCTATATTTCTTTTGAGCCATTTATTTAATTATTAAAGGAATCGGTGTTTTCTCTACTATTTCAAAAGAATCTGGAGAATATAAAAAATCTTCATTTGATTTATCAATAATTCTATAACAGTTTTTTTCGATTGATATTACTTCATAGATTTGATTTTTTTCTAATCCATACGATGTTGATTCACCTTTAAACTTAACTTTCATTCAAATCACCTTCTCAACCCAAATTTTAATTCAGAATACTGAACTAATGCACTTCTGTTTTTTCCAAAAGTTACTATTATCATCCAAAACAACAATACCTACAACTTTTTCACATAAATTTTAATTTTTAGTTTCGTATTCTCTTTATTTATTAAACATAAAAAAGCACCTAATAAGGTAGAATGACTGCATGAGTAGGATTTTGATTTCCATATTTTTACCGAATTAGTCCTTTCTGATTTTTAAAAATCTACTCATTAAAAAATTATTTATCTTCTACAATTTTAAATTCTTCTTTAGGATATAGATAATCTTCTCCTGATTTATCTACTATTCTATATCAGCCATATTCCTCAGAAATCACTTCATATTCCTTTCCCTCATCAAGAGTATGTGGTTCTGAAGGCCCTAAATATACTACTTTCATTTTATACACCTCTTAACTTTAAATTCTACTTTTCCAACTTCTAAATACTGATACCAATGTAATTTTGCAATCCTACTATTTTCTAACGTCGCAACACCTGTAATTTTTTGACACAAGCTTTCATTTTTAGCCCTGTATTGTTAGAAATATCGTCTATTTATCTCCTCACATTTTTTCCAGCAACAATATTAACATAAGTTATCGTACTTCCTTTTTTAACTCTTGCTGTACCTCTTAAAGGATAAGATACTTTAACACAAATATCTCTAACTTTAGCACTAATTGATTTCTACAATATTATCTAATCTTTTTGTATCAATTATACTACTTTTATGAGAATTAGACTACTTTACGGTAGAATTAAGTATGGGAACTTGATGATATAGAAACATGAAACAGAAACATTTAACTCTATCTGATTGTATTAAAATTGAATTAGGTGCCGTACAAGATTCCTCATTTAAAATAATTACCACTAAAATTAATTAGGATTCTCTTTTATCCAAAAAAACAAAGGCTTAGAAACATTGAAATATCAATATTTCTAAGCCTTATTTATCATAAAAAATGGAGCCGGCGGGAGTCGAACCCGCGTCCAAATATATCGACACAATCAAATCTACATTCATAGTTTATCCATTTAGAGATTCGCTACTGATTAGCTGATAAACAAGCATCATCTTAAGCTAGCCTGATCATCTCTGTTTCACTTAGACAGACGGAAAAGTGAACCGTATCCCACTAATAATGAGACCTGGACCCGAGCACATGGGCGATGCCGGACAGATCTTAGCTTGCAGGTATTAAGCTGCGAAAGCTAAAGTGTTTGTTTGTTGTTTGTCAGTTATATTTAACTGTAACGTTTTTACGTAGCCGTAACCTACGAAATGCATTGAAAGCTCAACCTATACCTGTCGAATCCGTAACGACCCCGTATATTCTTTTATACTAACAAAAAATCAACTTTCACGCAAATTATAACTATTCATAGTTGGAGCAAAATTTGCATTAAAAAATAAACAGTAATTCGTTAATAATAATCACTCCGACAAATGAAATCACTAAAATCAACAGTAGCACACGAATATCTTCTGCTCGAAATCCCTTATACACGACTACTACAAAATCAATCATCATTGATAGCGAAAAAATTCCCATGAGTACATTTAAAAATTGATGCACAGCACCACTCCCTTTCTATCTAGTAAATACATTACCATACCATCAAAACAGTTCCTACAGTAATCAATCCGCAACCAATCAACGTTTTAATCGTCAACGTATCTTGTAAAAAGATAACTGCTAGAAATACTGTAATAACAATACTTAACTTATCTATCGCTGCAACTTCTGCTACATTTCCTAATTGCAATGCTCGATAATAACATAACCAAGATGCTCCTGTGGCTAATCCTGATAATATTAAAAATATCCAGCTCTTCTTACTAATTTCACTTAATCCAGTCTGTTGATTCGTTACAAATACCATCAACCATGACATTGCGACAACGACTACTGTTCTAACTGCCGTTGCCAAATTAGAATGAACTCCATTAATTCCAATCTTCGCTAAAATTGAGGTTAAAGCTGCAAAAAATGCCGATAATAATGCAAATACCATCCACATATTATTCCTACTTTCCTTTATAAACTAGAAATGACTTTTCTAAATAGTATCGTCCTGCATCATCTGGCATTCTTAACTACTTTTAGAAAAGTCATTTTAAATTTCTTTATTTTTCAAATAATGTCATTGGTAATAATGAGAATTCACGCTCTACCGCTTCTTTTCTCAACGCAAAGTGACTTGTTTGATTTAATGCTTTCAAATGATATTGCCCATTTGAATATTCCACAATATTTAAAGAAGAATTATCAATCATATCTGATAATTTAAAATCAGGAATTAATTCATGTAAAATATTACGAATCGTCATTCCATGGCTAACAATTAGAATATGTTGATTCGTATCACGATGTTTATCGATTACTTTAATCAACCCTTGTTCTACACGAGTCCAAAATTCCATAAAGTTTTCTCCAATATGGTCTGGATCCATTGCTTTAATTTGATTCATCTCTTCTATGACATTTCTACCATCATTTTGATCAAAGGTACGTTGTAATGTTTTATACAAATTCGTCCAAACTTCTGTTGCATTTTGTCCTTCTAAACTTCCAAAACAAACTTCACGAAATTCTGGCATCATTTGTAAGCTTAATTGATCTCTTAAAGGATGATCTCTTAATACTAATTGAGCTGTTTCAATCGTTCTTCTTAAATCACTTGTATACACTGCGTGAAATGGAATATCTCTCATTCCTAATCCAGAACGAATGGCATCTAATCTACCTTCTTTTGTTAATGGAGTATCTGCCCATCCTTGAATTTTATTGTATCGATTAAAAACTGTCTCGCCATGTCTCATGAAATATAATGTAACGCCTTTATCTGCCATAATATTTCCTCCTCAAATCATTTGCTACTACCATTGTACTCAATTTTGCTCAAAAAATCATATATTTAAGATGAAAGTTTTGAAAAATCCCAAATATCTGTTGCTAGACCTTCATAAAATTCCGGTTCGTGGCAAACCATTAAAATACTACCCTTATATTCTTTTAAGGCACGTTTTAATTCATCTTTTGCATCTACATCTAAGTGATTCGTTGGTTCGTCCAACACTAATACATTTGATGCATCATTCATTAATTTACAGAAACGAACTTTTGCTTGTTCTCCCCCGCTTAATACTTGAATTTGACTTTCAATATGTTTACTTGTTAAGCCGCAACGAGCTAATGCCGCACGAACTTCAGGTTGAGTCATTGATGGGAAAGTATCCCAGATTTCTTCCAAGGCTGTTTTACGATTTCCTTGAGGAGTTTCTTGTTCGAAATATCCTAAGTCAATATAGTCTCCACGTACAACTTTTCCTTCTAACGGTTTAATAATTCCTAATAAACTTTTTAATAAAGTAGTTTTTCCGATACCATTTGCTCCGACAATCGCAATCTTTTGTCCACGTTCCATTTCTAAATTCAACGAACCCGTTAAAGCACGGTCGTATCCAATGACTAATCCTTCTGTTTGGAAAATATAACGACCTGGTGCACGAGAAGTTTTGAACTCAAATTTAGGTTTTGGTTTTTCACCTGCTAGTTCAATCACTTCCATTTTATCTAATTTCTTCTGACGTGACATTGCCATATTACGAGTAGCTACACGAGCTTTATTTCGATTTACAAAGTCTTTCAAATCTGCAATCTCTTTTTGTTGACGATTATAAGCCGCTTCTAATTGAGATTTCTTCATCGCATACACTTCTTGGAATTGATCATAATCTCCTACATAACGACTTAATTCTTGATTATCCATATGGTAAATTAAGTTAACAACACTATTTAAAAATGGAATATCATGCGAAATTAAAATAAACGCATTTTCGTACTCTTGTAAATAACGTTTTAACCATTCAATATGTTCCACATCTAAGTAGTTCGTTGGTTCGTCTAATAATAAAATATCTGGTTTTTCTAATAATAATTTTGCAAGTAAAATTTTCGTACGTTGTCCACCACTTAATTCACTTACATCACTATCCATGCCAAATGCTACAACACCCAACGCACGAGCCACTTCATCGATTTTTGCATCTAAAATATAAAAATCATGACTATCTAAACGTTCTTGAATTTCTCCAACTTCTTCTAACATCGCATTCATAGAAGCTTCATCTGCATCGCCCATCGCCATATATAATTCATTCATACGAGCTTCAGCAACAAATAAATCATCAAAGGCTTTACGTAATACTTCTCGAACGGTCATTCCTTTTTCTAAAACTGTATGTTGATCTAAATAACCAACTTTTACATTTTTAGACCATTCGATTTTTCCTTCATCTGGTTGAAGTTTCCCCGTTACAATATTCATAAAAGTGGACTTACCTTCACCGTTAGCTCCGACTAATCCAATATGTTCCCCTTTTAATAAACGGAAACTGACATCATTAAAAATTGCACGTTCCCCAAATCCATGGGTTAATTTTTCTACATTTAAAATACTCATTGATTTTCTCCTTCAAATTTCTCTGGGTCATTGTATCATATTTACAAGAGGAATATCAAAGTATAGATGGAAAATAAAAGAGCAAAAAAATAATAAGAGAGTAACACTCTCCTATTATTTTTTAAATATTACGCTTTAAATTCCACTTCTATTCATAATTACTAAATATGAATTGATTTATAAATTTTAATGGCAGTATCTACCGAAAAACCATATTTTTCAAACAACAACTCTCCAGCTCCTGATAATCCCCAAGTATCAATTGTCAATGTTTTACCATTCATCCCAATATATTTACCCCAACCAAAACTTGAGGCTGCCTCAATTACCATTCTCTTTTTTATAGCAGTAGGAAGTATTTTTTCTTTATAATCTAATGATTGTTCATCAAATATATTTTGAGATGGCATAGAAACTACTCGTACATATATTTCTTCTTTTTCAAGTTCTTTTTGTGATTCCAAAGCTAATGCGACTTCTGAACCTGTAGCAATCATAATCCCGTCTATTTCTCCTTTAGCTTCTGAAATTATATATGCTCCTTTATTTATTCCTTCTTCTGCAAACTCATTTGTTCCAACTAATACAGGTAAATTTTGTCTCGTCAACACTAACATTGTAGGACGTTTTGTTTCATATAAAGCTCTTTTCCATGCTGCATTTGTTTCATTACCATCTGCAGGTCGTATAACATTTATATTCGGCATAGAACGAACGGAAGCTAATTGCTCAATCGGCTCATGCGTAGGTCCATCTTCTCCCACCGCAATAGAATCATGTGTCATAACATACACTACTGGTAATCCCTGCATTGCTGCCATTCTTATTGCAGGAAGTAAGTAATTCGAAAATACAAAGAATGTGCCACCATAAATACGAGTTCCTCCATGGAGTGCAATTCCATTCATAATGGCTCCCATTGCAAATTCTCGTACACCAAACCAGATATTCCTTCCAATATAGTTATTAAATTCAAAGTCTGATTCAGTATCTATCATTGTTTTATTGGATGATGATAAGTCAGCAGATCCTCCCCAAAATTCAGAAACTTGATTAGAAATTTGTTGGATAGCTTTTTGACTAGAAACTCTACTAGCCATTGACGTTCCTAATTTATGAGGTTCCAATTCAATTTTAATTTCTCTATTTTCAAAAGAAAGCAGATATTCTTTTGCTAATTCTGGATATTTTTCCTGATATTCTTCAAACATTTTATTCCATAATAACTCTGCTTTTTCTCCACGTTTTTTTATACCTAACTCAAAACATTCTAACACTTCTTTAGGCACATCAAATTCAGAATAATTATAGTCATATACTTTTTTTATATGTTCAATCCCTTCTTTTCCTAAAGGAGCGCCATGCACTGCAGATGTCCCCTCTTTTATTGCACCATAACCTATAATCGTTTTCACTTCAATCAGTGAAGGCTTCTTATCTTCTTTTTTAGCAAGGTTGATAGCTTTTTCTATTTCTTGCAAATCATTTCCATCTTCAACTAAAATGTATTGCCAACCACTAGCTTCAAATTTTAATTTTATATCATCTGTAAAAGTTTTCGAAGTAGGCCCATCAAGAGATATATTATTCGAATCGTATAAAAGAATCAATTTTCCTAATTTAAGATGTCCAGCTAAACTAATAGCCTCTTGAGCTACACCTTCCATTAAACATCCATCTCCATGAAGCGCAAATGTATAATGATTTACAATTTCAAAATTATTCTTATTATATTTAGCCGCTAGATGTTTTTCTGCCATAGCCATTCCAACTGCATTTGCAATTCCTTGACCTAAAGGTCCCGTTGTTGCTTCAACACCATCTGTATGATTGACCTCTGGGTGCCCAGGAGTTTTTGATCCTAATTTACGGAAATTTTTTAAATCATCTATGCTAACATCATATCCTGATAAATGTAACAGACTATAAAGAAGTGCAGAACCATGTCCTGCGGATAAAATAAATCTATCTCTATTAGTCCAATTACGACTTGTCTTAGGATTTACATTTAGAATTTTATTCCACAGCACATACGCCATAGGCGCTGCGCCAAGTGGAAGACCAGGATGTCCTGAATTAGCTTTTTCTATCGATTCTGCCGAAAGAACTCTAAGTGTATTAACTGCTAAACTATCTTTTAAATCAAATCCCATTTAATATACCTTCTTTACATTAAATTTAACTATTCTTCAAACAATAAAATATTTCATCATTTTCTTTGTAAAAAAATGTCCCTAAAAGGGACATTCTTTTACTTAATAATATTCTTGATTCTTGTTGTAACGCCTTTTAAATTATAACATTCAGCATAATCACGAATTGGACGTTTAATATGATCAATCACATAACGTTTTCCGTCAATATTATGCTTATTTAGATTTGAATATAATTTTTCAATTTCCAATTTAACTTCAGAATCATTAAATGTATAATGTCCAGCAATATCTAAAATTTCTTGTTGTAAAGATTTATCTCCATTAAGAATTTCTTGGACTGTAAGATTTACCTGTTCTCCTACCATCCATTTTCTCCAACGTTCACTTTCAATTGCTTTGACTAATAAAACTTCTGCAATTTTAGAAGGTTCTTTAACTAACCCATATTCTACAAGTTTTTGCTCCACTTTTGCTAGGTTCAAGTACGCACGTGTTTCTTCTGTTCCATATTGTGGAGCAACATTAGTTGCTGTAATAGATGAAGGAATATGCTCTAATAAGGTTACATCATCTAAATAATCCCCATTATGTTCTTTTAAACCGACTCCATATTTTTTAGCCATTTGAGCTAAATCATATGCATTTTTAAAATTAAAATGTCCTACTTGTTCCGTTTTACGAGTTAATGTTCCTGTTTGTCCAACAATAAAAGTAGGCATTGGTAATCCTTTATCTTCTAATTCAACTTTTAATCTAGTAATAAATGTTTCATATGTTTCAGTGGAAGTTAATCCTCCATTAGTTTCTTCTGTACCAACTTCATATCCAATAACTGGAAGGTTACGAGCCTTACGTTCTTTTTCACAAAATTCAATTAACTCAACAGTTCTTTCTATAACAGTATCTAAAGGAATAACTTTCCCAATTTCAAAAGGATCTTTCGTTGGGTCAATCATTAACAAATCAAAACCTGCTTCAATATCTCCAATATATGATTGTTTACCTAAATTCATTGCTTCTTCAGTTGGTAAATGGTCATTTCTTTCTTTATCTCTTTGCCAAGGTCCCCCATGATCTCGACACAAGTAATACATATTATCATAATCAATTTCTTCTGCTACTTCTTGAACAGCCTTAGCAAAAGTAAATTGATTCCAACCATTAACATATCCTCCACCTAATTCATCTAAATCTACCTGATTTCTACTAGCAATAAACATTACTGGATAATCATCTTCTTTAGATAATTCTAACGTTGCTTGAACGCAATTTTTAGACATTGGTCCAATTCCTAATAACGTTGCTGATTCCCCTGTTTTTTGTAACTCTAGCAACCCATTTACAACATTTTTAATTGAAAGTTTACTCATAATTATTACCTCTCCTCTTTTATTTTATTAATTCATCTTCAGATAAATTTGGTTTTGTAAAATGTAGAATGGCTACAGAAACCAAAGTACCAATTAACATTGCAATAACATACCATAGTTTTCCATTTACTACCGGAAGAATAATTAAACCACCGTGTGGAACTAAAGCTTCAACATTATTTATCATCCCTAACGCTCCACCGACAGCGCTACCAATAATAATTGCAGGTAATACACGTTTCATATCTTTAACTGCAAACGGAATAGCTCCTTCTGTAATCCCTATTAAGCCCATAAACAACGCTGACATTCCTAAATCTTTATCTTCTTTTGTATATTTTTTTCTATCAATAATAGTTGAAATCGCCATTGCAAGTGGTGGAATAGCAACTGCAATACGGTGAGCACCATTTGGTGAATAAATACCTTCTGCCATTAACGCTAAGGTAAAAGCTGTTGCAGTCTTATTAATTGGTCCCCCCATATCAATAGCAGTCATAGCACCAATAATTAATCCTAAAAGAATTGTTGAACCACCTTGCATTGTACTTAATGTATTAACTAGCCAATTCATTGCAGCACCAATTGGAACTGAAATAACATAAATATAAAACATACCTAACGTAAATACTGATAAAATCGGAATAATAATAATTGGCATTAAAGTTCTAATAGTATTATTAACTTTCCATGTTTTACACCATTTAACAAAATAACCTGCTAAAACCCCTAAAAGCATTGCACCTAAGAACCCTGTTTTTACTTTTGCCTCACCTATTGGATTATTCGCAATATAACCTAAAACCATACCAGGAGCTAAACCTGGTTTTCCTGCAATTGAATATGCAATGTACCCTGCTAAAATAGGAATCATTACTGAAAAAGCCCCAACACCTATATCGAGCATATTTTTCATAAATTGATTTGTTGTTTCCATTCCTCCATCTCCTGGTTTCCCTGTTGCAAGAGATAAAGCAATAAACACCCCACCTGCAACAACTGCAGGTAACATATAAGAAACACCTGTATTAAAAGCTTTTTGTAGTTCCTTCATAACTTTATAATCCATGATAAATCCCCCCATTAAATAGATTCAATCTGATCAATCATTGCTCCTGGATTTCTAATTGCCTCTCCAGGTTCAATGTATAATACCTTTCCAGCATTTTCCTTTTCTTCGAACCGATCTTGTCCTTCAATTTCTACAGCAATTGCTAAAATAACAAAATCAGCTTCATCAATAACATCTTGTTCTAGTTCATTTTCAATTCCCATTCCACCTTGCGTTTCAACATGTACTTCATAACCACGTTTTAAACACTCTTTTTCAATAGCTTCTTGAGCCATATACGTATGTGCTATCCCTGTAGGACAAGCAGTTACCGCTACAATTTTCATAATTATTCCTCCTTTTGTTCCTATATTTCTATAGAATTTAATAATTCATATATTTGTTCTGCATCAGAAAAAGTCTTTAACTTCTCTCTAAAATGCTCATCTAATAATTTTTTGCTAACCTCAGATATAAATTTTAAATGTAATTTTTCATTTCCAGTTGCAGGTACCCCTATTTGAAAAATTAATTGTACATCGTCCTCATAACCTTCAGTCCATTTAAATTTATTTTGCGTTCTTAAAAATGCAATAAAGGGTTGTAATACAGTATTTGATTTTCCATGTGGAATTGCAATGTCATATCCAATTGCAGTTGGAATTTCGTATTCTCTTTCCATTACTGCTTCATAAAATGTATTTTCATCAACAATATAATGATTCTCTTTTAATTTGTTCGCAAAAAATTTAATGATTTGTTCTTTATCAACTTTAGGTTCATCTAAAAAGATTAAATTTCTATTTATAATTTTACTTTCTTCCATAAAGTATATCCTCAACCTCCTTACTCGTTTTCACTTGTCTCAATTGTTTTAATATTTGTTCATTACTAATAAGATTATATTTATTAGAAATAATTTTTTTTGTTAGATGAATATCTTCTTGAGCAATTCCTATCATAAAAACTAAATTAATCTTATAATCTTTCCAATGAATTTTCTTATCTAGCTTTACAATAGTAATAAAACTCTTTCTCACATCCTTCGTTTTCCCATGAGGAACAGCTACACCTAATGGTAAATCAGTCCCTCCTAAATTCTCACGCTCTGATAAGCTAGAAAGGAAAAAATCATTTACGTAACCTTTTTCAGTCAATTTTTTTCCTGTTGTTTGAAATAGGCTCTCTCGATTATTCATCGTCTCATTAACAAATATCAAATCTTGTTTAATAAACTCTTTTAAACAATCTAAATTGGCTTTTTTCTTATCTAATGATTTATTTTTATTAAACAAAAATTTTAAATCATCATCACTTATTAACGGTGAAACAAGATATGCATTCTTAAGTTTTTTAGGTATCTTTACTGTACTTAATATTAAATCATAAGAATTTAAATCGAGTTCAAAAGCTTCAGATATTGAAGCTATCTCAATCCTATCAAAAGATGGTGATACTGTTTTAATTTTGTTTATTAAAAGCTCAGAAGTTACAATTCCTGTTGGACATATAACAAGAATTTTTCTTCCCTTCTTTAATTTTTCAATAGATAGTTGGAAATATAAAGTTAAAAATGCATTTTCATCTTCATTTATTTTACTTATATTTTGAGGTAATATTTCTTCTAAAATTATCCATAGAATATTGTATGTGATTGAATATTCTAATTTAATTTGTTCTGAAAAAGGATTTTTTACTACTGTTTGATATTTTAATCTTGAAAGCATAGCCGGTATATGTTGATGTAACTGTTTTAACAATACATCATCTTTATAAAAATCAATATTCATCGCTTTAGAAACTTGTTTTACTAAATAATTAATAAACTTATTATCTACTTTTTCTTGAGGTAATTCTTCAAATTTATAATTCAGCAAAAGTAGTGATAAATATTGAACATCTTCGTTAGTATAATTAAAATGCAATCGTAATGATGCTTTATGCAAGATTTTTACAGCACTATCAATATAGAAAGAGTGTTGAAAATAATCAACTGAATTTTCAATCAAAGTAATATGTCTATCATTCTTTAATTGATATACAAATACAATTAAATATCTAAGGAAATATTCAATATACGCATCAGAAATAGCGTTTACATTTTTCTTTACAAAACTATAAAGTATACTATTACAAACAAATACAACATCCCTAGAATAGTATTCTGATAGTAAAACCAGTTTATTATTATCATCTAAATTTCTATCTTCCATCTCAGAAATGATAAATGAATTAAAGTTAACCATCACTTTAATCATTTCCTCCGTACTACA
>ERZ773214.1017-NODE-1017-length-17076-cov-9.816756_pt1 | contig 17076 bp, 12 predicted proteins | sample MGYA00511238_ERZ773214 | MGnify/ENA primary metagenome ERZ773214 (study PRJEB29015, sample SAMEA2738157) | human oral metagenome | biome: human oral; feature: human-associated habitat; material: saliva | place: China | collected 2259 ... | reverse complement strand
TCATGACAATATCTGCAAGTAAATTTGCAACTACAATATTTGCTTTATAGTCAACTCCTGCTGTTAGGTCTCCGACTATAGCCTTTGCCCTATCGCTGACCTTATTTAGCTCGTAGTTTTCATTGGATACTCTAACAGCATCTTCATCAATATCTATGCCAAGAACATCTGATGCACCTAGCTTTGCTGCCGCTATGGAAAGTATTCCAGATCCACTTCCTACATCTAATACCTTATATCCGCCATGCATATATTTTTCTATCATTCTTATGCAGAGCATTGTTGTCTCATGCGTTCCCGTACCAAAAGCCATGCCAGGATCTATCTCTATGACGGTCTCCCCCTCGCTAGGCTCATATTCACGCCATGTCGGCTTTACTACTATAGTATTGGAAAGCTTTGTTGGCTTGAAATACTCCTTCCACTTATCGCGCCAGAGCACATCATCCTCTACCTTTGCACTTACCGAAAGCTCCCCTAGATCTGCCTCAGTCCCAAAGCTACCCTCGGCTGCTGACTTTGCTAGCTCCTCTATAGCTAGTCTTACATCGTTTGCTCTGCTGTGCCCCTCTTCATCATCCGCAAAGAAAACAGTAACTGCAGGCTCAATCATGCTCACATCTGGAATCTGGCTCTCGTCGTACCACTCGCTTGGGCCAGGTGATGCTATCATAGCAAGAATTTCATCTGGATCATCAATCATAGCATCGTTTATTCCTATGTTCATAAGCGCAGCAAGAACAGGGTCAATTCCGCTCTTGCTCGTCTTAATCTTTACTTCTATATATTTCATGCTTTTGCTCCTTTTGATCAAAAAACAAAATAACTCTGCTTACAATATATCATCGGCAGAGCTATTTATCAATAAATATGAGGGGGTTCACACTTGAACTAAATTTTATTGCCTGTGCTAGAAGGACATCTTCGAAATTACCTTCTTAAGCTGAAGTGCTATGGTTGCTGCTAAGAAGCATTTCACTACATCTACTGGCATCTGAATCGAAATTGATGAAAGAAGAAGCACTGACACCGCCTTATCGGTTTTGATGTAGCAAAGCATTATAATTAGCTTATATGTGATTCCTATAGCATAAATCAGAACAAAGCCAACCATCGATGCGAAGAAATATCTTTTAATACTAGGCGTTCCTCTCTCTGAGATATAACCAACTGCATACGATGCAAAGATGAATGAGATGATATATCCAAATGTCGGCATGAGCACATAGTTAAAGCCTCCGCCGCCAGCGAAAACTGGAACTCCGCATATTCCGAGGACCAGATATATTGTAAGGGAAAGTGCACCTAGCTTGCTACCCAGTACAAATCCCGATAGGATAACGAAGAAGAGTTGCATGGTTACATAGTCCATAAACGGCATCGGTATCTTGATGAATGCACCAACTGATACCAGTGCTGTAAATAGAGCTACAATTGCTAGTCTGCTTGTTTTGTTTTGAAACTTGTCTGTAATCATAATAATAACCTCCGTAGTAAATTACGAAGGTTATTATATCACTATGGATTTCATTGGTAAACTATTTTGTAACTTGGTTTACAACATGCTGTTCATGACTAAAAAATAAGTCCAAATGCCATGTCAACAGCTTATAATTAAAAACCAAAGATATCTTTTACCTTTTGTGCAAAGCCATTTTTCTTCTGATAGCAGTTCTTGTCTAAAGCTTTATCCATATCTTCTATAGCCTTGCGCTGCTTTGCGTTAAGCTTTGTTGGAACCTCGAGCTGAACCTTTACATAAAGATCTCCCATTCTGCCATTTCTAACATTCTTAACGCCCTTACCCTTGAGTCTAAAAACAGTCTCTGGCTGAGTTCCTGCTGGAATCTTATATGAAACCTTGCCATCAAGCGTTGGTACTGTAATTTCATCTCCTAGCGCTGCCTGAACAAAAGTGATTGGCATGTCTAGGTAAAGGTCATCTCCAGTACGCTTAAATAGCTTGTGTGGTTTTACATCTAAAACTATGTATAGGTCTCCTGCCGGACCTCCGTTTACACCTGGCTCACCCTGTCCTCTTAGTGGAATAACTGTATCTGTGTCAACACCTGCTGGTATCTTAACATCTATTGTTATTGTCTTACGAACGCTTCCCGTTCCGTTACAGTCAGGACATGGAGTCTCTATCTTATATCCTGTTCCATTACATTCTGGGCATGTGGTCTGGCTTCTAAACTGTCCAAAAGGTGTTCTCTGAACGCTATCTACAACGCCTTTTCCGTTACACCTTGAGCATGTGTGCTTCTCTGTTCCAGGTGCGTTTCCTTCACCACCGCATGTATCACACTTAACCATCTTGGTAAGTCTTATCTTCTTATTTGTACCGAAAGCCGCTTCTTCAAATTCAATCGTAACATGCTTCTGAAGGTCTCTTCCCTTCTGAGGGCCGTTTCTTCTTCCGCCTCCGAAGCCACCACCGAAGCCACCACTAAACATGCCACCAAACATATCAAAGATATCCTCAAAGCCACCGCTTGAGAATCCTCCCTGACCAAATCCAGCGTTTGGATCTACACCTGCATGTCCGAAGCGATCATACTTTTCCTTCTTCTCAGCATCTGAAAGAACAGCATATGCTTCGTTTATTTCCTTGAATTTTTCTTCTGCAGCCTTATCGTCAGGATTTCTATCAGGATGATACTTCATTGCCAGCTTTCGGAATGCTTTTTTTATCTCATCATCTGAGGCTCCTTTTTGTAGCCCCAGGACCTCATAGTAATCTCTTTTTTCTGCCATATTCTCACCTATACTAACCGCAAACGAGGATTTGCTTCAGAGCAAATCCTCTTGCGAGTCAAGCTAAATCTTTCCTTTATTTATTCTCATCATCTACAACAGTGTAATCTGCATCAACTACATTGTCGTTTGCTGCGCTTCCTGCATCTGCACCTGCGCTCTGACCTGCTCCACCCATGCCTGACATGTCTGGGCCAGCTTCAGCGCCTGCCTGCTGATATAGCTTTGTTGAAACCTCAGTGAACTTAGCTGAAAGTGCTTCTGACTTAGCCTTGATGTCCTCTTCATTGTTAGCCTCAAGAGCCTTCTTTAGCTCCTCGTTAGCTTCCTTGATAGCTGATTCATCTGCTGCATCAATCTTTCCTTCTAGATCCTTTAGGGACTTCTCTGTCTGGTATACAAGAGCCTCAGCCTGGTTTCTATTCTCGATAGCTTCCTTCTTCTTCTTATCCTCAGCAGCATAAGCTTCTGCTTCTCTTACCTTAGCCTGGATTTCTTCCTCTGAAAGCTTTGTTGATGATGTGATTGTAATCTTCTGCTCCTTACCTGTTCCAAGGTCCTTAGCGCTTACATTTACAATGCCGTTAGCATCGATATCAAATGTAACCTCGATCTGTGGAATTCCACGTGGAGCTGGAGCGATTCCTGTAAGCTGGAACTGTCCTAGTGAGATATTATCTGCTGCCATTTCTCTTTCACCCTGCATTACGTGGATGTCTACAGCTGTCTGGTTGTCTGCAGCTGTTGAGAATACCTGGCTCTTCTTTGTTGGGATTGTTGTATTTCTCTCGATTAGCTTTGTTGCAACTCCGCCAAGTGTCTCGATTGAAAGTGAAAGTGGTGTTACGTCTAGTAGAAGAACGTCGTTGACCTCACCTGTCAAAACACCAGCCTGAATTGCAGCACCGATTGCTACGCACTCATCAGGGTTGATTCCCTTGAATGGCTCCTTACCTGTAACTCTCTTTACAGCTTCCTGAACAGCAGGGATTCTTGTTGATCCACCTACTAGGATTACCTTCTCAATGTCGCTGTTTGAAACGCCGGCATCTTCCATTGCCTTCTTCATAGGTGCGATTGATCTCTCTACCAGGTCAGCAGTTAGCTGCTCGAACTTAGCTCTTGAAAGATCCATATTCAAGTGAAGTGGTCCATCTGCTGTAACTGTGATAAATGGCAAGTTAATATTTGTTGTCTGAGCACTTGAAAGTTCCTTCTTTGCCTTCTCAGCTGCTTCCTTTAGTCTCTGAAGTGCCATCTTATCAGCTCTAAGGTCCACACCGTTTTCCTGTGCGAATGTATCTGCAAGATATGTAACAATCTTGTTATCAAAGTCGTCACCACCGAGCATTGTGTCACCATTTGTTGCTAGTACTTCGAATACGCCATCACCAAGTTCTAGAATTGATACGTCGAATGTACCACCACCCAAGTCATATACTAGAATCTTGTGTGTTCCTTCTTCCTTATCTAGACCATATGCTAAAGATGCTGCTGTTGGCTCGTTGATGATTCTCTTTACATCAAGACCAGCAATCTTACCAGCATCCTTTGTTGCCTGCTTCTGAGCATCTGAGAAGTAAGCTGGAACTGTAATTACAGCTTCATTAACCTTCTCACCTAGATAGCTCTCAGCATCAGCCTTTAGCTTAGCGAGAATCATAGCACTGATGTCCTGTGGTGTGTACTTTTTGTCATCGATTGTAACTGTATAGTCCTCACCCATGTGTCTTTTGATTGAAGTAATTGTTCTTTCTGGGTTTGTTACAGCCTGTCTCTTAGCTGTCTCACCTACAAGTCTTTCGCCGTTCTTTGCGAAGCCTACAATAGATGGTGTAGTTCTGTTACCCTCTGCATTTGCAATTACTACTGGTTCGCCACCTTCCATTACAGCAACGCAGCTATTTGTTGTTCCTAAATCTATTCCTATTACCTTTGCCATATCAAATTCCTCCTAAATATACTTAATTTATTTGCACTAATTACTAGTTATTTACCTTTACCATTGCAGCTCTAATAACCTTGCCGTTAAGCGTGTATCCCTTCTGCATTACATCCGTAACCTTGCCGCTCTCATACTGTGGATCATCACCAGTCAAAACAGCATTATGGAAGTTCGGATCAAAGTCAGCTCCTAGAGCCTGAATTTCCTCAAGTCCAGCCTTGTTTAGCTTATCTAGCATCTGCTTGAAAATCATCTGCATTCCGGTCACAAAGCCTTCGTCATCTGTATCATGCTGAAGCGCTCTCTCAAAGTTATCCAAAACCTCCAGAAGGCTTAAAACAAGATTCTCATTAGCGTAGCTTCTGAGGTCATCTTTCTCTTTGGAGACTCTCTTTTTATAGTTCTGAAATTCTGCCATGAGTCTGACATATTTGTTTGCCATATCATCGTCAGCATTTTCTTCTTCCTTAGCTACAAGTTCTTCCTCAGCTTCTTCTGGCTTATCTAGATCCTCAGCCTTATCCTCGCAAGCCTTGCATTCCTCGTCCTTGAGCTCGCAAGCCTCTGCGTTCATCTTCTCCTTATTCGCCACTATCGTGTCCTCCCTCTTCTAACTGAAAGCTCTGATTCAAATTATCGGTCAGATACTCCATTATCGAAGTTATTTTGTCATATCTCATTCGCTTAGGTCCGATTACACCAATCTTACCCACCTGCTTACCGTCCACACTATATGTGGCTGTTATCATAGAGTAGTCGTTCATCTGCTCATCCATATTCTCTTCACCTATGGTTACTATCATACCCTTATCACGGTTTATGACAGTCTTGATAAACTCATCCTTATGACTAAATAAATTGAAGAAGCTCTTAGCACGCTCTATATCGTTATACTCTGGAAGGTCAAATATATTGGTCATACCATCCATGTATAGCTGAACATTTAGCATCTCCTCAAGAGTCTTAAGGAAGTCTGGCATGATATCCTGCTCAAGCTTATCCATAGCTTCGACATCGTTGTGGAAGCACTCGATTATGTTACCTGTCAGTACATCCGTAAGTGTTCTTCCTCTATACTTGTATGTCATCGACTTAGCTAGCAGCTGCAAATTATCATTGCTGCATGGCGAATCTAGCTTGAGCGCCGTATTGCTAACCTTGCCTGTATCTGAAACTATCATCATCACAACCGTGCGTTCATCGACTGGCAAGAGATTTACGAACTTGATTGTGTCATCAGCCGCCGTAGGCGTTACTGCAAATGATGTCAAATTCGTAATCTTAGAAAGAATCTTTGCCGCATGCTCTATAGTCCTATCAAACTCTCTGATATTAGCCTGAAGCTCACGTGAGATTTCTCTCTTCTCATCTAATGTAAGTTCCTGTCTCTCCATCATCTGGTTTACGTAAAGGCGATATGCCTTATCCGAAGGAACTCTACCTGCCGATGTATGTGGATGCGTCAAATAACCCATCTCCTCAAGGTCACTCATCTCATTTCTGATTGTTGCAGGGCTGATGCCAAGCTCAAACTTACGAGATAGGGCTCTTGATCCAACAGGTTCAGCAGATTTAACATAATCGTTGATAATAGCATGTAAAATCTTTAGCTTTCTCTCTGTCATCTCCATCTGCATCATCTCCATTAAGTAACAAGCACCTTCTGTGCCTGCTGCCTTAGCTCTAACCTTTCTTTGTTATTAGCACTCATTGTGTTCGAGTGCTAATCGCTATATATAATTTACTCCTTATCTCATAGATTGTCAACACCTATTTGCAAAATAATTTATTTTTTTCTTGTGTTTTTTTAGTATGCCAAATTTGTTGAATTTGTGTGGGATTACGATAATCAAGCCTGCACTTTTGGTATAAAAATAAGCAGGTATGTCAGTCCACATCTGCTTATCATCTTCATATATTCTATCTATTCCATCCCATGGTTCTATTAACTGCATCGTGCCAACCCTCAAGTCTATACTCACGACCTTCCTTGTCCATCTTAGGTGAGAATACCTTGTCTATCTTCCAGTTGTTTCTAATATCCTCTGTATCCTTCCAATATCCTGTTGCAAGTCCTGCAAGGTACGCAGCTCCAAGAGAGGTAGTCTCTATACCCTTAGGTCTTACAACATCTGCTACGAGAATATCTGACTGAAACTGCAGCAGGAAGTCATTTGCCGATGCTCCACCATCAACTCTGAGGACATGAATATCGCGACCTAGATCAGAAGACATCGCCGCTATAAGATCGTAGCACTGATATGCAATAGACTCAAGCGCTGCGCGCACTATGTGATATTTGTTTGCACCTCTAGTAAGTCCGAAGATTGTGCCCTTTGCTCTAGCGTCCCAGTAAGGAGCTCCAAGTCCAACAAAGGCAGGAACTATGTAAACACCGTTGCAGTTTTCGACCTTGCGAGCCATTTTTTCGCTGTCTGAAGCTTTTTTGAGAAGCCCTAGTTCATCCCTCAGCCACTGAATAACCGCGCCACAGATGAAAACTGAGCCTTCTAGAGCATAGGTAATCTTACCATCTATGCCATAGGCTATAGTAGTGAGGAGGCCATTCTTTGATTTAATCGGCTCATCTCCCGTGTTCATAAGAAGGAAGCATCCTGTTCCATATGTACTCTTAACAGTTCCCTTCTCAAAACAAATCTGTCCAAATAGAGCTGCCTGCTGGTCTCCTGCTGCACCAGCTATTTTGATAGGTCCACCTCCGAAGAGTTCATCTGTGGTTTCTCCATAAATCTTGCTCGAATCACAGACCTCAGGTAGCATGGACTTAGGTATATTGAGAATCTCAAGGATTTCATCGTCCCACTCAAGAGTGTGTATGTTGAACATCATGGTTCTTGAAGCATTTGAGTAGTCAGTGACATGAGCCCTTCCGCCCGTCATCTTCCAGATAAGCCATGTATCCACTGTTCCAAATAAGAGCTTGCCCTGCTCTGCTAAATTTCTTGCGCCCTCAACATTCTCTAATATCCAGCGAAGCTTTGTCGCGCTGAAATAAGGATCAATAAGAAGTCCAGTCTTATCCCTAAACATTTCATCAAGTCCCTGCGCCTTTAGGCTCTCGCAGTAGTCTGCCGTTCTACGGCACTGCCAAACTATGGCATTATATATAGGCTCACCAGTTTCTTTGTTCCATACGATGGTGGTCTCTCTTTGATTGGTGATACCTATAGCATCGATATCCTTGTGCGTGAGTCTTGCCTTAAGCATGGCCTCGTAGGCGACTGTCATCTGCGATGACCAGATTTCGTTTGCTTCATGCTCAACCCAGCCCTGCTTAGGGTAATGCTGTTTAAATTCTAGCTGTGCAGAACTCATCTGCTTGCCTGTTCTGTCATATATGATGCAGCGCGAGCTCGTCGTTCCCTGGTCTAGCGCCATAATAAACTTTTCCATTATTACCTCCACACAAGTAGATCAAAGGATCTACACAAATATCGCCATTATTTTGTTCGAAATATCAAAGCCTCTCTCACTGAGCCTAAGGCCGTTTTCGTCCTCTATCAAATCGCCACTTTCTATGAATGGCTCTATCTCGTCTCTTCTGCCAGCGTATACATCTGCAAAACGCTTCCCAAATAACTGCTCAAATTCATCAAAGCTTATACCAGCAGTGCGTCTTAGCCCAAGAAACACAAACTCTGAAACCGTATCCATAAAGTCATTCACATGAAACTCGCTGTATTTGTAGTTTGCAAATTCAGCATCAGAAGACTCTATCATATTCCTTGCCTTGCAGTTCTTTAGAAAATCTCCTTCCATCAAAACGCCCTTGCCATAGCCTTCATCAGTTGCATTTGTAAATCTCACACCATCTATATAAGATGAAGCACTTTTACCAAAGCCTATGTAGTCTGATAAGGACCAGTACTTGAGATTGTGTCTGCACTCAAATCCTGGCTTTGCTGCATTTGATATCTCGTAGTGCTCATATCCAGAAGACTTCAGGCACTCTATTGCCCTGTGATACATCTTCCTATCTGCTTCATCTGTGACCTCTGCAAATACACCATTCTTATACATATCATATAGCGGGGTTTCCTCCTCTATCTGAAGACTGTAAAAAGATATGTGTTCAGGTGAAAGCTCAAGCATCTGATCTAGCGTGTCCTGCCAGACATCCTCGTCTGCACCAGGTACAGAGAACATCAAATCAAGATTTATATTATCAAAGCCAGCTGCCCTTGCAGCTGCAAAGCTTTCGCGTGCATCCTTTGATCTATGAATCCTGCCAAGCGTCTTAAGCACATCGTCTGAAAAAGACTGGCATCCCATGGAAAGTCTGTTAAATCCTGCGTCGTGAAGCTTTGATAAATATGCCTCGCTTACTGCTCCAGGATTTGCCTCAAGAGTAATTTCGCAGTCATCTGTCACATCAAAGAAATCTCTTATTGCATCTAGTACTTCTATCAGGCTCTCTGCCTTTAGCGTGCTTGGAGTTCCCCCGCCAAAGAAGATGCTATCTACCTTTCGATTAGGTCTTTTGGCACTTTCTATCTCCTGCACGAGAAGATTTACGTAGGAACTTTCCTCTTCAGCACTCGGAGCTCCTGCTGCAGAATAAAATCCGCAGTATATGCACTTACTTATACAGAAAGGGATATGTACATATATCCCTAGTCCTGCATCTATATTATTTGTCATCATCATATTTTAGGACCGCTGTGAAGGCTTCCTGAGGCACCTCTACCTTACCGAACTGGCGCATTCTCTTCTTACCTTCCTTCTGCTTCTCGAGGAGCTTCTTCTTACGCGATATGTCTCCGCCGTAGCACTTTGCGATTACGTCCTTACGGTAGGCTCTTACCGTCTCTCTTGCTATAACCTTCTGACCTATGGCAGCCTGAATAGGAACCTCAAACTGGTGCATAGGAATAACTTCCTTGAGCTTCTTGCAAACGAATCTTCCTCTATCGTAGGCAGCGCTCTCGTGTACTATCATGGAAAAAGCATCTACTAAATCCTTGTTTAGTAGAACATCCATCTTAACAAGTGAGGACTTCTGATACTTGATGAACTCGTAGTCGAGCGAGCCATAGCCCCTTGTCTTTGATTTTAGGGCATCAAAGAAATCATATATAACCTCATTAAGCGGAAGCTCATAGTGGAGCTGAACTCTATCCTGAGCAATATATTCCATATGTAGCATAGTACCACGCTTCTTCTGGCAAAGTTCCATGATTGTGCCAACATATTCCTTAGGCGTCATAATGTCAGCCTTAACTATAGGCTCCTCTATATGGTCTATCTCCGTCTGAGGTGGCAGGTTAGTCGGATTCTGTATCATCTGAACGCTACCGTCGTTCATAACAACCTTATATACTACGCTAGGCGAAGTCGTGATTACTCCAAGGTCAAACTCTCTCTCGAGTCTTTCTACGATTATCTCCATGTGGAGAAGTCCAAGGAATCCGCATCTGAAACCAAAGCCCAAAGCAGTAGATGTCTCAGGCTCAAAAACAAAGGCAGCATCGTTTACCTGAAGCTTCTCAAGTGCATCCTTAACGCTCTCGTACTTCTCTCCCTCTGCAGGATAGATACCGCAGTAAACCATGGACTGAACCTTCTTATATCCTGGAAGTACTTCGTCAGCAGGATCCTGAGCAAGCGTCACAGTATCACCTACTCTAGCATCCTTAACCTGCTTGATGCTCGCGCAGATATATCCTACCTCGCCAGCTCTCAAATACTTAGTTGGAACGTGAGAAGGCGCCATAATGCCAACCTCAGTAACCTCGTACTTTTTCTTCGTATTCATCAAAAGGATATTGTCTCCAACTCCTACCTGGCCATCAACTATTCGAGTGTAGATAACAACACCCTTATAGTTATCGTATACGGAGTCGAAAATCAAAGCCTTAAGCTTACCATCTGGATTGCCGCTAGGTGCCGGAATAGACTTAACCACAGCCTCAAGAAGGTCGGTGATACCAATGCCTTCCTTTGCAGATACAAGCGGAGCCTCTGAAGCATCTATGCCTATCATCTCCTCTATCTCTTCCTTTACCTCATCAGGCCTTGAACTAGCAAGGTCTATCTTATTTAGGACAGGAACTATCTCAAGGTCCTCATCGAGTGCAAGATAAACATTTGCCATTGTCTGAGCCTCAACACCCTGAGTTGAGTCAACGACAAGAACCGCACCTTCACAAGCCGCAAGGCTTCTTGAAACCTCGTAGTTAAAGTCGACATGACCTGGTGTGTCTATCAAATTGAATATGTACTCATTGCCATCTTCTGCCTTGTAAACGAGTCTCGTTGTCTGAAGCTTGATAGTTATACCACGTTCCCTCTCAAGATCCATGTTATCAAGGAACTGCTCCTTCATGTCTCTGTGAGCAACAAGACCTGTGTTTTCGATAATTCTATCTGCTAGAGTAGACTTACCGTGATCTATATGAGCTATAATGCTAAAATTTCTAATATACTTCTGATAATCTTTATTTTCCATGCTTACCTCACGCATCACTAATACATATATTCTACAGTAAAAGCAGATGCTGTTCAATAAAAAAACATAGCCGAGTTATCGGCTATGTTTAAAAACATTTTTGGTCGGTTCTTACTTAGAAGTGAATTCCTTCTTTGTGATTACCTTACCTGATGCATCCTGGTACTCAACAGCAACTGTGATTCCCTTGATCTTTGTCTTTGTCTCCATCTCAGCTGCTAGGTTCTGGAATGTAGCCTTTGCACTCTCTAGAGCTGTGTCTAGCTGAGTACCCATCTGCTTGATCTGGTCATCTGTCATTGTTTCCTTGTACTTGTAGATGTATGTTAGAGTATTATCCTTAACTGTGATCTCTAGACCATTCTGCTGTGCAACATTCTTAATCTCTGAGTCTAGCTTTGAATCGCTCTTAACATACTCTTCTAGTGTCTTGCTTCCGCAAGCAGCTAGTGCTAGTGCTGAAATTGTCATAACAGCTACCATTAGCAATGCAAAAAATCTCTTATTTTTCATATCTTTCCTCTTTCCTCTCTAAAATTCTTGTGAGTTTATGAAAATAAAAATCCACCTAGATTATTCTACATTATGAAAGCCAAGTCGTCAATTAGATTTAGTCATAATTTTTTTACATTCTTAGTGGAATCTTTATCCCCGGTTCCTCGAATTTTATTGTTTTCTTTAATACTTCTAATTGTTTTTTTATTAAATCACCGTCTGAGGAAGCTATCTGAAAGATATATTCCATGTTCTGGTACGGTATATTAACTCCAATATACTTATTCTTGCCATCATTGTATGAATACTCCAAAGCTTCTTTTCCGTCTATTTTTACCTTCTTATACTCAAAATCCTTAAGCTTTTTACCTTCAACTAATTTTTCAAATCTATTAAGTATTATATTGAAAATTTCTTCATCTGAATGTACTTGGTTGAAATCGTTGTATGCTGTTTTCGCTATAATCATATTGTTTGATTTTCCACCATAAGTTCTACGATCTGTGACATCATGCCATATTTTTTTGTTCAATTCAAAGTACATTCCTCTATATTTATGAATATTAGAGCCTATTTTCTTCTCATCAAATGAAATAGTTTTTTTGAGATTGTCCAACCTTTCCTTACATTGTTCAAGGTCCTTATCACTTGTACTCACGTCATATACTAAATCATCATTAGCAAACAATAAACCACAAGTATACTGACTAGGTGCTCCTAAAGAAGCTTCAAAAAAATAGCTATATTGTATCGCATCAATGTTACCAATTTTAACTTCTTTATATTCAACCTTCTTTGCTATACTTTCATATATTGATTTTTTTCTTTCCTTAACGTATTTTCCCCAGGTATAATCTTTACTTAATGATTTTCCCTCGACAAAAATATTATTCCTATTTTCATTTATATATCTGACTCTTTCACTTTTTTCTCGCCATGGAGAATCATTGATTGAGAAAATGTTATCACTTAAAGAAAATTCTAGGTCATCTATTTTCTGCCATCCATCGCCATTGCTATTCGCACCATATTTTTTATTATTACCACAAGCTACCACCATAAGCATCAAAGTGGTAACAGCCATAATTACTAAAATCTTTTTCACAAATTCTCCTTCTTCACAGTTTAAACTATCTCCACTCCCAGTGTCCTTCCTCAGGGTGATTAACTGTCTGAGTTAGATATCCGTCCTGTACAGATTCTCCAAACTGTGACCAAGAACCGTCGCATTTTGCAGGAATGGGGTCCATAGCAACGCAAGCCGTAAACTCCTCATCTGTCATAATCTGAACACCCATTGTCCAAGTCTTAACTTTTACCATAATCACTGTCTTATAGTTAGGTACCTGTATAGTTTCTGTCCAAGCTGGCTTATCAACTACCCAAACCTTCTGCTTAGGCTTCTGAGTTGTAGTAGTTGAAGAGTTTGAAGCTCCTGAGTTTGAACCACCTGTAGAAGGCTTGCTTACTGTTGACTTATTTGCAGGTGCTGGCTTATGAGCAGACTCTGACTTCTTTTCCTCTGCCTTAGTCGTTTCTTCCTTATTCTCATCAATCTTAGTTTCAGTCTTCTTTTCCTCTGCCTTAGCCTTTTCCTTCTTGACCTCAGTCTTCTTTGTGTCCTTCTTCTGTGCAGTTACTTTATCAGTAGTCTTAGGTGCCTCTGCAAAATTAAAAATTGAGATTGCCACTACACCTCCTACCAAAACAAGTAGTAACAGTACAGCTATTATTGCTTTGTTTTTTCCACTAATGGATTTAAGCTTATCTATCATACTACCCCCTTATATGTTAGTTCTTTTCTCAATAATAAACTTCTTTAAAATTTGCAAAGGGGGAATAAATCCCCCAGTACAAACATATAAACTACTCTTCTTCCTTCTTTTTCCTAGCCATTGCACTAGCTAAAGCTGTAGTTCCAAGAAGTATAGCTACGGATGTTCCAAGTTCATTTTCGTCTCTCGTATTAGGTACACCCTTCTTAGATTTATTAGATGCAATTTCAAGTTCTGCCTTAACCTTCGCATCTTCCTCTGCTTTTAGCGCTAGATAAATCTTGTAATGCTTTTCGTATTCTGCCTGTTTTTTATCAAGAATCATTTTTGCAGTGATAAGTTTTGGATTTAATTCCTCAATTGCATCTTCTGTAGCTTTGAGTTCTCTTTCTAGTAGTGCAAGTTCTGTCTTTAACAACTCTCCTCTATTATATTCTGCAAGAACTGTAGCATTTAGACTAAATGTAGCTGAATCATTCAAATCTATTGCATTAAGATTATTTAATTCATCTCTTAGTTTATTTACTCCGTCTTCAAGGATTTGCTTGTTTTTTCTAAGCTCATTAACTAGAGCTTCTTTATTTGATACATCGCTGTTTAATTTTTCAATATCAGAAGCTAGTTTAGTTACCTCGTCCTTTTTAGCCTTGTAGTCATTGTAAACATTTTCATCAATGTTTGGTAGAGCAATTCCAGCTATTTCTTCATCAATCTTAGTTACTCTGTCTGCCTTCTCACTCTTTGTTGAGTTAGCCTCAGTTAGCTCACTATCTAGCTTAGCAATTTCCTTAGCTAGAGTTTCGTTTTCAGACTGTTTTGTCTTTAGTTCTTCACTCTTTGTAGCAAGCTCATTTGTCAATCTGTCAAACTCAGCTTTCTTATCGTTCATAGCATTTTCTTTATCTGTAACGCCTGCTCTGTCTAGCACTTCCTTAAGCTCAGCCTGTCTTGCCTTAATTGTATTGATGTCATTCTCAATAGTTGCTTCCTTACCCTTTGCCTGTTCAACCTCAGCCTTGTAGCCTTCAATCAGCTTCTTGATTCCGTCAATGACAGCCTGTGATGGCTTATGACTTTCCTTATATCTATCTAGAGCCTTCTGAGCATTATCAAGGTCTCTTTTAGTCCAATTAACATAATCTGTAACATCAGAAACCTTTTCCTGTGCCTTAGGCAGCTTTTTAGCAATCTCGGCCTTTTCTTTATTAAGCTGTTTAATCTGTTCGTTCTTAGGAGCAACCTCAGCCTTCTTGCTTTCTAGTTCAGCCTTCTTTGTCTTAAGAGTTTCGATAGCCTGCTTATCGTCTGTTGTTAGATTGTTTAGAGCTTCTTCAACTTTTCTATTGAGTTCTACCCACTTAGGATTTAACTCTTTTGATAGTTTCTCAATCTCTGCTCTAACCTCATCAGTTGTCTTAAAAATATCTCCAGGCTGCTTACCCCAATCTTTTATAAAGTGGTGCATTACAGAAGGTCTATTGATGTTATTTCTAACCTCACCTCTGTTTAGCGTATGCTCAGGAGCCAGCCCGATTCCGTTTGCAACATTACCTTCGTTTACAAGATTTAGATAGTGCCCTGTGATAGAGTATCCGCCTGTACCTGGAACCGGCGGAGTAAGATTCTTCAAAATCTCATCTGCGTGAGCTTTAGCAGCCTGTCCTGGCTCCTCAGTTGGATAATGCTCTCTTACATAGTCATATACAGCCTTTTCCCAAGTGTACCACTCCTCAAATGGCTGATTAGTTCCCATAGCAAGGTTCTCTGAACCAATTTCCTTAGGGACAACAGGGTTTAGGCGGAATCCCATTGTGTGATTAGCCTCTAGTGGATTAATTGCAGTTGCAAGCTGTGATTGTAGCATTAGTACATAGCTTACTGGAAGAGCTGACTTGCCATCAAGAGCCCTTTTTCTGTTTCCTTCATCAATAAGGTCTAATCTCTTTAATAGTCCTTCCTTAGAAAAACCATATTCCATATCTGCCTTGAAAACAGGATGCTCTGCAAGTTCGCCGACTGTAATCTCTGTCTTACCGAATACTCTCTGTAAATCTTCATCAACTATCTTTAGCTTAACATCCTTAACAGCAGTCTTTGTTAGCCAATCCATATAGTCCTGCATATGATAGCCTGTAGCTCCGTGTGAATCAAAGATTGAAATAAAGTCTGTTCTGTACTGTGATACAGCATCCCTAGCCTTAACAGCTTCTTCGTAAACTTTTACCTTGTCACTCTTTGTAGCTTCTAGGTTCTTAATTGTATCCTCTAGACCTGTGATGTCGCTGTTGAGTGTTGCTAGTTCAGTTTCTGCCTGCTTGATTTCTTCTGCCTTCTCAGCAATCTTATCCTCAATATCCTTTAGCTCAGTCTTTGCAGTTTCTAGTTCAGCCTGTAGTTCATTTAACTCACCCTGAGCCTTATCTACTCTACGCTGTAATCTCTGCTCATTTTCATCAGGCTTTAGCTGTTCATCTAGTATTTTCTCTGCATTTGCAAGTTTAGCCTCAACCTCGGCAACCTTAGCCTTAGCAGTTTCTAGTTCTTTCTCCTTTTCAGATTTTTGATTAGCAAGTTTTTTGAGCTCTGCCTGTGTTTCGGTTTCGTTTGCCAAAGAAGTCTCATATGCTTTTTTTGCATCCTTATAGTCTTTGTCGGCCTTTGCAACTTTGTCCTTCAATGTGCTGATTTTATTTCTCAGCGCATCAATATCATTCTTAAGTTCATTTGCTGCTGCTTGTTTTGCTGTTTTATCTGTGTTTAGATTACTTATTGTATTATTTATATCATTAATTGTTCTTTCTAAATCAGATTTTTCTTTCTCAAGCGCCTCGACCTTAGCCTTCTTATCAGCATAATTTTCTAGTTCTCCATACTGATTTTTCATTTGGTCAATCTTGTTTTCAAGTTCTATTTTTTTATCCCTTTTTTCTGTAAGGGTTGACTTAGCATCTTCTATTGCCTTATTTGTTTCTTCAAGAGTCTTTTTTACCTTATCGAGTTCCGTAGTTTTCTCTGCAAGTGTTCTTTCGTCAGTCTCCTTTAAGTTTTTTAAGGTACCTGGAATATCAACATTGTCGATATCCCTCTTATGTGATTCAATGTCTGAAGTAAGCTTATCCTTTTTAGTGTTTTGTTTTGAGCTTTCTGAACTAATATCATCATAGTCTTTCTGTGCTTTATCAAGTTCTCCCTTAGCAACATTTACATTTTCCAAAGCTTTTTGCAATGTTAATTTTGGTTGCTCTTGTATGACCTCTGCCTGATTCTTATTGAGCTCATTATTAACTACTTCCTGTGCAGCAACCATATTTGGTGCTGCTAGACTTACTGCTAGAGAAACAGTAAGCAGAGTTTTTGCCATAATTTTGTTTCTTTTCATTTTCTATCCCCTTCACATCTTTTGTTCTAATATATCTGTAAGAACTATTAAAAATATAGCCTACTAAAAAACACATACTTAGATAAGTCCATATATGATTTGATAATATAAAAAGACAACGCATAAATATTGGTTTAGCGTTGCCTTTTATTAAATGACATTATTTTTTTATTAAATGACAAAAAAACAGCTAGTTCAATGTCTGTCTGTCTGTCTGTCTGTCTGTCTGTCTGTCTGTCTGTCTGTCTGTCTGTCT